>JAABUL010000340.1_pt1 | contig 100845 bp, 121 predicted proteins | sample 5559151 | NCBI WGS metagenome assembly JAABUL01 (sample SAMN10711876, study PRJNA513368) | rock metagenome | isolation source: Antarctica rocks | place: Antarctica: Victoria Land, Pudding Butte sud | reverse complement strand
CTCCGTCATCTTCTTCTCGTTGTACGCCTCCCCATACACCGTCTCCACCCTCGGCTCAACAGTGGTACTCAACGCCAACCCACCATCCTTGCCGGCTCCGCCAACAGCAGCAGAAACCTCAAAAGCCACCCTAACCTTCGACCTCGCCTTGACAAGCAAAAGAGTCGACGCCACACAAAGCCGCTCATCAGACACAATCCGCGCCTCCGTCATCGCCTCCAAATTCAATCTGCGCTCCGCTTCCGCGACCGTGAGCGCGGTGTCCCATCCGCTGCTGACGAGGTTTAGGAGGTCGGGGATCCGGGTCTCGCATTGCGGGAGCGCTTGCAGGGAAGCTTGCAGGAGTTGGAGGAAGAAGCGGAGGGTTGTCGTAAGAGGGGCGGATCCGGTGTAGTGGAGGCTGATGGAGGCGTTGGGTCGCGAGAGGCCGGTGGCTGCGTTGTCAGGTTGGGAGAACGCCAGGGGGTGGAAGAAGAGTTTGAGCTGCGAGCGGTAGGACATGGTGATTGTGGTTGGCGAGGAGGAGGCGGAGAGGATGGAGTAGCCGTGCGAGCGTTCGAGGGATTGGACGGAGTCTGTGGGTGGTTGTTAGCAAAGGCTGTTCTCGTGGATGGCACGATATGGGATGATGGGACTCACCCTTCAGCACTGCGATCTCATCGGTCGAGACGCTCCTGCAGCTCTCCTTGACCCTCTCGGCCTCTTGAATCGCGGCTGCGAACTCTGCACGATTCTCTTCCAAGTCATTTGCCATGGTCTCCTGTTCGCCCATCTGCTTTTGCAAGTCCTCGAGGATTCTGCGCTTCTCGTCGACCTCGTCATTGACACCCAGTAGTCGCTCTCTCGCCTGCTCCAGTTCCTCCCTCTCTTCCTCGTTGGTAGCAGCGCTTTCCTCCTCCAGCTGCGCCGCTTCATCCTTGAGGGCGACATACTGCTGTGCCAGTGCCGGTACGGTGTCGGCCAGTATTGTTTCAGCATGGCCCAGACTCTCATCGTCTCCGATCAGGCCTTCACCAATGCCTTGCAAGCCTCTCATTAAATCGTCCAGCAGCTGCCCACGCCACGCGTACCACATCTCCTTGCTCCGCAGTCGTGCTTGTGTCTTCATCTCACGCATCTGCGAATCCAAGACGCCTTTCCTATTGGATCCAGCAGCCATATATGCCTGTAGCAATGGCGGAGTGGACTTCGCTGTCTCGACCTCCAGTTCTTTGATAACTCGCTTGCCGTCCGAGATGTACCTTTTCAGCTCGTGACAAGCGTGCTCGTACATTTCCAACTCTGGCACCGTGCAGGCACCTGCAACTACGCCGGACTCCAGCGAGACGTCTTGCTCATCCTCGATCTCACCCATCTTACGGGCTTTAGACGGCGTTGTGGCGGTGGTCATACGGCGTTTGGTGGTAGTGAGCTCCATGAATCGAATCCCAGCCAGATCAAGGAACTTTTGTAGTTGCACTTTCTCCGCCTGCTCGTCGCTCTCTCGTAGTCTCTCAAGATCATCGTTCAGCTGCCTTGTAGGAGATTTCTGAGCAACAGTCGCAGCTCGCGGAGTCTGCCTTGGGCGAGGCGTAGCGACCTTTGGTGGGCTTTGCTCCTGAGAGCGAGTTTGCTTTCTCGGCGTGAGGCTCTTCAATACCTCTTTTCGAGGCGTAGAGAGTAGCTTGATATTGTCGGCCAGTCTGCGTCCGTCTTGAGAGCTCTCCTCAGGCTTGTCTGGTGTCGCCACCGCCTTCAACGGAGAGCTGCGCAGGACCTTGAGTGCAGATGGCGAGGGCTCAGCATCTTGCAGTTGCTGGTCCAGTAGCTGACGCAGAGTGCTGCTTGGTGTAGTTTGGTCTCGAGCTGGGCTTTTATTTGGAGTCGCACGTACCAGAGACCTGGGATCGTCCATCACAGAAGTGGTTCCCTTTGGAGGGGACGAGTTTGGTGTGGTAGTCTTGCTGGCAGTAATATCTGGTACGGTTTCTGCTCTGGCCACAACCGGAGACGCAGCGAACGCGACGCTTGCTCGGGTGCGGACCCTTCGAGATGCTGAGGTGACAGTCTTTCCACCAGAAGAGTGCTTTGCTGGTGAGTGCAAAACCTGCTTCTGAAACATCGGCGTCAAGAGCTTCTTCGGTCCACTGTCGGGCACGTCTATGAAACGTTCTTGATCTTTGGGTGTAGTGTTCGCCGCGTTCCTGATTGGCGATTGAGATGTCTGTGGTGTGACTGGGCGATCATTGCTGGCTGCTCTTTCTTCTGCCTTGATACCACCCAACACAGTGGTAAGCTCCATAGTGAGTTCCTCGTTCTCGTCAAAGCTTGATGCTGTATGCTCCACTTTGGTGGCGCGCTTGATGCTGCCCACGGCCTGCGTCAGATCCATGGTCCCATCATCTGGTTCGGACGCAACTCCAGATGAGCGCCGCCTGGCAGCACTCTTACGACGTTCCGGCTTGGCGGGCGAGGCTTGGGCCTGAATACCACCAATCGCCATGGTGAGGTCCATGGTGTCATCTCCCATGGATGAGCGCGCAATAGACGAACGTCGACGCTTTGCCTGGCTAGCAGGGGCTGTCACACCAGGCGATCCGGTCTCGGCTGTCGACCTTCGTCGTTTCTGACCTGTTACAGCTGAAGATGGCGCAGTTTGAACGCTTCGTAGTTTGCCAACGGCTTGCGTTAACTCCATCGTACCGTCGCCGAAATGAGAGCTTGGCGAATCTTGCACCTGCTCGGGCCTCCCAAGGATGCCACCCACAGCTCGCGTAACGTCCATGCTTAGGTCTCCCGTGTCCTCTTCCATGACCGTAGACGGCCGACTCACCCTGCCCGAGACCAGCTGAGCCTTGAAAGCGGGCGAGAACGGATTCACATTTTCCTGGTCCAGAGAGGCGGATCCAGGAAGCCGGTGTGCGGCTTCACCTTGTTGGTTCACCCAAGGCTTGAATGCATTCGTGACTTCTTCTCCAGCAAGTTCCATAGATGCATCACCGTACTCGTCGTATTCAATGCCGCGAGTGCCCGCCTGTTCCGCTGCCAGTCTAAGGCGGGCGTCCAGACTACTGACCGATGCTGTGCTAAATTCGCTTCCCGAGTTGGACTGACTTGTAAGTTCGCCCATATCCAGGCTCATCGCAGTACCAGTGTCATCGTCAGACATGAGCATTTCGTCCTCATCGCCGCTCTCAGACCCATCACTACTCCCACCGACGCCGCCAGGAGAGGAACCTTCGCTTGGGCTAGAATCGGCTTGGGAAGAAGCACCGGAACTTCGTCTCAGCTTCTTCTGGTGTAAGTCGCGTTGATGCGCCGGTGAAACGGGGATGACAGCCGCTTCATCTTCCTGCTCGGGTGGCGTAGAAGGTGGATCCGAGTTCACGTTCGAAGATCCTTTGAACGGGGAGCCGCCACCAGACGATCGTGTGAAGTTGGAAGCGCGTCGCGTGGCGTCTGATGATTCTGTCGAAGTGGTCTGATCGCGCATGTACTCAACAGTATCCCAGGTGTGCAATGTCGCCTCCGGAGCGAAAGATACGCGTCGATCGGCCAGAGTCTTGCGACGCGCTGCTTGCCGTGCCTTCTTTTCCTCCTCGCCTGCCAGAATCGATTTGGTCGCGGGAACATAGGTAGACTTTCGTCTATTCTTTGCTTCTTGCTTATCCTGCTTCAGGCCCTCTGCTTCTTCGAGTCCTCCGGGTCCAATACTCTTACTTCGTCCCTTCCTGGCAGCAGGCTTCTTTGGCGATGAGCTGCCGGTCTTCCTCTGCAGCGGATCGCAGGAAGTAAAAGGCGCGACATTCTCCTTGTCTTCCGCAGCCGCCATGATCGTGTAAATGGCGGTGTCGTCGTTATACCAATGCTACAAAGTAATGAATTCTCGGGATGAAGTCGGTTGCGGGGCGCTCTTGCCATCAACAGATCCAAACAAACTCGGCTGACTTGCCGTGTCTCGCAAAGTTCCGGCCTTGGCACTCGCACCCAAAATTCTGGCAAGCACCACATCGAATAACGACCTCATCGCCGACGGCACACGACTCCTCCACCAACACACTTGATTGCCCATCACTGCAATCATGGCCACCGAATTGGCAGTCCAGAGCGAGCGCGCCTACCAGAAGCAGCCTCACGTCTTCCTCAACCACAAGAAGGGCTCCAGCCTCACAAAATCGACCAAGGTCGGCAAGGGCGGCAGGAGATGGTACAAGGACGTCGGACTGGGCTTCAGGACACCGAAGAATGCGATCGTCGGACACTACATTGGTATGTTCTCACCAATCCGACATATGGCGGTCAACGTGGCTCGAGAAACTCGGAGATAATTGGCGCGGTGGGGAGATGGAATGGACATGTGCTAATACTGGTTCACAGACAAGAAGTGCCCCTTCACTGGCCTGGTCTCCATTCGCGGCCGTATCCTCACAGGCACCGTCGTCAGCACCAAGATGCACCGCACCATCGTCGTCCGCCGCGAATACCTCCACTTCATCCCGAAGTACTCCCGTTACGAGAAGCGACACAACAACCTGTCGGCGCACGTCAGCCCCGCGTTCCGTGTGGAGGAGGGCGACAGGGTGACTGTGGGACAGTGCCGGCCGTTGAGCAAGACTGTAAGTCGAGTACACTGCGGAGGTGTCTGGGGCGCTTGGTGTAATGTGAACTAATTTGTGTATTCTAGGTGCGCTTCAACGTGCTGCGTGTGCTGCCACGTACGGGGAAGGCTGTCAAGCAGTTCGGCAAGTTCTAGATGCTTACAGCGAGAGCAGGCGAGGAAGTGAAGGAAATGCTGAGGCTGAGAACATCCTCTGATACTTGTTCGCTGCATGCGCACATCGGCGTTGGGGCAGCGGCAGATATCCTGCGCTCGTAGAGTAGCGGGACACCGCAATTTAAACAATTCGACACAATGCTTCAGCCAACAACAACGGGTGTAGTCTGTGGCAGTCTAAGCCTTCAAGAGTGCATTGTGCGGCCTTTCATGGGCCTTTTTTATCGACCACAACTATGGTCTTGACCTTCCACTTGCCAGTCCTGACTAACAACCTGCCATCGATGAGCAATCGCGCTTCCACAGCCTTCCTCGGGTCTTTAATCTGAGTGAAATGCAACTGCTTCCCCTCCCCATCACTGCGATCCGATGCCACGTACAGCGCACCACTACTTATCATCCTCGTAGCCTCGGACCGCGACGCCGCAAGACCTGCAGCAGCCAGAACCCGAGCCCACGACCGACCGATGACTTCAGATGAGGGTAGACTGATACTATCACCTTCTGCACCAGAAGATTGGGCTGAGATAGGGTTGCGCATGGCATGATGCTCCTGCTGCGTCTGCGTGGCGGTCTCTTCGCCATGGACTAGGGTCAAGACCTCGTGGGCGAGGAGGTGTTGCGCGTTTCGCTTGCCTGGATCGGCTGAGTGCTCCTCTACGACGCGTGAGATCGCTTCCAGCGGAACGAATGTGAAGAGCTTTAGGTAGCGCTCTACGTCTGCGTCTGCTGAGCGGAGGAGAAACTGTGTGACATGTTAGCTTCATGCATCTGGTTCCAAGACGTACACGATACAACTCACCCCATACAAATCAAAAGGTGAAGTCATGCTTCGATCCAGCCAAACTGCGTTTCCAGCACTCTTGCCAAACTTCTCCCCGGAGGCTGTGGTCAAGAGGGGAACCGTCAGACCCATTGGCGCATGTTCGTCTCGCAGCCGGCCCTGATCGTCTAGCCACGCCGGGCGCTTGTGGTTCAGTTCCTGGTTCTGGGCGATGTACTTGACCGCGTCCATCCCAGCGACGATGTTCCCATACTGATCGCTGCCGCCAACCTGTATCTGGACGTCCATCGTAGAGTACATATGCCACCAGTCCCAGCCTTGGAGGAGGGGATATGTGAATTCGGCGAAGGACATGCCGTCGCCTTTTTCCATCTTGTTCTTGACTCTATCGATATGTGTGTCAGCTAAAACACCTCGAACTTATAATGTATCGATGTTGGAACTCACTCACGTGTCCCGTCCAAGCATCGTACCCAATCTCATCCCATTGCCCAGCATTTTCAGGAAGTCGAGCACATTTAGCTTGTCTAGCCATTGTGCGTTGTCCAGCAACCTATGCTCGCCCGTCTCTCGCTCTGTATAGCCGTGGCGCTGCGCATACAGTAAAGACGTCTCCCACAGACTTCCAACCTGCTTGAACATGCTCTCGAAGTTCTTCCTCTGCACATCACCGGCCGTGCTCTGGCGCGAAGTGAGCCTGCCACTGGGGTCACCCACCCTCGCCGTTGCTCCCCCAACAAGCGAAACCGCGGTGTGGCCATGTAGGGCGCTCCAGAAGAGCACCATCAACGGGAGGAGGTGCCCGAGGTGGAGGGAGGTTGCTGTTGGATCGATGCCGGCGTAGAAGCTGAGTCGTTTCTTCTGCAGTAGTCTTTTCAGAGCATTGCGATCGCCGGCGATCTGATTGACAAGACCTCTGCTTTCGAGGACTTCAAGGAGGTTGCTATCGGCTCCTCGTCTTGTGTTCCGGCTCGAGGAGAATGCGCGTCGCGGTACTGCATCGATCACTTGATGAAGGCAACATCGTGTGCAGATGAACGGCTGGAGCCGTAGAGCGCGAGAGGTTACATAACGCGACATGAAATCGCCTCCGATCCTAGATGAGCATGTGTTGGAGCACTCCAACGGGGACGTGAACATTCACATCGCTTGCCGAGCTCCGAGAACGGGAGGCGTGCCCTAGTTTTGACTTCTATCTCGATATCTTGCAGGCGTTGCAGATTTTAGCACTCCAATATTACAACAATAGGAACACGATCGTTTCAGATTTGCCTTCGAGGCCGCGGAGGAGACCATGAACCACAGACGGGTCGAGATAGAGCTCACGAGGCGACACGACAAGATGACTGCGCTCCAACAACTCTTCGATGCGTAACCTGAACTGCATTTGGACCTCCACCGGTCCCTCGTACCTGAGCCATACTCGACCTTGCAATGCCCTACATTCCAGCGAATGGCAGTATGGACTTCGCAACAATGCTCGGGTCTATTTCAATGATTCCATTGCTATCTGTATAGCAAATGAGCACTCTTCCTCCAAATCCAACACGGCGGTTTCAGGACGATCCTTTTGAGCGAACTCTAATCCTTCGCCCAAGATCTTCGATGTCGTGGCTTCTTTAGGGGAGCAGTCGACGAACGACTACTGTGACTACTTCCTTCAAATATCCCGAGTGTACACTAGACTAATTGCGTGCTGTGTCCTATGCTGACATGTGGCGGTCGAAGTACGCGTGCGAGACGCGCGCCCTTATAGCATACATATAAGTATAACTCTACCGCCATCGCGAGCGACGTGAGCACAGCAAGTTTTTCGTCCTACTTTTCGCGTTCATATTATACTACGCCCAAGTCCCGGAGACAATGGCACGCAGTATCCTCCTCTTCATTGCTCTGGCAGGCTCTGCCTTCTGTCTCCCACAGCCCGCTGGACGTCTTCCACACCATGCTCTCGCAAAACCGACACCGTCAGCGTGTACTATTGTCACGCAGCCAGGTTCGTCTCCCTCGTCATATATGCGAGAGGGCGCATGCTGACCTTGACAATAGCTGCAACATACGCCCAAGTCTTCGTAACGAATGGTCCCAACGGTCGAGCCACGACAACTACTTCGCATCACACTTTCACCGCATCCGACGTCTGCACCTGTCCCGAGGGTGTTGCGGCTGTGCCGTACACGACCAAGGCCAAGAATGGCTCTCCAACCACTTTCTACACGGCCAAACCCACAATACATATCTTCGATGCTAGCTTAGACACATGAGCATTATCTGGTCTCACAGTTCAACGATCGAGATTGCCCGCCGCCCTGGAGGCATGGATGGCCTGCACCGACGAAACTGCCACCGAAGCCCGAGAAGAGCCACTATCATCGACCTTCGCACCCCTGACTGACGACGACTTTCGCCGACCCTGTCAATGCGAATAAACCTACCGAGCACGGCGCCGAGCACGATGTGGATGACAGGCATAGATGTGATCTCGAAGAAGCCATCGACTTATAGTACAGCCGAGCTACCCGGGAGTCCAAGATTGAGGGCATGTTCCGACACTGCAACCTTGGTCAAGGCCGGCTTCGTGGTGGCTGTGGTACTCTAGTATGCAGATAACTCGCGCGCAGGCTCGCGCTTGTTTGATGTACATAGATATACAACGAGATGTTGCGCATTGGCTATAGTCTCAGCGTGTTTTCATGCCTCGTGATAGCTGTACATTGATTGTGCTCCGCCCTGGAAGTATCAAGACTGCAATTCTCCTGCCATTCCACCCATGGTGACAGTCTTGATGATCTGATACTCGTCGATTCCATGACTGCTGCCTTCCCGTCCGAAGCCTGAGTGCTTAACACCACCAAACGGCGTCGCAGGGTCCGAGATCAATCCCGTGTTAATCCCAATCATGCCTGTTTGGATCGCTTCCGCAACTCTATAACACCGCTGAATGTCCTTGCTGAAGAAGTATCCAGCGAGGCCAACTTCAGTGTCGTTCGCCAAAGCCACAACGTCGGCCTCCGACTTGAACGGGAAGAGACCGGCGACTGGACCGAATGTCTCTTCGTGCGCCAGTGCCATGTCGGCGTTCATGTCCCGGATGACAGTAGGTTGGAAGAAGTTGGGACCAAGATCTGGCATCTCCTGCCCACCGACAAGGACTTTGCCACCTTGCTTCACAGCATCGTCGACATGAGACTTCGCCTTGCTAACAGCACGATCGTGGATGAGTGGGCCGTGAGTCACGCCTTCCTGGTCGCCAGGGCCGACCTTGAAGTTTTGGACCTTCTCGGTAAAGGCTTTGGCGAACTTGTCGTAGATACCTTCTTGTACGTATATCCTGTTCGCGCAGACACAGGTCTGGCCTGATCCGCGGAACTTGGACGCAATGGCACCGTTAACGGCAACGTCAAGGTCTGCATCGTCGAACACGATGAAGGGAGCATTGCCACCGAGCTCGAACGAGAGCTTCTTGAGCGTGTCGGACGATTGCTTCATAAGGATCTTGCCGACTCGTGTTGAGCCAGTGAAGGAGACTTTGCGGACGGTATCGGACGATGTGAGGGCTTCACCAACTTCGGCGGTATTGTCTAGTGCGGTGACTACGTTCACAACACCAGGAGGGATGCCAGCGCGGTGTGCTAACTCGGCCAGAGCAGCAGCGGTAAAAGGTGTCTCGCCAGGAGATTTCGCCACGACTGTACACCCTGCCGCTAGTGCAGGACCGATCTTGCGGGTGATCATGGCTGCTGGGAAGTTCCATCTAGTCCCATATATCAGTACGTTCTCGCCGCCCGTCAAGGCAGGACGAAGGACTTACGGTGTGATCAAGCCAGCTACACCAACAGGCTCCTTCGTGGTAAACACCCGATTGCCGGCCACACTGGCTGGTATAGTCTCTCCGTAATTCCTCGGCGCCTCTTCGCTAAACCACTCGAAAAAGTTCGCCGCATATGTGACCTCGCCTTTGGCATCCGCCAATGGTTTGCCGTTCTCCCATGTAATGAGCTTAGCCAGATCGTCGATATTGTCCATCATCAGCTGGTACCACTTCCGCAACATCCTGGCCCTCTCCCTCCCCGTCGTCTTCCTGAACGATATGAACGCTTTTGCAGCCGCGTCAATAGCATTTTGGGTATCATCCTTGTTCATCTCAGGCATCTTCCCAATCTCCTTGCCATTGGCTGGGTTCGTGATCGCGAACGTCTTGCCCGACTTCGCGTCGATCCATTGTCCATTGACATACGCCTGCTGCTTGAACAGGGACTGATCCTTTAGCGTAGGAGGGCTGTTCGAGCTTGTAGACATGGCGGCTCGACTTATTATTCTCGGATGGTTGGTGTATGTGATGTGTGAGCGGATAGCAGGTCGGGCAGAGAGCGTGGAGAATAGTGCTTTCTTCATGGTGGCGACGATGTGGAGAGAACAAAGGCTTTATACCATCCTGTGGCTATGAAGTCACGAAGTATGGTTGGATTGAGAGCTGTTCGAGCTTCATAATAATGATGCTCCTGCCTATTCGGGCTTCGGCGCCGAGTTCTCGGAATGACGTCCTGCTCTTATGCCGGTCTGCTCCGTTCGAATAACCGACGTCCTTCGACTACATACATTGTACACGTATATATGCAACTGATGGGAAAACCCGTCAGATGTTGAGACTGATACTAACATGCATACCCGCCTACCGCTTCCAAAGCTCGGTTTCCCTGCTCCTCCCGAGACAGATCATTATCCTCAAGCTGCTTGGTAATGTACAGCAGACCTGAGCTTCCCACCCAGCAGATTATTGTTGCACCACAACCTTTCTCATTCATCAGGAGTAGTGAGCAGGCCGTCGGATCCACTCTCACTTCACTGCCACTACCGCTGTGGCGGAGGAGACTCCACGTCAGGACTCCTCCTTCCCGGAATGAGATGTGCCTCATCGTCAGCAGAATATGCTGGTGCTGGTGTATACATTTCGTGGTGATCGTAAGAAGGTTCCGCTGCTTCCTGTTGGCCACGCAGAGCAGATACCTCTTGCGGTGCACCTGACCAGTCGCTCGGCAAGTTCTGGTAGCGTTGCTGGCGTGGACCGGGTGGTCGTGGCGCCCTTCTTGCAGCTCCGCAAAGTCCGACGATGCGTATGATGCCTAAGAACAGATCTAAAGGGTTCATGGCATCGATGATGGCGGCGAAGAAGTTGCGAGGTTGTTCTTGCCGTCGAACCTTCGACGAGTATTCGCTTGAGGAGAACGCATACCAGTTCACAAGGCTGAAGATGACCATCTCTGCGCACAGCAATGCGCCTGGCACACCGAAGGTCCAATCGCCGTACTATGTGAAATATCAGTACCTTGGAGATCGCAAAAGAGGTGAGCAATTAACAGAACATACAGTCAGTCGGTCGTCAGGCACAAGTACCTCTTGGGTAAGAAGGGTAGTAAATACTAACTGTATCATGTCAGCACGTTCTCACAGCCAAGGAAAACAAATGTGCTCACGTTCTGTATGAGGCCGATGAAGACGACCCCCTTCAGCGTGAAGAGCTTCGTAACCGCGCGACGGACTTTCATCAAGCTCCTCATTCTTCCATAGAAGTGGATGATCGATACGAAGCAGGTGATCACAGCAACCGTCCTGATCAACGTCACCCAGAAGTTGCCGAATCGTGGTCTCATCGAGCTAGGGCAGAACCGTCCAGTAGCTTCGGTAGCTATTTCCACGACGAGACAAATGAGCTCGGCGACAGGGAGCTGGAACACTGCTACCCAAGTAGTCATCGGCCAAGTAGCCTTGTCTCGCTTCCGGCCCTTCTCCACAGCTTTGACCAGGGCGACGAACATATCTTCGCCGAAGTCAGCACCAGGTGCTGCGAATTGGATATAGAGAAGGAACAGTGCTACCAGGGCGAAGGCAGCGTAGAGCTCGCCCAGAGGCGCAATGTATGGTGCAACGTGGTAGTTGGACATTGCAGCTACTGCGATGATGGTGAAGGCGACTGGTGTGAAGACCACTTTAACGATATGACGCTGTTCTTTAGCCACACGATAGCGTCGGAGGTGCTGCATTGTAAGGCCCAGGCTTATGAGTATGGTGAGGACCATGCATCCTATCGCGGTGATGTATCTGCGAAAAGGTCAGCATTCAATTCCAGACGTTTAATTCCTTCTCGCATACAGGATTCTGTGAGCACTACCACGCTCATACTCCGAGTTGTGCTGCCCAGGCACAGTAGGGCAAGCATATTCGCTGCGGATGTCGTCCGAATCGCTCATCTCGGTGGTGAGAAGCTGTATTTTATGAAAGAAACCAGAAAGTAGAGCGGATGAAGCTGAAGTTAAGTACGGAGCGGGATAGAACGGTAATAGCAAGACCATATATACTAGGCCTACCACAACGGCTGCCTGCCTTGCACAGATCGTCAGTTAGCTTGACTCGCATCGCGCAATTGTCTATCGTCCCAGCTCGTGGCTATGCGACGAACGCTCAAGAAGAGGAAGCGACGACCTGGTCTCGATAGCGATGTTCCACGTACAACAAGACCATCGTAGTCCACGGGCAGGCTTAGCTTAGTCTCTAGCTGTTCAGGTCATCACGGTACAACGAGCTACGATGCCGAACGAGATGAGCCTCCCGGTTGTACAGTCATGGCCATTGGCGGCTGCAGCAAGGAACAAACGACCAGATCGACCCGTGGAGACGAAGGTGGCTATCATCAGCCCAACAACATCTTCCACGGATGTGCTTCCGCAGGGTTTTGACGAACGTCCTGTCCAAATCAGGAAGCTGGGGTGGGTCCATGCAGTCCGCGGAGCGCGGAGCTGAAGCCAAGCAGCAGGGAGGAGGATTGCTGCCAAGCATAAGCATGTGTTGCAGTTGCAAAAGGTGTTCGCAATGGACCTGAATTCTCGAAATGCTACCGTAGGACCGGATCTCGACACGGTGGCCATATCGCTATCCGTGAGAAGACATCTACTTCTGGCGTCTACCATTCCAGACTTTCTCCTCCTCGTCTGAGACTTCCGACTCACCGCGAGCTTCTCCACCGTGATGAATCCCTCCCGTGCGCTCAACGGGCTCGATCGGACCGTATCGAGGACGCCTGGAACGGCGAGAAGAGTGCTATTCCTCATCGCTCTCCTCGGAAATCTCACTCGAGCCATGTTCCTCTGGGTCGTCCTGGTAATCATCATCGTCGTCCATCTCCATGGGATCGTGCAGCGGCCCATCGTCAGATGTATTGAACGCCTGTAGGCGCTGTGCCGGATCTGCGAAGTGGTCGTCGGAGAGAGACTCATCGGCTCGATTGGCGTGTTGAGGCCCTCTCCCAGAGGAAAACCCACCTCGTGCTCGCGTACCACCCTTGCCACCCTTCGCTTTGCCCTTGGCAACGACGAGACGGTTGACAGCCTTTGTCCTGAGGTTGCCTACCGCGTCTTCGCTCTCCTCGACGTCCTTGAAACCTTGGATGAGGTTCGCATTGCGGACATGTGGTGCGGATTTCTCAGACTTTGACTTCTTGCCGCCGAGCTGCTCATCTGGGAATTTTGGCCCATAGTCAAATAGCAGCTCCTCACCGGACTTGATGTTGCGGTTAGCATACAAAGCTATGCGATGAACTGCGTTGACCATGATGATCCTCGGGTAGAGGTTGGCCTTGTGAGCGCTGGCATGGTTGATAAAACGGATCTTGTTGCCGAAGTAGGTGCTGTCTATCTCTTGGGTGGCGTTAAGAGTGAACAGGTAGCTCAGCTTTTGATGTTCGTAGACAGCACCACGGCGGTCAGCCTCCTTTTTCGTGATGATTTCGCCTTTGTACTCTCCCACAAACTCGTGTTCTCGGATGTCCTCACAGGCCCACAAGCCAAGGCCATGGACACCACTGTCGCCGAGTAAGGTATGCTTGGGTACGCCACGCTGGATACTGCCGTTTCGACACCCGCTCACTAGGACGCCGTCATTGTACCTGTTGACAGGATCGACGACCTCACATACTCCGCAAGTGCCGCAGAGATCCGGGTCGCACTCACGACCATTGTAGTGGCAGGCGCAGTCGCTGTCGTTATAGCACTTGGAACCCTTCTTTGCACAGGAGCAGCCTTGGAAGCGCCGACTGCACTGTGGACTGCATGTACAGGTTTTCTCGCAAGGTCGACATTGGGTATGACAACTGCATTGCACATCCTCACACGAACTTCCAGGATGATGGCATGGATAAAACGGTTCCAGCTGATCAAGTTCCTTCCACAGCTGTGGGCTACGCCAATACAGAGAAGACTTTTTCTGCGTCTTCGCTCTGAAGTCGAGTGTTGAGACTGAAGATTCCGGCAGAGTCGGAGGGAACGCCACCCGCGTGCGATCGTTGGCCTTCGGTGGGTTCACGATGTCGATCACCAAGATCTCATGTTTGGTGATGCTGCCCTTTGAGTCGCTATCGTCCTCTGGTCGCTCTCTAAGCTCACCATGGAAAAGACAGCTGGTTCGAAGGCATACTCTGCATGTCAGGTCCGTGACAACATCCTTCGTGCCCTCTGCCTGGGTGTGAGAATCTGCTTCTGCACTCCTCCGAGCGACATGCCAGATACTGAACTTGGCCATCTTTTGAAAGTTCTCGCACAGCACTTCCACTCGTGCTCTCTTTTCTGGTGTTGTTTGCGGCAGAGCGGCAAGGATTGCTTTTGATCGTGGACTTTCCGCCCAAAGGTTCTCGATCTTTCGCCTCGTAGCCTCATCTTCCTGTTGCTTCTGTGTTGGATGCCTCGCTTTCCAGCTATCTTCTCTCTTCGCCTGTTCCTCTATCAAATAACGAAGCAGATCCGCCCAAGAGCATTCAAGGTCTTGCAAAGTACTCTCGACATAGGTTTCGTACTTCTGCGCCTGGAGCAGAAGCAGCAACCTCTCCTCTCGTACTTCAATGTCGAGGTTGTATTCGTCATGCAAGTTCTCGGCTTGTGCCATCTCGAAATCATCGCTAAAGTACGGCCAGCAGTGGAGGTTGGTGACGTTTGGCGCGAGGATGTTGTGCTTGATGCTGGCGTAGTGCGCATAGTTTGGCACGTCTCGCGTCTCCGTATGGAACTTAGTATATCGCGTGGTCAGAGGTGTCACCCCAAGAGGCTTCCCGGTAGGACCAATCTTCTCAACCTTCCACAATCGCTCGTGCTCGCCAAGCACACTTTTCTTCTGTTGAGGTGAGAGCTTTTTCGGCTTCATGGCTGCAAACGAGACTGGGTGAATGGACTGGTCCTGCGTGTGGCCGTCCTCTTTCGTTAGTCGAGCACGTTGGAGAAAGTTGTTGGCCCAATGTTCGTTGTCACCTCGCATCTCCTCGAGGTACTTCCCAAGCACCTTTTCCACCTGGCTAGTAAGTGGGAGGTTTCCGTAGATAGACTTCTGCGTCGCAGATGCTGCAAACGTTGGCACGGCGAAAGCGGGAGACGGCTTAGCCAGTTCAGGCTCAGCCTCTCCCATAGCCTCCGTGCGTAGCTGTAGATCAGCTTCCTCGGCAAGTGACAAAGTATTCTCGGGAACATGCTGAGCGGCTGACTTCGATGGCGAGGAAGACGTGACCGGGCCCTCGTGGTTTGAACTCTCCGCGCGACCAGCCTGTTGGACAGGTGTTTGTGGGGCGCCATCTGCGGTTGGAGCTAAAACCCGCTCTGGGGAGCCGCCACGCCGCTGCTCACCTGAGCGGGCACGAGCTTCGGTGGCAGTCGCAGCATTGCTTCTATCGCTATCCGTGGGTCTTGACTTGTCCAGCCGATCATCGACACCAAGTACATTGCTAGAACTAGTACTGGCGCCTGCTGCGTTCCTGCTGCCGCTCTGTGCCACTTTGCTTGGACTTGCAGGGTGTGGAGCAGTAGTACTACTTCTTGTTCTGCCCTCGGTCGGTGCGGCAAGCGGTGTTGTCTTCTCGGGGGATGGTGGATTCGATGCAAACCCACTCCCAAAACCGACGCTGGAGGATGAATACGGTACGAGACTTGGCCGCGGTTTTGTAGGTAAATGCATCGGCACGCCACTAGAGCGGTCTTCGGCGATTTTGTCGGCAGCCTGGTCTTTCATCGTTGCCATTCGCTTACTGGTGATTGGCGATTTCGGCCGTGCAGGCAGAGAGCTCGAAGGTCTCGTGTGCCCATTCGAGCTTCCCCTTGCTACGCTCCCCTTCTCACTCGCCGATACTGCCTTCGAGGTGCCATGTGTCGCTTTGCGATTCAGTTCGCTGGAGACCGCTCCAGGAGAGCCTCCAAACGGAGCTGGAGGTGGCGATGTTAGATCGATGGTCTGAGAGGCAGATTTCGCCTTCTGAGCGGCAGATGTCATCGTCCGAGCTCTCTGTAGCAGATATACCGACCACTCCGCTGTCTCTTTGTTCAAAGTCCCAGAGTTGGCATCGACTTTTGACCTCTTTGCGGGCATGTCGTCCCTGTGAGATCCATCGTTGTCAAGGGGACGCTTTCTTGAATGCTGTTCATTCATCTTTGAAGGAGTCTGAGCAGCCGGCCCCTTCTCCGGAGGATTTTCCGTGCTGCTCTGGGCGTATGGCCTTGGCGCTCTATCGAAAGGTGTCTTCAACGGCGTGGGATGCGCGGGCTTGAGATCCTGTGAGGAGGACTGAGCACCATGGCGGCTAGGAGTTGTTGTCTCCCCGCCATTCACGTGTCGCGGTTTGCTACCAGAGCCCTTGGTGCTAGCTTCAGCTGGTGTCCCTAAGTCAGAGATTCCATTGCGAGCACTCGATGAGCCTTTGTTATCTTTGTTGGGTGCAGGTCGGCCGTGCTTGCTGCTTTGCTTTCTAGACGCACCAAGACCGGCCTGTGCGCTCCTTCGCGACTTTCCAGATGATTTGGCAGGTCCATCATCGTCACTCAAAGTCAGATCCACGACCTCAAGTTTCTTAGTTTGTGAAAACATGCTGCTCGCTACTCGTGGGTCAGCAAGTCTCCCTGAATGGGATCGAGCTGGAACATTTCACAGCGCGCGACATCGAGACATCACATTTTATCTTGTTTCGGAGAACCCTTCACACGGGATTCTGTCAATCATATTTCGCAGGAACTCACCTTTCTTAGAGCGCCTTCACTCGCTGTTGGCTCCTTCCGCCACGATGTTCAGACTCTAGGCAGGATATGACACGAAATGGGCGGACGAGGAGAAGGAAATTCTCCGAGATGATCGGCCCATCAATTGCTTGTGTGATTGAAGTCAAAGCGTGAGTGTATACTAAAGTCAACACGCGAAGGGCCGATTCGTGTGCACCGCAGAAGTGGAAGCCGCTCGCCCAATCTGGTATCGCGCCAGCCAATCACACGCCGGAAATTCAGGAGAGAAAGGCACGGCTATGCACCATGAAGGCAAGTCTCTGAATGTGTTTCTTCGCGATGGCGTCGAGATGGCCGAGATCGGCTGTTTTGGAGACACATACGTGTACCGTCGGAATCTATCCCAATTCGAACCTCTATGGTCTGCATCGAACACAGCATACAGTGCCTCCCCGAACCAATTCCAACGCCATGGGTATATATCGTCTATCGTCTATGCCATAACCAGCCTGTAGTGCCACTTCATGCGCCGCCTCTCAGATACACATGACTCTAGTCCATCTCCTCCAACTCCGATCCACCATTGCCCGCCCCTTCCGGCACCAGAACCCCAACCATGCAAGAGCCCAACATGTTCTCCCAATTGACCCACGGATGCACCTCCATAAACAAGTTCGTCCCATCTCTCCCAGCCGCTTTCATCAATTCGTTTCTGCCACCAGGATGAAAATCAAGATAAGGTGTAATATTGTACACCTTGCCCTGCCAGCTGCTCCACGCAGGTTTGCCTTTGCGTCCGCTCATCGACTTGAGCATACTGGGTGTCACCCTTTGGAAAGTGCTGACCCCGCTGAGGTTCGACTTGCGTATTAGCGCAGCCCAATCCATGGGTGAGTGGCCTGGACCGAGAAGGACTTTCCCACGGGGGTTGGGGGCTGACAGTGTAGCGGTGGAAGCAAGACTGTTGCCACTGCTTACCCGTTGCTGGCTGTTGGACGGAATACCACGATTGGGCACCGGACCGTTTGAGGGCACGCGGAGACTGGAAGCTGGACTAGGCGGTGGTGCCATAGATGGTCGTGACGGCGGTGGCATGAGTGTTGCTGGGCTTGAGTATTTCATTGAAGGCTGAAGGGTAGCCGCCGGTCTGGATGACGAGACGGGTTTCGTCGTGCTGGGTGGCGAAACTGGCTTTGGGCTGGCCTGAGGTGTGCTGGATTTGTGATCATGGTCTGGTCCGTCTAAGGACAAAGTTGGTACGTTGGTATTGTATGCCGTTGCAGTGGCCTTGGGCGTCGTCTCCGAGTGTACATCATCGTCTTCGGGACCCTCAACCTGCACCTTCACTTGGCTCTCCCCTCCCCGACTATCAGGAGGCACTTGCTGGTTTGTGGGTGCTCCACCTCGAAGCCATGGTGGCAAATAACTCAACATCTTCAACGGATGTCGGTAGACTAAGAACGTTATCGAAAGGAGCGCAACGGTGATGCTCCAGTAGGACATGACCTCCTGAGTTTGGGTGCACAGTTGTATGTGGCGAAGTGTAAGATTGTAGGTGGTGGTGTACTTCCAGCGGACGGCAGGCTTGTTCGAGTAGAAGCCAGCATTGTAGCCTATCAAGTGTGCATTCCTGATGCTGATGGGCCGACTTTCCAGAGTGTAGATGCGGAGGCTGTATGTTGATATGCGAGTGCTGGGTGAGGTTGTTTCGGTGATGGTGGAAAAGCCGAAAGCGAACAAGGGTCCAACAACCTCACCTGAGACCAGACCACATGTAATTGTCCTACATCATCACAACAACATCATGGTATCGAGAAATCTGGCGCTACGCATCATGCGACTCTCGCGATCACTGCCAACCGCTTCACGGAGTCTTAGTACTACATCACGACCTTCGCAGACCATCCGGAACCAACGAATTAATACTATTCGCTCAGCATCACACGTCCCACACCAAACCGTCCGATGGCTATCCTCGAAGTCTGTAGCAGACGAGAAGATAGAAGAGATCACAGAGTTGTTCGCCACCGCGCAGGATGAGTTCGAGATCGCAATGGAGGAGACGGAGAAGATGTCTGTGTATGCGGAGGAGGATCGCAAAGCCGCGAGAGAGGAGTTGAACAAGCTGCAGGAGACGTACAAAAGTGTACTAGAGGGCCCGGACACCACTCTTGCGGACGAGGTGAAGCAGAGGGTTAGCCATAGAATAAGGGAGCTGGACGCTGCTGTCAATGCTATGGAGGAGATGGCGTTGCATCAGGACTGAAGTGCAACGTCCGTGAGCGTCAATACCTACCTCGAAGCATGGTCGGTCGTTTCCAGCGGATACTCTGGGCAGCAAAATACTACTGGCGTGGATAGAGGTAATCACATGCCGCGTAGAGCATGCATACGACTTTTGCGGGTGCTCACTTTATACATAGGTCCCCCCTTACATAGAGGCGAGCTGGCCATCGTTGTACTTATATGGAAGCACATATTAGCCGACATGCAAATGTGCATGCTGCTGCTTAAGACACCAAGATGTCTTGCCACGCATATCCCAATACGACTCCGTTGGCAATGGCAGGACAGGATTCGTTGCTACTCTCTGCTCGCCCTAATCTCCCAGTGAGATCTTTTCCTTTCCTACAATTGAGTCAGCACGGCCAGCCTCGCGTGTCAGTCAAGGACATCCTACCGTTGCTGTTGAATCCTGGTCTGGTATCCGCTTTCTCATTCAGACCCCAGGCAGTACTGCTGTCATCATGGACGGTCGTCCGACGGAGGTCCTGCAGAAGACATCAGAGATTTCCTTCAGGTTGAGAAGCCGTACTTTCTCCTGCCGACTCACCCTCACGAACTTGCCCTCGAAGCTACCCCCAGCTGCTCGGTGATAGACTGCGGTGTTATCCCTGAGAATCACAAGCAATATGAGCTTCCTGTAAATCAGACACCTGCGGCTCCGGAGCCAGGCTCACCAGATGATCAAATCTCCTTCACCTTTCCACTCGACACTAACAGTGTTTTCAGGCCTAGTCGGCCAACCCATCAAAGACCACATCAACGACCAACTCTCCATCTCCGGTAGACTTTCGATATGCCTCATATGAGATCCGATTTACAGATTCGTCCTTCCAGAAGGCTCGTGGTGTTGCACAATTCTGTGGCGATGCATATTATAGTCCAACGGGTTAAGGTCGGCGAAATACTCTGGAGACCCGCGCTTCCGACTATGGTGCAGCGAATGCACGCCGACATAATCCTCTTTGATCAGTCGTGCCTTCAGCTCCTCTGGCAACTTTTCAAACGCCGTTCTCGAGTCCGCGAACTCAGTATTACCACCAGTATTCGGTGGTGGCAGGATCGCAGCACGGAGAAGCGAATAGCTGGCTCGCCGTGGGTTGAATGAGCTATCTATGTGGAAGAGGCTATTGCCTCGCCCGTAGTGGTGTCTCGGACTGTCGACGCTCTGTACGTTGCCTTCGCCATCGACGTTTCCAGCATCGAACAGCTGGTAATAGTCGTAGCGCGGCTTTCGCCCGCCAGTCATATACGGTCGAATATCGTCCAAATCGCCGAAGCGGCGAGAGAAGTCGACATGAGCCGCGTCGTCTAGGCCGGTGCTGCGGAAGACGAGGAAGCCGTACTTGAGACTATTTCAGCTTGTGCTGGAGGTGAAGATCAGGTTCATCGATCTTGGTCATACCTTCGCCATCAAGGCAAGAATCTCTTGGAAGTCATCGTCGGACAGATGCTGGAGGTCGACGCCTTCAACTTCCGCGCCAAAGGTAGGGTGCAACGGCTTGACATTGAGCTGAGTCGAGGGTAGGGAGTCACTGATGAGACCTGGCATCTTTCGTTCCAAATTTCAATGGTACCGGTCAAGAACTCCACAGGATGAATCGTAAGAGCAACGACTCTCACCTTCCATGTAGGATGTACCTTACGATCACTCGGGTCTAGCAGTGACAGTTGGAAGTCCTGGCCTTGTGAGACCTCCTCACGCTTCTGTCGATCTTTCGGATCGCATTTCATGTACGTCTGCCGACTCTGCCGCGTCTCTTATGAGATGTTTGCGGGGCATGATTCCTTCTGTGTTCGGCCGTTGTAATTTGAGCTGAAGTGACTAGGCTGGAGTAAGGACCGAGAAGCTTGCAGCAAATTCGGATATACCAAAGTTGAATTAGAAAGTTTGGTGTATTCACACGATGAGCTTCCTGGCAGGAAGGTAATGTTAAGGCGTCGTCTCGCCATGCTACGAGTCGAAATGGTCGTCGCCAGCAAGTTGCTTGTTGCACGAATTCGATTTACAAGTCTGCCTTCGCCTCTTCGCCAGCCCAACATCTTCTGATGGTCTCCCGTAGCGGCTCCTTCTCGATCTCTCGCGGATTATAGTAGGGATTTGAGACAGCGATTTCCGCTGCTTTGTCCACGTCTTCTTCTTTCATACCGAACTCCTGCAGTCCTCGCTTGACCTTCAACTTCGTCAGAAGCACATTAAGCCCCTTGATAGCGTCTCCGTCGCTCTCAGGCAATACTTCGGCGAGCTTTCGCATAGTTTCTGGTATCTTTGGAGCATTGTAGGCTATCGCATGTGGAAGAACGATGGTATGTGTCTCCGCGTGAGGCAGGTTGAAAGAGCCACCGAGGGTGTGACATAGTTTGTGGTGCAGGCTCATGCCAACAGATCCCAAGCACATAGCACAGAGCCAGGCGCCTGAAGAGAGAGGGACAGCTCCGTCAGTGGTATTTCACATGTAGAACGCTCATGCTCGATGTCGCTTACCATACTGCGCTTTTAACCGAGCATCCACGTCCTGAGGGTTATTGACAATGATTGGGAGCGATTCAGCGAGCGCCTTGGTTCCTTCCAAGGCAAGTAGATTTATGACCGGATTCGTGTTCTTGGCATAGAGTGCTTCCACTAATAAATCGTTAACAGATGATCGTAAGGACTCAAGCACACCTCCGCTTACCTGCATGCGCAATCGCATTGACTCCGCTCGTGGCGCTCAAAGCCGCTGGTAAGGTCATCGTAAAATCGACATCGTAGATTGTGGTTCCGGGTAAGATCTTCTTATCGCTCCTCGTCGTTTTCTTGCCGTCTGCAGTCTCGCCCAGGATAGGCGTCATCTCGCTTCCAGCGTAAGTAGTTGGAATACAGATATGCTTCAATCCAGTCCGTATGCTGATCGCCTTCCCAAGGCCAATAGTACTGCCACCGCCAAAGGAGATGACGCAATCTGCGCCGCTGTCTTTGGCATGATTGAGTGCTTCGTCCGTGATATGCGTGGGTGTATGCATAGTAGCGTTCGAGTAAAGGCCAACAGGGGTGATGGAGCCTTCTTTGAGCATCGTGTCTAGTTGTTTCACTTGGTCCGCTTGTTGTGGTGTCGATAGCAGTAATGGAGCTGATTTGTTCAATCGCTTGACTTCATCTGGTAGCTTTTTAATACTGCCACTGCCAAATACCACACGGTTTGGGTGGGCACCACTGTATTCAAATGACTCCATCAGAGCGGCCTCGGATGTAGTGGCAGAGCAGTTTCGGGGATCTGGTATTTGGTTCTACAGTATCGACAATAGCTTCGAGGCCATCGTGACAGCTCAAGATATTCGTTTCTCCAACTTTACAAACCCATAGGAGACAGAGTGGAGATGAAGTCGGTAAAGCAGTGCTTCCGCTTCGAGCTTGGATTCGGCAAATGAATCTGCCGGACGCCACACGTTTGGAGAGGGCAGTCGGATGAGAACGTAGGTAAGAAGGTGTCGCCCTGCTAAGCTATCAAGCCAAATACCTGACATTGCTTGCCTCGTCAACGGCCACAGCCATATGTTTGACCCGTCCAGCAGCAGCGTCCTACTTCCCGACCACCTCCTTCAATCCCCCAACATTCCAGTAAAACGGCCTGATGAACAGCAACCATCCTTTCTCCCTATCAACCCCAATAGTCTGCAGCAGCGGCGCCTCCCACTCCTTCCCACCATTCCTCGTCCGCAACTTCAACACACTGCTCACCACAACCTCATCCGCGCCTTCCCGCTCGAAGACCTGGGGATCCGTGACTTCGAGTTTGTCGAAGAAGCCAGCCATCTCCTCGCTCCACTTGATAAAGCCTTCGTGGCCTTCGTAGAGCGATTGGGAGTACGGCAGGTCGGGGGACTGGTGAATCTCAACTTTTGGCGAGAGTACTTTGCCCATGCCGCCTGCGAAGTCGCGCTCGCCGGATGGAGCAGCCATGTAGACTGATTCAGCATCATAGAAGCGTTTTAAGATTTCCGCTGCGGTTGGTAGGGAGGCCATTGTGGTTTTGGTAATCGTTGTTCTTTCGGTACTTTCGATGATTTCCAGGTTGTTGTTCAATTTTGTTCCCACCCTCCGGTGTGGTATGTCCAAAAGAGCTTCGTTTAGTTGGTCAGCACACAAGATCCAGGTAGTGGTCTCTTAAACGAATCCGTCGTTCTCATCCGAAGTTGCGGTCTTGTCACTCGTCATGGCAGAACAGAAGTAAGATCGATTTGTCAGCCATTACTCCATTACTGAAGTTCAATGGGGCAGTTCGTGGCGCCTGACAGCTCTCGCCGCCGTGCAGTAGAAGCATACATGGCTTGATGTTTCGGCCGTACTTTACGTCTTCTGTCATTCTTAGACCACATACAAAGTCCTCGTTAGGTATGCTAGAACAACAATTTTGCCTCGAGGAACCTCTGGAATATGAGCGAACGCACATAGTGACGTTGACATCGTTCAAGAGGCTATTGTCAGGAACACGAGTAGCTTGACATAAGTCTGACCTGGAAACATCTTCTCGAGGACGAGGATGTCAGAGCTCGTGTGTAGAAGACCAAAAATTTGTGTGAAGGTGCTCGATCGTCCGCCAAGCCATATGCCTTGGCAAAGCCGAATCCAACCAAAATCAATCAAATATAGCTCAAATCGTTCAAAACGATCTAGAGGTGCAACAACAACGCCAAAAAATGTACAGTATTGTTATCAAGATAGGCAAAAGAGTGTGATCGTGCCAGGGGTCGAACCTGGAATCTCTTGATTCGTAGTCAAGCGCCTTGCCATTGGGCCACACCTGTAAATACTGTAAGAAGTTGAACGGACTCGAAGCTATTGAGTGCAACTTACGACCGTGATTGGATGGCAAGAATTTGACAAAGATATATATTAGCTGCATGAATTGAGCCGAGCTAAAGCCGAGAGAATCATCGCCCGATCGTCGACGGTCGGACAGATGACGATTTTGCTAAGAGAATGTGTCTACATGTGCGTAGGAGACGGCTTGCACGGACCACAAACGATCCAAACATTGTCAATTGAACGTATTGTAGGTCTCCAGCGCTGGTATATCAGGTTTCATGGAACAGAAAAACCGAACAGCTGTTGTAGCTGTAGAAGAATCGTAGCATAGTTACGGTATCCAAAATTTCTCACGGCTATCCCTCACTAATCCTAACACTTTTCCTAACAGCTCTCCTAGGCCGTCCGGTCTCAGTAGTCTCCTGCTCACCAACCTTACCCTCACCAACCTCCCCCGCAGCCCCATCGACCTGCCCACCCACCGCCGTCGGAGCAGCACTTGCGCCAGACGTAGCGGTAGTAGCACCATCAATACCACCCTTTTTCGCCCCACCAGCATCTTCCTTCTTCGGCGCCTTCTTCACATACTTGATGTTAGGCTTCTTCTTCTGCCCCGCCGTCGCCAAAACCGCCGCTACCGACTCCTCGCCACTCTCCCCGAGCACCTCCTCCGGCTCCGCGGCCTCTTTACTACCTTTTATCGGTAGACGCAATGCTAGATGGCTTTCTGGCGCTCGGGTGCAACGCTTCATGGTTTCTTCCATCCACTTGCGGACTTCATCTGCTGGTTTGACCCATTTCTTCACGCACTCGATTAGGTGCTCGCGGTTGTAGGCGACCTCAACCATTAGTGTGATGGACTGCCAGTACTCGGTCTCTGGGTCCAGACCAGTGGAATCGGCCGCTTGGGAGCCGCGGCGTGTGATTATGAAGCTGGCTAGGAGGTGTTGCGGTGACAGCGACTCAAGGATGGCATTCTGAGGGAAAAGGAAGCGATCTTCCGTTGCGCCTGGGGTGGTGAAGGCCAGTATCACGGGTTGCGTGGTTGGAGCCGGCGGTGTAGGCCGAGTCGGAGCTTGCCAAGTTGGTTGCTGAGCTTGATATGGAGCTTGCTGGTATGGCTGACCAGGTCGTTGAAATGTCGTCTGGGCTTGTGGTGTATCGTTCGAACCATCATATTGAATCATGTCGCTCTGCTGCTCACGTTCCTTAGCAGCTTGCGCGGCGGCTTCATCTTCTTCATCCTTCTTCTTCTTCTCCGCGATGACTTTTGTGAGTTCATCAATGTGGTTCTGGAAGATCTTGAGCTGTGCCGCCGAGGCATTGCCAGTAGCCACCTCTTTCATCAGGCCTTTGAGCTCTGGATCAGACGAAGCGCGCGTCGCCAGCATGGTAATAACAGGATCTGACGAGGCTTTCTTGTCTGCCTGTGCTGGCTGTGGTGATGATGATGCGGTAGGCTGCTGTGCTCTTGACACAGCAGGAGGCTGCGGGCTTTGTGTTGCCGACGGAGCAGGTGACCTTCCAGTCGCGGGAGAATGTACGTGCGGCGAGGGCTGCTGTATAGGCGGCAGCGTCCGGTTCTGGTAGTACTGATTTTGTTGCCCTCCGTACGCCTGCTGCGGTCCAGGTCGATACGGCTGACCGTACGCGCTCGCAGGCGGCACATACTGCTTCACTGGTGGTGGCTTCGCTTTCTCCTCCACGTACAACTCCACCTCAAAGATATGCGGTTCGATTCGTATTCTACAGGGACCTTTGTGTTTCTGCAACTTGAGTTCGGGGTTGTTGGGCGGGGGTGGTCGAGCGTGCTTGCCAGCTTCTGGCTTCACCCAGTATCTCTCGAGGATGCCATCGTTGATCCACTTCGCGCGCGAGCGGTCTAGTGAGGTCTGTAGTACGGCTGACGAGGCGATACTCTGGTGGTCGGAGGCGGAGAGGGACGCAGATTGGGGTTCGGGGAGCGTAGGTAGTGGTCGAGTGTCGGAGATCTTGTGTGGGAGCTTGTTCGATCGTCTGTCGGAAGTGGGTGTGGCTCCCGCAGGCGATAGTATGCCAGACGAGAGGGGTGACTGTTGCAGCGAGATGGATGTTCTGATCCTCTTGAGCGCTGGCTCAGCACCTTTCGCAGGTCGCCCGGGACCTCTCTTCGTTCCAGTCGTGGGTGATGCTGCTTGCGCCATGTCGATCGCGCAATGCCAGTCTTATCGTGCGCACATCACACTCGTGCCGTGTTGTTGGTCCAGGTCGTGGAGATGTGTCTCCGCGAAAGATGGCAGGTCGCGTGTTCGAGTTTCACTTCCCTCGAAAGTCTCGACCAATCAGATGCTGTCATGTGAAAGGCAGATCTCAAGACTCTTCCAACTGTTGTTCCATCATGTACATGTACATGTACTTCAATCAACTGCCTCATCACGAAATGACAACTGTCTCGATGGCGGTCTTGTTGCCACGATACGATTGTGAAGGCTGAGCAGGTGGTACGCGCGCTGAGAGGGCATTGCTGTACAGAACTACCCTTCTGCCTCAACGACTATTGCTCCATCCGTCGCCATCTACTTGACTCATCGCAGAAATGCCCAACGTCCTAAGCAAAGTGGCTATAACAGCGGCTGCTACTGTCGCTGGCTATGCACTCATTCTTGGAGCGCTGATGACACCGCTCTTACAACGATTGTAATTCCCTCTTCTCTACCACACGTGTCTCGTCTAGCCAGTACTAACATCCTGCAGCGCCTTATACGCCAACAAATTCAATACACTCTTCTACCACAACATTAACTCAGCCGAGCAGTTCGGCTTCTGCAAGAACCAGGTTACGCCCCTCAACATCCGGACTCTAGATGGCGAAACGCTGTATGCATGGCACGTTCTTCCCGTAGACGTCTATACTCGGAACGAACAGAAGCTGCGGCTCGAAGATCGACCTGGTGCACCAGTCAACGACTTCGCGGTCACGACACCGTTCAAGCTACTGACGAAAGATCCTAAGGCCAGGGTGGTCATTAGCTGTACTTCTCCCACTCCCCTTTCCATCTATCCATGTCGTTGCCGCTAATGAAGCCCTCAACCAGAAGTCCACGGCAACGCAGGCCACCTAGCTCAAGGATGGCGCACGGATACCATGCATCGCTTGACCACGCAGCCGCACACGCACGTCTTCACGATAGACTACAGAGGCTACGGCCATAGTTCTGGCTCTCCTACAGAAGCCGGTCTCATCACAGACGGCGTAGCACTCCTCAACTATGTCCTGCACATCGCCAACATCCCACCCGAGCGTATTCTGTTAATAGGCCAGAGTCTCGGAACCGCGGTGGCGAGCGCTGTGGCTCTTGAATTCGCAGATCCGAATAACTCGCTACACCCTGGCCGGCTCGGAGGTGCTGAGGAGGCATCGTTACTGGCCAATGCTGATCTTATCACTCAGCCAACTGCATTCGCGGGCATCATACTTGTCGCCCCTTTCTCCAACCTTCCGTCGTTAATGTTGACATACCGCATGGGCGGTCTCGTACCACTACTCCTACCACTACGTCCGTTCCCATGGCTGTCGAGGCTGCTGACGGACAACATGGTGGACAAGTGGCCGACTGCTGATCGCTTGCGGGCTTACTACGATGCTTTCGCTTCGCGGACGGAACTATTGACCAGCGCTGGAGGCCGAAGAATGGGCTCGGTGCAGATCGTGCATGCGATTGATGATATGGATATCACGTACAGACAGACGGAGACGATATGCAGGAGAATGCTGGGGGAGGGCGAGAAGTGTAGCGATGGCGAGGGGCTAGTGGAACTAAGGAGAGACGGAAGGCCAGATCTGAGGTTCGAGATCGTTGGGCACGGAGGTATGAGCTTGTAGTCTCACCTCGTGATGTCGAAGCACAGCTAACAAGCACGACAGGGCACAACAGAATCGTGACATACAGCCCAGTCGCTGCTGCAGTAGTACGGGCGTTCGAAGATATCTCGTGATTTTGAAGGCAGTAAAGCCAATACAGCTAAACTACGTTCGAATGAAGCCTACCCCGAAAGCTCTATGCCGTAGTTCAGGTAAGGTAATCAAGGGAGCGCGCTTTGCAACGTCGTTTCCAAATCGATCGACCTGCCCCATTCCGCCTCCCATGTTTGCCGATAGGTCCACTCGAGTCAAACAGCCGCGCTGGTCTGGTCCCGCTATTCGTGTGTTAGCAGTCGCCCGTTCGATATGGGCTGTTCGGAATGCTTACCGGAAGTGGTGTGAACCGCAGGTATGGCTTGACCACCGTCATCCGTGGGAAGAGCTTCTCGGCGTCTGGTGACTTCACGCTTGGGTGCACGATCACATCATCACCGGGCAGCCAGTTGATCGGCGTAGTAACCTTGTGCTTGTCGCCAGTCTGCAGCGAGTCGACAATACGCAGCACCTCCGCAGTGTTGCGTCCAGTGCTAGCCGGGTATGACAGGATCGTGCGGATAACCTTCTTAGGATCGATGATGAAGACAGATCGGATGGTGAAAGCGATGCCCTTCTCGTTCACGTTCGTGGCGTCCTGGTGGTCGATCCTGTCACATCACCAATGTAATCAGCCCACGCTTCCTCAAACCCTCCCATCACTTCAGCAAGAGTTTTTGTTTCTTCCCACTTACATATCATACATCAACGCCACCTTCCTCTCCTTATCCCCAATAATCGGGAACTTCAGCTTGCTCCCCGAGATCTCATCGATATCCTTGATCCACCCGCCATGGCTCTCAATCGTATTCGCGCTCAAACCGATGAGCTTGACATTCCGCTTCGCGAATTCCGGCTCGAGCTTCGCGAATGCGCCGAGTTCGGTCGTGCAGACGGGGGTGTAGTCTTCTGGGTGCGAGAAGAGGATGCACCAGCTCTCGCCGATGAAGTCGTGGAAGTTTATCGCTGTCGGAACGTGATTAGTCTACGTCTTAGAGATGGGCTATACCCGCTTTACTTACGGCCATTTGTTGTGTCGGCATCGAAGTTCGGCGCGGTGTACCCGAGGCGGAGAGACATGGTGAGTGTGTGTTGGTGGGTGTGTTGATGATGGTGTTGGAGTGTATAGAGTTGTAAGAGGTTGTCGGTGGCTTGCGATCACGAAATTCAAACTTTGGACACTTTACTAATCAAGTAGGTGGGGTTGATTTCTCATTCTTACTTCTAGAATGCTCGTTATGGTCTAGTGGGAACGATTGCACCATTTCTATCCCTTGCGTGCGAAGGGCGCGAAGCGGGGACCCATGTGAAAGTGAATTCATCGGAGACGCTTCCGGCGCTTGGCGTCACGTGATGGTGTTTGAACAGTGAGGTGTATGTTTTGAGGCTTCGACTTGTTCAGACACTGCTATACACATTCGTGTCTTCCAGTTGACATAACAGAGACGAATGAGGCGGCCCCAGATCGAAGGTCAGCACTCGCAGCGATTATGGCAGTCTCCATGTCCTCTCGGAAACTCCAGAGGATGTCGTGGACCAGGATAGGATCAGGTACCCTCGGTGCCCAAGCAGTAAAGTGCAAACAGGGCTCTCACACACAATTCCCGTGGCAACATTAAGCCATGAGTTCTACGTGTGCTGGGCATTAGGAGCATGAACCGGTTTGTGCTTGATACAAGCCCGGAGTCCGTCCTGCGTCATTCCGACGGCGGACACCTACCAGTACAGCAAATAAGGAAGTCAAAGAGTAAAGTAAAGAAGTAAAAGAGACATTTCAACTCGCATACGACAGCCTTGGCATGGCTGGTCGGATCTGCGGCTAGCGGCTCGCTCCAGCCGCCAACGCATCCCAGGGTCAACGTGCATCGACTTTCTTGCGCGTGCTGTTTGAATGTTGATGCGACTGTTTGAACAAGCTTGACGTATTACTTTCAACTCGACAATTACATAGTCACAAATGTTCTGTCTCGCCCTTCGACCACGGATTGAGAGACAAGAGGCTCGAGCGTGGTGAAGCTGCGACATTGGCGCATGTGCATAGCCTCCTGAGACCTGCTGGCTGCGCGCAACAAAAGCAGCACACCTGTCGCATCCAGTCCCTTGGTCATATCGAGCCGCGACCATGGACACGACTTCCTCCCCTCCGATCACACCTACAAGGCAATACACCTCACCCATCGAAACTTCCCCAACAAGCACATTTCGCAACCAGCTCAGCAGACGAACCAGCAGCTTCTCCTCGAACCACGACCGGAGTCCGACGTCTGTGCGGTCGAGCCGGCATCGCTTCTCGAATGGATCGCAGTACTCGAACGACTTCTCGCCGGACGGAGGCGGAGGTGGGGGAGGAATGGGGAATCTGGCGGATGAGTTGGACTTGCTAGATGATGAGGAGGGAGAGGAGGATGTGGCAGAAGCGGCACCAAACGGTGATGGAGAGGAAGACGATGGACCTTCAGCAGTCGACGGGGCGAGAGACTCAGGGATAGATGTGTCGTACGAGAACCAACGGCCTTCATCGAGCCAAAGGAACTTCTCGAAACCTTTCTCGAAAGTTGAGAAACCGCCCGACGAGGCCAAAGAACGGTCGGAGTGGCGGCTATCGTCAGACCTCGAAGACCTGATCAACAGCATCGCGCGCATGGCATCCTACGCAGGCACATCCGAGGACCCATTAATCCCACGAGTCGTCGGCCTACTACAAGATCTCGGGAATCAGTCCAGCCTCGAGACTGGAGTGCAGCGGATGAACACTTCGACGAACAGCATAACATCCTACGTCACAATCCAGAGCAAGACTCTGCAGGCTCTGGCGACAAGTCTGTACTCCCCACTCGCGTTGTACACTATGCCACTGGACCCCATCATACTGGAAGAGACCGCACCTCTAATCGAAGCTCTGCTCAAAGATCTCCCACTCCCAGACCCTGCGCCGTTGCAAGGTCTGCAAAAACTCGTCCGCGAGACGGACAATGTAATCGGCACCCTCTCGCAGCTCACGGATACGTTGCAGGAGGTCAAGCACGCCACTAATGATGCTTCTCGGCTGCTGAGGGACAGCCAGCACGTGGTTGCGGAGCTGAGACGGGAGCGTGAGCGGGCGGATGTGGCGAGGGATGAGCTGCAGAAAAGTGGGTGGAGCGACAGAGTTCAGCAGCGGTGGGGTGCGAGTCAGTGTCAAGATATCATGGGCGGGTTCGAGCAGACGTGCGATGAGCTGAGGAATGAGTTGGTGGTGGCGGGTGGTGGTTGAGAGCTGGGAGGGCGAGTGTGTTCGTGCGTTTGATTTGGATGATACCCACTACAGCATCTCCTTTGTATGCAGGATGAGAAGGCATTGGACAGCGATCGCTAATGCGTCATCTATAGCCACCAAGAAGGCTTACACCTAGAAATCCACCAGCTTCGGTTCCTCCCCCTCCTCACTCCACCTTCACCTTCCTCGCCTTCGTCCCCTCACTCACAAACTTCGCCACCTCCTCCGCCGTCTTCCCCCTCCCCCTCCCCTCCGTCTTCTCCTCCCCAAGCACAGTCCCATTCGCCACAAATTCATACACCTCAGGAATACTCCTAAAACTACTTTCCTGCCTCTCGAAACCCCCGTCCTCCTCAAACGTCTCCGCAATCTCCTGCATCTCGTGTACCCACCGATACGCCTTCGGACACATCCCGGGTAAACTCCTTTCTGCATTTTGCAGACCTGCGGGGTTGAACTCCGCCATATGAGCTTTGAGCTCGTCGAGGACGTCGAGATTATAGGCCGTGGTGAAGCTTTGGATCGCGAGAGCCGTGAATCCCTTGGAGAGGCTGGCGAAGCACATTTTTAGGCCGGTGGCGGAGCCGAGGGTGGAGTTTACGTGCTTGATATTGAGCGCGAGGGCGAGTTCGCGGCCTGCTGGATGGCTGCGCGACACCGGCTCCGGGCCTGAGACGGGGATGGAGGGGCGGTACCATGTACCGGTTTCCGATTTGAGGGCTGGCGGGGCGCCGATGATGCCGCCGTCGATGTATTTTATCTCTGGAAAGGAGGCGGAGAAGAGGGCGTCGATGTGGCGGGCGGTTTTGGGGGAGGTGGCGTTGAGGTCGAGGTAGTAGAGTGTTCCGTCCCGTTGGGCAAAGGAAGGGGAGGTGGAGGCGGTGATGATGCGTTCAGCGGTGGCGATGGCGTCGCGGGGTGGGACTATGGAGATGATGTAGTCGCTTTGGGTGGCGAGGTCGAGGTCGGTGGGGACGAGGTGGATGTTGTTGTTCCTTGCTCGGTCTTGGGTTGATTGACTGGTGAGGTGTTAAGTGGATGTTCTCGAGGTTGACGATCGTTAGGGAGGACTTTACCTTCTGTCGGATGCGTTTGTGATGACTCGGAAGTTATTCGCTATCAAGAGTCGAGCGACTCCAACCCCCATATCACCGATCGACAGGATGCCGACGGTAGCCAATGGCGGTGTCGTTGAACCCATTGACGCTGGATGAGCGGTCTCTTGCTAGAACAGTTTACCTAGTCTCGTAGCTGGCGGCCGCGGCTCAATTATTCTCTGTGAATCCAGGCTGCTTTACTATTAGTTGTTGTGGTACACTTTTCGCAGTCTATGTACAGCTCACCAGCGAAGTCGGACTTGCTTGTCAGACATGAAGCTCTATTTATCCGCTCTCAAAACGACCCTTCAGCTGGGGCGTTCTGCTTAGTAAAGTTGCTTCCGCCAGCACGCAATGTATCAGAAGCGGCGATATCGCGGATATACAAGGTATGTACAGAGGATGGGACTTATCCAAGAAACGCTTGTAACCATCCCACGGCCAGTACAGACAGCGCGACTATCCAAGCCGCAACGCCAGAGGCTCCCTGTACATCGTGCTTTTCGGCTGCCCAGGCTATAACAAAGGCAAGACTTGCGAGAGTGAAAAAAGTGCTGCAGCAAGACCATTAGCTCTTTGGTCAGACCAAATGCCGGAGTGATGCAACGCATACCTCAGAGCCATCCAGACTCTATCTGCAAGAAACCCTTCCACCAGATTGATTCCCCACCCTTGACCGAGCTTAAGTCGGCCGTTCCTCTTCGGTGACCGTAAGTACGTGATCCGCTCGCCATCGTAGTCGCCTGGATGCTTGAATAGATGAAGCAAATACTGGCTACCGACAGGCGGCAGGAGATCTCCCGGCTCGAAGCTGTAGTCGCTAGTAGATAATGGAGGGACATCCGGACATTTTCGTATATCTGCGAATCGATTTTGATGCACTTCGAACTGCACGAATTCGATTGTCGTTAAGCCGCGTATGCGTAACGATCGCCACCACTTCTTGTTGACCTCGAAGTAGTGGTGCCGTAATGAGAGTGCGAGATCCTTGTCTGATCGGATCTGAGGGCCCATGTCGAGGTGGGTAAGCTTAGGTGTGTAGCGGTCTTCGTTGGCACATATTGGGAGCCACGGTGACTCTGTTAATGGAGTGTATCCAGGATTGAGGTATGACTAGATGTGGTCTGTATTCAGCAAGAGCATCGATTGTCTTGGGTGGTGTAGGAGACTTACGCCTGCAGCGCCCTGTGGAGGTTTTGTGCCACTACCATTGCCAGGAAAGCTCGGTACTTGTGAATCCATAGCTCGACCAAGAAGTTGTCGATGATGCAGTGCCACCAACGGAGCTGCCCATGAAGCTGCCAGTACCATTCGAACTCGATGGACTGGTGGGTGTGTTACCACCTCCAATCCTCGTCCGCGGCCTGTTGAGGTAGGCCTCCAGCTCGCGAGCCGCTCCCTGCCGTATTTCGACGAAGTCATCGTGCAATTGCTCGCCGCAAGGACAAGTCCATCGTACTCGAACCTTGCCTGGCTGCACAGGTTGCTCTGGGCCGTAGTTACGCTGCAACCATTGCGCCGATTGTATTATAGTATTAGTAAGTCCTTCGAAGACGATGCCTGATAGCACTATGTATCCGCTTTGTGATTGGTGAGGTTGTTGACGTACATTCCAGATGGCATTCCCAGACTGCGTAATCGGCGAAGTGTCGGTCCTGGAAGGTAGCAAATCCATATCGAGCTTTGGCAATTCAATTTTGACGTCCCCTGAGACAGGTGAAGAACAGTCTGGTGGACCATCCTGTTCAGTCCCGGGTACGGATTGTTCTGCATCGCCCACACTGGCGAGCGGCTTGTTCTCGATGCGTATTGTATCAGCAGCGTGCCTTGGGTTCAATGCAGCACCCTCGACCTCTGTTCCGCTGTCAGTCAGGTCCTCGAGCCGGTCGAGATCTTCACAGAACGCAGCAACCCACGGATGTACCATACCCAAGGTCTGTACAGCTAGATCTCGGCTTTTGCGCAAAGTCCCAAGATCTTGTATACCGTGGGCATGGCTGTTCGCCCTACTATGAGCCAGATCAGACCTAGCTTGATATGTCATTGGATGCTCTGGTCCTAATATTTTCGCCTGTATCCGAAGGAGCGACTGCCAGATAGCTTCTGCACCAGCGCTCGCAGGCAGACGTTTTGGAAGTGTGGGCTTCCGCAGAAATTCTTGAGTAGGACGGTCCTCATCGTCGAGGACATTCGAGGGCTTAGAAGTCAACGGAGAACGTGCGGTGGAACTGCTCTTCCTCCGCTTGATCGATTTAACGACAGACCTCTTGCCCTTTTGCTCTAGGGCGGTCGTCTTCCGGACTACAGGCGCTTCCGCGTCTGTTTCCGTCTCGTACGACTCAACAGCGGTCACATGAAGTCGGTCGGCTGGACCTTGCTTTCGAGCCCCGGACCCGATGTTCTCCTCACCTCTGGCGACGGGGTCGGTGAATGTCTTCTGCAGAATAGCCACAATGTCCTGGATTTGCTGCTCTGACAGGTGCTGATACTGGGTCGGTCGAGGCTCAGCCGGACTCTGATTGAGCTTCGAGTAGGCTTGCACAGGCTCCTTCGAGTCGGTTGTGTCTTGACCGTCTCCCAAGTCAGGTTCCGCAACCACAATCGATGCTGTGTCGGTGGTAGGGTCGCCGTCAGGTCTGTCCTGAGAGTATGAACGTTCATGAACAGGTCCCGTTACGGAGAGCCTCTCCGGTGAAACATCCCGAACGGTGGTATTGCTACGAGTAGAGTACACCACTGGAGCGCTCCTTGGCTCATACCTGGGTAGAGGCTCGATGAACGTGCTATCTGTTGATGGTCTGGATACTTCCGCGGTTTCGCCTAACTCCGAAGGTCTCGAAGTATCAGGGAATTCCGGCAATGGCTCTTCCAGCTCTGCGACTGCCTCCAAGGCGGTGCCGTCTAATTCTGCAACCAAAGGCCACTTCTCGTCCTGGGCGAATTCAGTGCGGTGCGGCTTCAGGTGGTAAATGTTCACCTCGTCTCGCTCAGCGCTGACCTTATGCCGTAAACGAACATCAACGCCAAGTTTGCTTAGTCGAATCCAGGCCTTGAGCTTCGCCGCTCCTCTGGCAAGCGTACCAGGAGTATCATCACCAGGAGATATGTTGTACTGCCGCCGGAGGTCCTTGACAGCCTTTGGGGAGAGGATGTCCAGGTCGACCCATTGTCTGTTGTCGAACGTCTGTACAAATGGTGCCTGACCAGCAGTGCCTTCTATGGACGAATAAGTAAGAAGCGAGTCTCTGCCATTGTCACTGCCGATCAAGGTTCTGTTCGTTGACCAGGAGTTAATTCTGGAGAGTGTGGGCTCCATGCTCAACTCCGATGCACACATCTGGCCTGAAGAATATGCAATGGCCTCGAAAGACACTGACGCTGCAAGGCAAAGACTTTAAAATGTAAGAAAGTGTCTACGTTTCGTGGTCTGCGAGGACTCGACGCAGCAATGCCTCGCCGCCTAAGTGAGGCTGTGCCGTTCTGTTCCTGCAGCGGGGCTGAACAATGCTAGGATGTGTGGGATGATGTATCGCCAACATCGCGGATGATCAGTCCACATGGAATTTGAGCTGCCCATGGCCGTCCATCTGGTATACGGTCATCGGAGTATCAGGACATACGGTGATACAGTAGAAAAGAATGGGAGAATGTAATGAGCTTCGGAAGGGAAATTGGCACAGGCCAAGCCGCGGTCCTTCTCCCTCACCATCATCATTGATGGCCTCTTCTATTTTGGAGCACGATACTAGAACGTCCAAATGTTTCTTCATCGCAGAGCAAATCCATATTTGCTTCGTACAAATCTTTATCTATCAACGCTCTCATTCAGGCGAATGGCTACCGTGCGAGCTTCACTTCCTCATGAAGATAGGACTGCAGCAGAGCCTCGAGAGAATAGCCTCGAGCCAGTGGTTCTTTCCCATATCCGACAAGTCAACGATACTATACGGTTGTTCAGATTTAGTCCAGTCCACCCTGGACACACAATCAAGGTCGGCTTCGCTCCGTCCGCGTCGCAGTGGCGAGTATCACACTAACATATCGCCAGTGAAGTTCTCGGCCGGACAATGGGTCGATACCTTCATACCTGGTCTGCCAAAGGCAGGTGGTTTCACGATCACATCGGCGCCAGTCGAGGCAAAACCTAGCAGCCATGGTCCAGGCCACATTGAACTTGCGGTCCAGAAGAGCCTCAACCCGCCTGCACAATGGCTGTGGCAGCCGACGGAGAGCATACTGGGAAAACAAATCGCAGTTCGTGTTGGTGGAAGCTTCATTTGGCCTCCCCCAAACGTGGATGTGACGCGGATAACACGTCTTGTGCTCATCGCAGGTGGTGTTGGAATCAACCCATTGATCTCGATATTCGCACATTTGATCAGATCTCGTTCATCTCGCCCAAGAGAAATACACATACTCTATGGGACTAAAGCGGATGCTGAAATGGATCCGCACCGAATACTGTTTCTCACCCGACTGATGGATCTCGTGGCAATCGAAGCAGATCCAAATGTCACTCTGAAGTTGTTCTTGACAGGAACGGGCGAAGAAGGTCGCATTGAGCATGGACGGATGCCCAATAGCACTTTCGCCAATAGAATGGACAAGACAGTACTTGTGAAGGCGATTGATGGGTACGAGGATTACGCGAAAGATGGAGCTGGACGTTCGACTACCCTCTGCTATGTCTGCGGACATCCGGCGATGACAGACGAGTTCGTTGACTTCTTGTCCTCGCAACAGGGCATGAATCCAGAACGTGTACTGTGTGAGAAGTGGTGGTGAGCTTAGGTGAAGCCATTATCAACTGTCGCTTCGATACAATTCTATCTTACAGTCTGCAGTTTCGCTGACAGTCATCCGAACCCATGCACACAGCTGATACAATTACGCCGTGCATGCTTCTCTGCCACGCTATGCATATGCCAGCCAAATCATACCGATTATACACTCTGGCAAAGCGCTGAGACTTCGAGACTCACAGCCGAGCATGATACCCAATCAACAGCGTGCCTTCAGGACGTCGTGTCCGCCCACTTCTTCGCACAAGTCGCCGGAGCGAAGGTGTAGCTGCTGCCATGCTCCTGCATCCACTCCCCGACCTTCTTCCATGGAATCTTCTTCGTACCTCTGCGAGCGGAAGGATCTCCGACACCCTCTTGGCGGTAGTGCTTGACGGCACGGCGAAGCAAAGCGACATCTGCGTTCTTCCACTCCGGCTTCCTCACGCGCTCCCACTTCTCCTTCGTCAACATGCGCACACGACCACGGAGAGTAGACTCTGCCTCGCGGAAACGGCCCATGCGTTTGATTTCCTTGTACGAGTGACCGTGGTTGCGCAACTCGAGAAGCAACTCGTTGCGCTCGTTGTGCTCGGCGGCATGGTCAGGTGCCGAAGCTGGAGCTAGAGTCGGTGCTGGGGACTGGCCGTCGACAGATGTCTGGTCCGCCGAGACTGACGATGTTGAGTAGGTCGATGCTGGGCGGTGGATGTACACCGGATGTACAATCTCTTCTGGCGACGCGCTGGCCGTAGCTGGTCCAAAGCGGTTGGTTGCGCTGTGTGCTGGCGCGATGTGGTTTGACGCATGAGCCAATGCCGGAGTCGAGTAGTAGCCGCCAGGTAGATGGAAGGGGCCGGGCGTATCCGAGATGCGATCGTGTCGTTCCGGAAAGATCTTCTCCAGAGCTGCTTGGAAAGAGTTTGGAGTGAAGGCGTGAAGGTAAGGTACCTCAGAGTGGTCGTGTGCCGAATCACGACGCAAGCCTGGATCGACGTACTGGAAGTCTGGAGGCGTGCTCGGACCTTCGTCGGTGGGTGAGTTTGCACTTTCCGGCGGCGAGGCAGTGTAATCTGTGGGTGCTTTCAACCACTCTTCGTAGTCGACCGGCTCGTACTTGGTCTGGTCGACCTCACCTACAAGTACCGTTGGAGTGGGAAGCGGTGGAGATGTGTCGATCTTGGTTGGAGCTGGTATGGCAGGGAGGATTGTAGTTGATGGCTCCGAGGGTCGAAAAGGATAGTAGGCGTGAGCGAGTGGCGCCGGCATTGCTTGCTGGAGCAATGGCTGAGCGGATTCGACCTTGGAGCTGGCAAGCGGGTTGGAGAAGTAGTGGTCGTGGTTGAGAATGGTGCGAGGATCGACACCGACGGAAGGATGTTCGGAGAAGCGACGATGTGGATAGTGTGGGTGATGGAAGATGGTCGGCTCGCTTCCGTACAGACGATGACCGACCGATGCCGCAGGTGTACTGGCACGGCCGTCCATAATGGAGAAGAGTTGGGGTGATTCTCGTGGTGGTGCGAAGCGATTCGATAAAAGGCCTCGGTGTGGATCGAAGAAGAGGTTTTGGTGTCCATCCACGTGCGCGTGAAGGAAAGACGGGAAGGAGCCATCTGAATTCACTGTTCGCCCATTCACCGACATTGTGAGAGGCCACATCACGATGGGGCCTGTCTGCGTCCAGACCGACCACGATGCAATGTCCTATGACGCGAACTATGCGGATCGAAGCAGCAGTTCCTTGGGTTCGTTCGGGGCGGTGAACCAGACGATGAGAGACCTGGAGAACAGACGACTTGTTATGTGCGGAGAATCGCTTAACGATGATGTCTCGGACTCAAACAAGCCTTGAGGGCTTGAGCGACTATGCCAGTCCATTCTCAGCTGAGATCGGTATGCATACAGAGCCATGTCACTTACAAGAGGCTGTATTTGTAGAGATGCAAGAGAACGCAGCAGAGTCCCAAGCGGAGGCCGATCGACGCAGAGGTATGCAGGAGGTGCATACACCGAAGAACACACCGCCCAAATATTGATTGATATGTGCAGTATAGCGGTCGGAACGACTGTATTAGGATATGACGCAAGCAAAAGGACGGGTTGTAGCCACCAGAGTACAAAACGAGAGCAACGATTCGAAGAACAAGCCACCACCAATGCAATATTACAAGACAGACAACGTTGGACCTCTGCCACAGAGGGGCAGTCGGCGGCCTCTAATATGTGTCTCACCTTGCCACATCGCAAGAAACACGGCGAACGAGAGCGTTTGAGTGTCAATGAGCGATACTCCCAGAAACTTCCCAGGAATTTCATGCAACTTCGGCAAGTGGACCGACGATGAGCTCCAACCTTCATGAAACGGCGTTCGGATGTCAAGGTGGGAGGACGCTTCTTCTCCGGCCTGCTCACGCATCGGTGACGATAGCTGTCGGTATGACTGAACCGGATCGGCAGCTGTCAGAACTCGAGCTTTCTCCGTCGGTACCTACTCACATCTCGTAAGTCCCTGGCTGTTAGTGTGGGTCTGGCGTGTTCGCTCGGCCAGTTCCGCCGGATGACGGCTTCGCCGTTGCCATCAACAGCTGCAGGTTGCCGTGATCGCCTACCAGGTACTTCCATCAAAACGAACTGGAGATTCTGATCTATGGCGAGCGCACATTGCTTCGTTGCGGACGGGCGGAGGGAGGTTTTCCAGCTCCACAGGCCTGTTCTCGAGGGCATATGTGAATGGCAGGTCTTCCAGTGATCACCAGACGGCTTGGGAGGAAATGCTAGTTGCATTCGAGCTGCAGTACGCACGAGTCCGAGTGACTGGCGTCGCCTTCTCCGCTTCGAAATGACAGCTCGCGTGGGCACATTAGCTTCGCTCCTATCTTGCCTCTGGAGTCTGGCTCGCCCAGCCCTTTCGGCCCAACCAATTTAGACGGACATGCCAGCGAACGAGTACGATTGCTGAAACATTACGGTAAATGATCGATTGACTGTGACGTAGACCAAGAGCGTTGGCAATGGCGAACTCTGAGACTCTCAGCGATCTAGACACCGAAGCAGGTACCCGTCCGCTAGATCTGTTTGAGCGGAAGTCTTGGTGGTGCAAACAGGGAACATGTGCATCCTGTCTGCCCTGCCCATGCTGAGGATGCTCGGCCCGTACCCAGCTACCTGGATCTCACATTGTTACGGTCCAGATATGCCTGTTTTTCGTGCGTGCTTGATCTTCAACACGGCGCGACTGATCGTAATATCGATAGTCCAGCTTGCGTTCTAATGGCCTCGTAGAAGCTTGATATATGGCTATGTGTCCTGCTTCTTCATGTTAATGGGACATCCTGTGGGATCTCCAAGCGAGAGCGTGTTGCTTTTGTTGAGCAGATTTTTGAGAAGCTGAAGCCATGCAGGCAAGTTCGATTTCTGTTTTCCTTCCTTTGTCACGTGCACTTCTCCATCTCAAACGTCGTCTCATCTCCAATATCTCCACACGGTCCGTGACAACCCTTCAGGGCTGGCTGGATGCATCCGCCCTGCCGCATACACTCCGCAACCGCTTGCAGACGGTACGGTATTTGGTGGCAGTGGTCACTGAGACGAACTGCCGATGGCCGTGACCAGTCGCCCAATATTCGATATGAGTTCTCTATGCACATCTCGCGAGGGTGCTGCGGCTCGCCCATCTCTTTACCATGGAACAAGCTCAATCTCTTGGATTCAAATCGGTCGTGATTGTTGGAGCGGGACCCTCTGGCCTACTCCTGGCTTTGTGTCTTGCAGATCTAGACCCAAGGCCAGATATAACGATACTGGACGCGGCTGAGAGTCTGAACACGGCTCCACGGGCCACAAATTATGGGACTCCGGCCATCCAGCTGTTCCGAAAAGTGGGCATCTTGCCAGAGATAAGGCGAGATGGCTATGTTCCCAACAACGTCTGCTGGAGAAAGCTGGACGGTACCCGACTTGCTGGGATCGACTGGACCGTCAACCATCAGGAAGGACTGGCGGGAGATTTCATCACAGTCTATGCAGTAGGTGAGATGTGCGGGCTGCTTGAACGTGAGCTCAAGTCACGGGCCAGCATCAGCATTAGAGGGGGCAGCAAAGTCACAGCCATCAAGAGTGGCCTAGCATCGGAAGATGATCATGCGGTAGTCGAAGTTGAGGAGAATGGCCAGACGAAGGAGTACTCGGCCGACTACATCGTCGGAACCGATGGCGGCAACTCAACCGTACGCAGACTGGTGTTTGGGTCCAGGAAATTCCCTGGCTTCTCCTGGGAGGAGCAAATTGTGGCTACGAACGTGAGTTGGCACCATGAAGCTCTGCTACTCAAAGTTGTCATCGCTGACTTCAGTGCTTGTCAAAGATCGAGATCGATCTAGATCAATTCGACTGGGAAGACTCAAACTTCATCATCCATCCTGAGCATTTCTTCATGGCGGCACGCATCGCTCCGCACTCAGACCCGAAGAAAAATGTTTGGCGGGTTTCTTACGGCGAACTTCCAGGCCTGTCGAACGAAGAGCTCATGCAACGGCAGGAAATGAAGTTTGAGAAGATTCTTCCTGGCAATCCAAAGCCCGATCAGTATCGCGTGCTTAACAAGTCGCCATACCGGGTACATCAGCGATGCGTCGACTCTATGAGAGTCAATAGAGTACTACTGGCAGCCGATGCAGCACACTTGTGCAATCCATTCGGCGGCATGGGCTTGACAGGTGGCATTGCAGACATTGCGGGTCTCGTTCAATGTCTCGAGGGCATGTACAAGGGTGATACCGATGACAGTATCTTCACCACCTGGTCCGATGTGCAGAGGCAGAAGTATCACGACATCATCAACCCTATCTCGAGTGGCAACATTCGAAGGCTATTCGACCAAGACCTGGAGAAGGTCATGGAGACCGATGAATTTTTGAAGATGCTGAAGCGAGCGGAAAGTGATCCAGAGCTTGCACAGCAGATACACAAGTCCGGCAACAACTTGAACTACGACTACTCGCAGCATTTTCGAAAGCAACAGAACGGCACATCGGCCTCTTGACTTTGTCAGCTGCTGACTCTGACATACTTCAGCGCTATCCATCTATTCTATCTTGACTTTACCCAACGATTTACCGTCATCATCCGCGAACAACCGCCAGATACTCCTCGACTCCTGCTCTTTACACAACGGCGACTCCACAGCCCGACTCCAGATGTCGTCCATGACCGGGCCAAACATTGATGTCGCTCCAACTTCCTTCATCAGCTTCGTCATCTGTCGGGTGACGCCTTGCGCAAGCTCAGTTTTGAATCCACCTTTGAAGTCGCGAGAGGCTGAGGAGTTCGGTAAGACACCTTTCACAGGGTTCATGTGGAGCGAGTTCCAACATTGCCCGCTGCTTGCGTTGATGACATCTGTCAAGAGAATCAGCACCCACTCATCACAGTACGATGTTACAGATATATATCTTACTGTTGAGAGTCTTAGGGTCAAGTCCGAACTTGAGGCCGGTGTTCATGCCTTCGCACAACGCAACATAACTGCAATACGCGATATAGTTGTTGATCTGCTTCGTCGCCAGACCAGCACCTGGTCCTCCACAAAGGATCAAGTTCTCAGCTTTGCCCATGGTCGCCATAATCGGTTTCGCCTTCTCGAAAACATCTTCAGGCCCACCGACCATGAACGTTAGTGTGCCTGCATGAGCTGGTGGGATACCTCCGGATACTGGAGCATCTAGGAACTCAGCCGATGGTACTGCTGCTTTAACGGCCTTGAGGACTTCCAGTGATGCACTGGCTTCGATAGTCGATGCTTCCAGGAAGAGCTTCTTAGAGTCCGACGTACAGCCTGCCAGAAGACCGGTCGAAGAGTCCAGGTAGACGATCTTTACTGCCTTTGCGTTTGGAAGGGATGAGATGATGATGTCCTGCACCGTTCAATCAGCACTATAATCCCCTCGAGTTTCTAGCGGACAGACAAGTAAGGTTGATGCTTCTGCTAGCACACATACATACACATTTCTCTGCAACTTCTATTGGGGTTCCGGCCGTTTCGATCGTTCCTTCGACCGTCTTACAGAACTCGTCTCGTGCAGCCTTGTTGAGATCGCAAACGATGAGTTTGGAGGAGGATGGAATCTTCTGTCGGACATTCTTTGCCATGCCGAAGCCCATATTTCCTAAACCGATAAACCCATATGTGGCATCGGGTGGTCCTTCAGTAGTGCCCATAATGCCGGCCTCGTCTCAGAAACCAAAGACCGCAGCGGAGCTATAGCTCGACGTTCTAATCAATCCTGAATGAAGATTACTATGGCTTTGCTACAAGTGATGCAGAGATGTGTTGTAAAAGGTCAGCAGTATAGACGAGTCGCTCCGATATCGTCAACGTTGCTGGATCTTTCGACGGGTTTCCCCCCGCAAAGAACATCCTCGGGTCGTTGAATCTGTTGAGATACAGCTCCCTGTTGCAAACACCGCCAGGTTCTATAACTGAGGCTTGTTGGCGTTCGTGTACAGATCTTCTAGCCTGCAGCCTGTGAAGCTTCACGTGCAACGGTCACTCCCTTCTTTCTCCAACTCCAACTACCTTTGTAGAAATACCTCCCCATCCTCTGTATCATTGCAACTGCCCTATCAGCGTGCACCATCTACTGCCATGGTATTCGCTGTTTGCTGCACAGTCGACATGTCGGGAGAAGTAAGAGACAAAATCGCAACATTCTCCAACTCTGGTCTAATCGCATTGTACTCCAACTCTAACCACATATCTACACAGCTTCTCAATACCTTCCTTACCAAGACATACAACGCTCCGAACTCGAGGCCATATGACTTCATGTTGATCGTCGTACGGAGCCGCGAACAAAAGTACACAGACCCAGAGAACCTCCCCGTCCACGAGGACGTTGTCGCCTCGCCGTTCAAAGGGAAGAATGCATCGGAGTGCCACGACATTCTCCATGACATCCGGCGAGAGACGGGGTCGGAGTTCGATTACGAGTACTTCGTCGTGATGGATGAGCAGTCTGCCAAAGATGTGACTGTACTTCTCGTTGGTGCCGACGATGAGGAAGTGTCAACGATGCGGGTGGAGTTTGAAATTGCCAAGGCAACGCTACTTGCACGGTTTGCTGGGGTGGGCAGTTGGCCAGATGACTTGATTGTGCACTCACCAACATGTGATAATTAAGGTACATTGAAATCGGTTTTGCCGAAGAGGCTAAGTTTTACCTGCAGCGGCATTGAGCGGCATCGCAGGCATTCTCCACTTCGACTCCACGAAAGAATCAATCGCCGGTGCGCCTCATATTGCTGTGCCCAGGCGAGCCAGGCCCAATCATTGTTCGGAACGGGGGGTTTCCATTACCACTTTTGGGTATATCCATGGCTTGACGACGGTTCTTTTGCGGTTCTGTCGCGGCTCACTCATTCCAACTGCCGATGAACACAAACCCCAAAGACACTGTCGGCGGTACCTGTAGTCAATGGGTACGCAAGTTAAGTAAATTAATGTAAGGCGGTCGCGACGTTTCTCATCCTCCTCTCTTCCATACACGCCGTGAAGGTCAACCCGCGAATCAATCCGCCATCTCAACATGGCCATCCTCAAGGCAGAAGTCCCCGACTCCGCCGTCGTCCACCTCATCAAAGCCCTCCGCAACTACTGGTTTCTCATCATCCCCGCCGCCCTCTTACTCCGCTTCCTCTACTACAAATACTCCTCCCCCCTCCGCAAGTACCCCGGCCCCTTCCTCGCCTCCGGCAGCCGAGCATGGAAAGGTACGCTTCTCCCCATCCCCCCCTCACCTTCCCACGATTAACGCCTCCCCAGTCTGGTCCACCTACAACGGCCACACCGAAACCGACCACATCCTCCTCCACGAACTCCACGGCCCCATCGTCCGCATCGCCCCCAACGAACTCTCCCTCAGCTCCCCCCACGCCGCCCGCGAAGTCCTCGCCGCCGGCAAAGGCTTTCACAAAACAGCCTTCTACGGGGTCTTCCCGCCCCCAGAAAATCCCGACATCTTCACCGAGACCCGCGAAGCCGTGCACGCGGTTAAGAAGCGGTATGCGAGTAATCCTTATAGCATGGCGACGATGCACCAGATGGCGAGTTACATCGAGGACACGGAGCGGATGCTCGCGGACAAGTTCGATGTAATGTGCGAAAGCAGAGATGGGTATTGCAATCTAGGAAATTATTTGCATTACTACGCGTTCGACGTCCTAGGCGAGATAGCTTTTTCGCGGAAGTTTGGGTTCCTGGAAGCGGGGTATGATCTTGAGAAGGCGATTAAGACGATTGATGATATGCAGTGGTACGATGGGATTATTGGACAGATTCCCGAGTGGGATTTTGCGTTTCGCAGGAATCCGTTGTGGAAGTATGTGCCGGCGTTGAGTACGAGTAATTTCTTGATTACGAGGATGGCGGTGGAGGAGATGGAGAAGCGGAAGAAGGTTGGGAGGAAGGAGTTGGAGAGGAAGGATTTGTTGAGCGAGTTGTTTGCGGCGCATGAGAAGGCGCCGGAGCAGTTTAGGGAGGGGGATGTTTTTGCTGTGGCGCATGGTGCGATGTGAGTGTTACTCTACTCTTCAGACCAGATGCGTGAGGCTGACAGATTGTACCAGCTTCGCCGGTTCTGACTCCACGGCTTCGACTATGCAGTCTTTCTGCTGGTCTGTCCTCCGCGACCAGGCCATCTACACCAAGCTGAAGCAGGAGATCGACGAAGCTAGTGCGTCCGGCAAGTTGTCTGAATACCCGCAATGGAGCGAAGTGCAAGCCTTGCCATACTTCCAGGCATGCTTGAAGGAAGCGATGCGTCTCCGCCCTGCTGTGGGCCTGAACATCACTCGCTTGGTGCCAGCAGAGGGCACGGAGATCGATGGTGTGCGTTTCCCAGGTGGGACAGTGTTGGCACTCAATGGATGGGTGTTGCATAGAGATACGTCGATCTTCGGCAATGATCCAAAGGTGTATAGGCCTGAAAGATGGTTTGAGGGAGATGCGAAGAATATGGAGAGGTTCATGTTCCAGGTAAGCCGGAGTCATGGTCTCCTGCATTTTTTCGATGGTCACTGACAGTACGTCCAGTTCGGTGGTGGCAGCCATCTTTGCATCGGCAAGAACCTGGCTCTTCTGGAGATGAACAAAACCTTACCTCTGCTGTTCCGCGATTATGAGTTCGAGCTGCTGAGGCCCGAGGAGGATTTGAAATATCATTCGACGTTCTTCGTTGTGCAGGAAGGTCTGGAGGTGCGCATTTCGAAGCGAAGCAAGTCCGGATGAGCTATTTTGTATCATTTCGAGTGAGATATGGAAGAAGAAATCAAAGATATGCAAATCAACAGTGTTGCTCCTCCTAACCAGTCTTTGTTTGACTCATGCAGTATCGAGCACTCATGTGTGGTGAATCTCCAGGAAAGGCGAGTGAATGTACTCGAGTACTGAAGAGATGTAGTAGTGGCAGAATGGTATGTGTATACCTACCCGTGCCACATCGAGGAAGGACGTCCATCATCTTGATCATCTCGAGCTTCATATGCTGAAAGGTCATGCTTTTCGTTCTCCTCGTGGCTGGGAGGTTCTGTGGAGGTGTTGTTGAAACACCAACGCTCGTAGCGAGGCACACCAGAAGGTGGGGGGGGGGTATTAATTGCTCAAGCGACTTGACCAGGTACTGCAGCGGGTCCCGACATCAAAACGAATTGAGCTTTCTCGATATGCCTGTGATACCGAGTTTTCAAGGGCCCATGCACGCCGTGGTTGTGCCTGCCGCTTGTATTGAAAAGAAACCTTGATGGCGGAAGAGGACACCAAGGTTTTGATAGGCGCCATTGAACTTATGCACGCTGACGGCATGGTGACGGCTCAACGGCCCCAACGCCTGAAGACAAAGTCGAGCCGAGGATTGATATCGATACAGTGCATTGCAGCTCGAGGTGTCGGATAAAGAGACTCTCGATAGCGAGGAGAAGTGAGGTGAGGTCGAGATCGTGAGGTACGCGAGGACTTGTGTTGCTCCTCCGCAGAAGGCTGCAGCAAGCTGTACGATCACTGCTGCATGTGACCGCTTGGCGTGGGGAGAGCTGGATCTTGCGTGCAGCAGGACGGCGCCACCACGAACCGCCGATACGCTTTGCGGTTACGCTGGGAGCGAGCCTGGACGCAGCCCGCAGCAGAATCTGGCATGCCTGTTGAATGAGGTGTGCAGCGTCGAGGAGTGGTTTTATTGATTGACTTGATTGGCTGCTCGTTGTCACGGGCGCGACTGCCCCGCCCGAAGCTCTCAGCAAGCTTGGTCGGGAGCACAGAGCTTTCCTGCTGCCTTCTCCTCACGCTGCCTCTGACGTCCTCCATTCCTTCTCTTAACCACCTTCCTCCCTTTTCATCAAACATCCTCCTCCTCATCCACCAGTAAACACACCAGTAACACCGACATCATGATCGTCGACCCCGTACAGGCGTTCGCGTCCGTCGCGAAGCACACCGCAACCCACACCTCGCTCCCTACAGTGGTGCCAACTCTGCCAGAGTACCAGGAGGCCGATGAGACTGGTCAGAGGACCCTATGGTACGTATCTTCACACCTGCATGAGACTGCTCAGCTTACTGACATGCAACAGGGTCGTCTTCGTGGTTATGCTGGTCGCCATGATCGTCTTCGTCGGCATGTCGTGGAGCGTCCCAATGGTGAGTTTCTTCACAGAAAACAATCAAAGACACCTGCTCACAGATACTTCAGAAAAACCGCCTCTACCACATCATCACTACTCTCATCGTCACCTTCGCCGCTCTGTCCTACTTCGCCATGGCCAGCGGCCACGGCATCAGCTACCACCACGTCGTCGTCAAGGAGCAGCATAAGCACGTTCCAGACACCCAGAAGGACATCTACCGCCAGGTCTACTGGGCCCGCTACGTCGACTGGTCCGTCACCACCCCGCTCCTGCTCCTCGATCTGTGCCTCCTCGCTGGCATGAACGGCGGGGCCATCCTCATTGCCATCGTTGCCGATATCATCATGATCTTGACCGGTCTCTTCGCTGCCTTCGGCTCTGAGGGCACCTCCCAGAAGTGGGGCTGGTACGCCATTGCCTGCATTGCCTACCTCGTTGTCATCTGGCAGCTCGTCTACCACGGCCGCAACTCTGTCTCCCAGAAGGGCGGCAAGGTCGCCAACTTCTTCGCTGCGATTGGTGGCTTCACGCTCATCATCTGGACTGTCTACCCAATGTAAGTTTCTTCACACCTCCCACAGACATGAGCTGCTGGCTCTCTGTTCAGAAAAAAATACTGATTGAAATCTCAGCATCTGGGGCATTGCCGACGGCTCCCGCAATATGGACGTCAACGAGGAGATCATCGCCTACGCTGTGCTTGACATTCTCGCAAAGCCAGTGTTCGGTGCCTGGTTGCTCTTTACCCACGCCAGCATTCCAGAGACCAACGTCGACATTGGCGGCTTCTGGTCCCAGGGTCTTGGCAACGAGGGTGCCATCCGCGTCGGTGACGACGATGAAGGTGCGTAGGGTTCACCCACCGCACGCCATCGGAATGTCCGACCATCGAAATATGTTCGGAGATATCTGAGCCGAGATGGAGAAGTAGCGGAAGATGAGGAGTTGTAGGCGGAAGCAACTCATCATGGTGGAAGTTGCTATTGAAAGGAAGGTGGTACAGGAAGTTGGTAGATGGTGCGAACGAACGAAAAGGACGACATGGTTACGATGGGATGCATGGGTTCTCCTCTTTGCTGATCTGACCGGACCCCAAGGAGGCATACACTTCTAGCGAGTACTGTTCTTGGCTTCCCCGACGCGAGCCACATGGCTTTGTAAATTTACCTCCTGCCGCCTAGCGTAAGGCATAATGGCGGACTGGCATTATCTTGGGATCCTGCTCACATATGTCCGTGATCGTTGCCACATCCGCGTACGTATTGAGCCGCAGTTTCGTTGTCCGCAGCATGAACTCGTATTGTATGTTCACGTGATGAAGACACCGTTACGGCGTCATTCGTACCCATCTAGATACGTACCTGTCCTCCAACACCTCTGCAAATACCGTCATGTATGGAGTAACGAATGCCTCATTGTGATTGGCGTTGAGCACGTATTTTTTGGAGCAAGACCCTGATTCGTAATTGTACACGCGCCAACCCGTGCACCTCCAACCTCAAAGTTACGATCGGGCCATTCGGAGTTAACTCCTCTACTTATCAATGCATTGTTGCTGATGTCCATGATGCGACATCAGCAGCTTTCCAGGTTTCCAGTCTGGTGATCAACCGAACTCCTTTGCGCAGGCCATGTCAAGCAATGGTGACAATGGTACCTACCCGGCGTCATCGAATGCGCTAGATGTCGGATTTGCGAGTGTGGCCGACGGAAGACAGGCAGAGTCGAGCTCGCAGGCGGAGTCGAGGAGTTCGGGGAAGGGGAGTCTTAGGAGTTTGGGTTTAAGAGAGGAGAGGGAGCAACAGCATGCGGAACCTGTGACGCCGGAAGAGCGACGGAGGAGACCTGAGGGCGAGGGTCACTCGAATGGCAGTCTCGGGCATAAGGCGCGGAGATCTGGTGGTTTTCTACTCGAGTCCGTGTTCGCGAATGGGTCGCCAAAGGGTGGGCAAGATGTGCATGGCAAGAGGAAGGCGCAGGACGGACAGCTACGTGTGGATAAGAGACGGCAGCCGGCGCAGAGTGTGCGATCTGGCGAGTATTCGTTGAGAGGCTCGCCGTTGGCACGAGAGGTGTCGTGGGATGGGGGTACGGAGGTAGATGGGCAGAGGGAGCGACAGTCGTCGCGGCCGCAGACCATGGATCCGGCGCAGTTGGTGCAGATGGCGTTGAACTTGAGCGAGAGCAGGAAGAGGAATGTCAGCAGTACGCTGCAGGTGCCGCTGCCGTCGCCAAATCGAGTCGTTTCGATGCCGATTTCGAACTATGGGACTGTGCGCAAGACTTCGACGGCACGGAAGAGGTCGAGTCGGTTGAGTGATAACGCTGCGAGAGACTCGTATTCACCCAACAGGATCAGCGCGGAGACGGGATCGGGTGATGTGCTTATTGTTTCGAGCCCTGGACCGGACAATGTCATGTATACGTTCTCGCCAGCTACTCTGTCTCGCGCGGAAAAGGCGCGGAAGTACTTTGAGCTGGCTAGCGAGCACCGACGGCTACTTCAACACCTGCCGCCTCTGAAACCTGATGCATCGGCGCCAGGCAACTTCACGTTCGAGTCGAAGAACCAGCCTGGCTCGGCTTACCCATTGATCCGCCGTATGACTTCTTCTGGAGACGACAAGCACGAACTCGGACGCGAGTACAATCCCATTCAAGCTCTGAGGAATCGACGCATCAGGATCCGAGAGAAACGACCTTTTCCTACTCCGCCAGACAGCTGGGCAGATCCTGACAATGTAAAGAAATGGATCGATGAAGTGGAGTCGGCGACTGACCACCCGCACTATAGAGCTGATGCCGACGCAGCTCGAGTACCACGATTCGAAGGCGATGACGATAGCAGCCGTGGAGGCACACAGCAGGGTGCATCTGGTCATCGAAGGACTGATACCGTCGGCTCCGTCATAACACGGCCGGAGAACTCCTGGACGATCGAACCTACTGAGCTACTCGCTGATACTTACTGGACGGAAAAGGGTGACAATAAGGCTTATATCGAGAACAGACATGGCAACACCATCTTCCCGGACATCGAGCGCCGGAGCATTGACACGCCTAGGATTAGCGTGGAGTTGCATCGTGGCAGAGAGGATCATCAAGCTGCAGGTGTCGACACCGAAGACTTTGGAGATGGCGGCAAACATTCGCGACGACGTAAGCTACTGATGCCGCTAAAGAACCGCACGAGCGAGCGTCCACGGAGGCATGCGAAGGTGATGTCTCGCTCTTCAAGTGTAAGCAGCGGCTCGACTACCGATGGTCGGCTGCGGAGTCGAGAGGGATTCGAGAACATCGGACCGCTTGAGCGACATATGCAAGAGCTGATCGCGAAGGATGAGCATGGTGAGCTATCTTCGCCGGACCTGGTGTCGCCGGATCATTGGGAGGCGAAGCCGATGCCGTTTCCGAGGATGAGCACAGATGAGTCGTATCAGGAGACGGCAGGTCGAAGCAGTGGACGCGATTCCCTGGACGTGCCGCGAGATCTCCACAGGCGAACGAAGTCTGCTGACGGCAGGGTCAATTCTACTGATCAGGATGTGGCTATGGCCGAGCGGCCCTCTACGTCGTACCCACAGAAGGCGACATCCAGTGTGAGTCTGGACAAGTCAGCTGGAACGGAAGGACGCCGCTCTTTTGACGCAATACGGCCTACAGGATCCAGACCTGGAAGCTTCAGATCTTTGAGCAAAGATCGAAATATGGTTGAACAGCACGACTTTGCCGCTGCTTCTCCCACGAACCTCTCGCCCATTATGAGTGGTGATCAGTGGAGGCCGAAGCAGAGCCACGAGACTGAACGACCGATGGAGTTCAAACGACACAAGACTGGCGATAGTGTGAACAGCTTGCATCGGCAGGAGACGAGTGCCACGACCAGCACTTTCTCGTCTGTAAAGGAACCTGGCTCGTCGGTTGGACGATTTCTGAAAGGTGGCCGTGATCGTATTGGGACTCTTGTTCGTGGCGAACGCTTCCGGAATAAGGATAAGCTGGATGCTGGCTCGGGGTTGGATCAGTACAGAGCAGCTTCGGACGTGTCTGATGTTGAGGACGGCGAAGCAGCTAATGGCTATACGAGCAAGTGGAGGATGGCCGATTCGCCAGGCGACTCGACTGATGTCAGTCCACGTGCGTCTTTGGACAAGAACAGAGCGAGTCAGAAGTACCAACTGCCATCCTTCACGTCTTCTGCACGAGGAAGGCGCGGTGTGGTGCCTGGTACACCTATCACAGCTGATACGAATCCATTCGAGCGCTTCAAGGGTGCTCAGAACGATACTGGCAAAGGCCAGCGGCAAACCCCACCACGCATCAATATTCCTGAAGAAGATGATGCACACGGCGCGGCAGCCCCAAACACGACTATCAGATTTGATACCACACCACGCAAAAGCTACGGCGACCTGGCTCTAGACGCTCCGCCATCTTCGTCAAGGACAATCTCACGCTCGCCAGGGCAACGACACTGGAGTATCTACGACCAGGCGCAGCCACTCCAACCAGCCAACCGCAAGATTACAGCTCGAGACATCGCCGGCGTGCGCGCTCTCCTGCTATGCTCCGGCATCAAGGCACGCGAGATTCAACGTCTCGCCAACCGTCCGCGCGACCAACCCCATCCCGAACTAGTGAAAGCCGCACAAACAGCCGGCCAGACCATGGAGCCTGTCCCATTGAAAGACGAAGCTCTGGTGGCCTCCCGCATGCTGTCCACCCACCTCACCACCACTTTCTCCACCTTCGAATCCGCCCTCGCGGCCTTCCAAAACGTGACCGCTCGCGGCCTTACATCTCGCCTCGACGAGCTACAGCAAAAAGCTTCCGACCAACTCACGAAACACGTCCACGAGGCCTCCGACGAAGCAGACGCTTTCATCGTCGAGCTCACAACCAAGCAGCCGCAGCAGACTAAACGAGTGGACGAAGCTGTGGACACGATGGTCAGGCGACGGAGACGGCAGTTTAGGCTGTTGAGGCAAGCGGGGTTCAAGGTGCTGGAGTGGTTGGTGCTGGGGATTATGTGGTGGATCTGGTTTATTGTTGTGGTGTTCAACATGGCGAGGAAGGGGGTCGTGGGCGTGGGGAGGTTGGGGAGGTGGTTGGTTGTGCCTTGATCATATCGAATAAATGGCTTTAGCGTGGCGTTATGGATTGTGACTGGGATTGTTGAGCAGCTGCCTTACGTTGGAGATCAATTTCTTGTAATGTATATTTCATCACTGGCTTTTTAGCAAGTATCTAGATGTGCTGAAGTTTCGTAACGTCGTAGCTCATCAGCTCACAAGCTATTCTCCAAGTACTACATATCGGCGAGTGAGCCATGAAAGCTTACTTCCTCGCTCTGTTGGCCCAACCGTTAATGCTAGGCTTGACGCCATATCGCCTCCCACGAGCCGCAGGCTGTTGCTGTAGCGTTTGCAGCGATGTGGTGTGGAAGGTCGAGGCAGGCTTGAACTGCGGCTGCGCGACCTCATCCTCCGGGTCGGGCTCTTCGGATATTGGTTCTGGGTCGTTCTCTTCGTCCTCGGGCTTTTGCGGTGAGCTGGAAAGGAACATGTAGCCTTTGTTCGGCAGCGCTGCGTGTGATGACGGAGCACGACGTAGAGGCGCGATGCGAGGTTTGTGCAACCCAGCCAGCGCTGGCTTCGATGGTAGTGGATCTGATAGCTGACGCCGGTCGAGGTTTGAAATGTCTCGCAAAGGGTCGCTTCGACTGGTGTGAGTAGCCAAGGGCATTGTGAAGTGTTCGCCGCTACTCTCTGCCTTCATCGACGGTGGTCTACGCTTCGCGAAGAAGGTTGAGATGCTGCCTTGTCCCTCGATCTGTCGTTTTCTGCCCTTTGGTACGTCCGTGTCGCTGTTCTTTGTTGCTTCAAGTCGCTTCTTGTCTATGGCTTTCAGCCGATCCTTTTCCAGGAGATCATCATACGCAGCGTTGAAGTCGTCCTTCACAGTGCCCAAGCCTGCGCTCATCATTGCCGATGCTGTGGAGAAACCCTGCTGCTGCTGCGTTGTCACTGCCGATGCTGGTACCCATGATGCAGGTCGCGAAGCGCCAAAAGCTGCCACCGGGTTAGCAGCCTTGCCATAGTCCCATTTTGCTCGCTCCTCAGGAGCCTCTTCGCCATTGAGAGGCCAGTAGTTGTCTTCGTCACGATCCAACCCTTGCTTGCCTTCATTGAACCCAGACAGGTTAGGCTGTTCTCTTCGCAGTGTTGTCGCAAGACCTTTGGCAGTGGCAAGAGACATCGAAGGACCATGCTCCTCGAAGTAAAGTTGTACGCCAGGTTGAGTGAGGAAGGAGGACATGGTCGTCTCTTGCTTCTGGGTGTCCTTGATCGGACAGCTAAGATAGAGCATTGCTTGAGCTCTGGTCATGCCGACATAGAGCAGTCTCCGCTCCTCATCGTTGTCGTCTGACCTGGAGTGAGGTATGGAACCCTCGTAGCAAGCTGGGAGGAAGACAACAGGCCACTCAAGACCTTTGGCGGAGTGGATGGTCGAGATGGTGACCTGTGGTACTGGCTCCGTACCTTCTTCAGTCTTGGTTTCCGCTGTAGCTGTCAGTGCGATATTGGCCAGGAAGATAGACAGAGCATCCTCGTTGCCGGTAGATCTCTGGTCCAGGTCGTCGACAGCTGGCAGAGTGTCCTCTTCCATCAAAGCTTTGAGTCTCTCAGGGTCAGAAGCATCAGCGGCTTGTGCCATCAGCTCCTCCACGTTCGACCATTTGGCTTCGTATTCGTTCTCATACTTGTTCTTGAGGTATGTCTGAAGGTCAATCTTCTTTGCGACCAGATTGATCAGTCCGACCAGAGATATCTGCTCGTCCTCAGCGACCTCCAACTTCCTTCGTCCACTGAGAATGACATTCACGAATGACGCCAGACCTTTCTCCGCAGGTGCATTCAGCTTTGTGGTAGAGCGAGTCTTGCCTTGAGCGATACCACAGATCAGGTCCCAGAAGGACATGTCTCTTTTGGATGCTTCTTCTCGGAGGCTCTTAACCGTGGCATCGCCAATACGTCGTGGTGGAAGGTTGATGATGCGCTCAACTGCCTCACCATGGTTTGGCTGGTTGATGACACGCAAGTAATCCACGACAAGCTTCACCTCCACCCGCTCGAAGAACTTCAGCCCGCCCACCATCCGATATGGCATGCCATCTCTACCTAGCGCTGCTTCTATCACTCGTGACAAAGCCGCGCTCCGTAGTAATATCGCAAAGTCGCTGTGCTGCAAGACGCCACCACTCAACGCACACATGCGCTTGATCTCTGCCACCAACCAAGCAGCCTCAGCAGCTGCCGATGGGAGTTTCCGAAGAACAGGCCGCAGTCCGTAATTGTGCGTAGCTTGCAGCTTCTTCGGTGGCCGGCTCTCGTCCTGTTCTATGACTGTCTGCGCAGCATGTAGGATGGCACCAGAAGATCTATAGTTCTCCTCCAAGTTGATGGTCAACGTGTCACGCCATTGGTCCTTCATGAGCTTCAAGTTCTTGATCTCGGCGTGGCGAAAGCCATAGATGCTCTGATCGGGATCACCAACAATGGTGATCATGTTGCGTTGCTGAGCGAACAATGACATCAGGTCGTACTGGACAGTGTTCGTATCCTGGAATTCGTCGATCAAGACCGCCTCCACGTTCGAGACACATTGCGGGTGTGTCCTCATGAGGAAGCAGCATCTCAGTAGCAAATCATCGTAGTCCAGGAGGTTGGACGCTTTCAGTTCTGCCTCATACTCGGAGAAGATGACGGCAAACTCCTGCTGGTCCACGTTCTTCGCCGTCTGTGCAAACTGAGCGCTCTCGATGCCCTTGCATTTGTTCGCCGAAATCCGGCCTGATGCTTTCGGCGCCTCGCTGGTAAGATCGTGCTTCTTGATGATCCTCTTGATGATGGCCTTGCTGTCCGAGGTGTCCGCAACCCCGAAGTCCTTGGCTAGTCCGATGTGCTGGCCATACTTCCGGAGGTACTGGCCCGCAATCGAATGGAAAGTCCCAAGCTTGATCTGCTTTGACAGTTCCTCGCCGATGAAGCTGCGTATCCTCTCCTTCATCTCGTTCGCCGCCTTCTTCGTGAAGGTACACGTGACGATGTTCCATGGCTTCAAATGCTTGAACGCGATCAAGTACGCGACGCGCGAGGTAAGTGTTTTGGTCTTGCCAGAACCGGGAGGCGCGAGTACTTGGAGGACAGAGGCTTCAGATGTCACGACTTCACGTTGAGCTTTGTTCAGGCCATGCAGGATATCGTCCATCACTGTTCTGTTGTGCCATGTATGTACAGATGAACTTGCGTGGACAGAACGCGCTAAACGCGAAGTCAGGTGCTTTCCAAAAGTGGTCCGTGCTCAACGCCGACCGACTTCTTCTTCTCGCTCTCCTTCGCAGACTCTCAACAATGCGCCAACAGTGTCATATCCATCAATCCATGAAGTCTCCTTCAAAACATCGCACAAAAATACAGCCAAAGAGATCCAAGCCCACAATCCATAATCGCTGTGTAGCGTACCAGCGGCTTCGGATGGATCCCCTGTGTAGGGGAGTTTCCGCGACGACCGCCAGCACCTTACGAGCTACCAAAAGCCTGCCATCTCTGAGCCCTCGCAGCGTCCATTTCCATCCTCTGGCAGTGGCAAAGGCCATCTCACCAACTTCGCTTCATGTCCTTCTCTCTGAGCGGTACTGCAAATAGCGTGCCAGCTGTAGGTCGTTTTTGTATCTCCTTGAAAATATTCGCGCACAGTTGCTCATGTGGTGCGTGCTGTGGTTGTTGAAGTCTCCTGCGCGGCGGAGATGCTGACCGAGTTGTCGTTCTATGCTGACTTCGATTCGTGCGAGACTGTGATGTGGCCGAGACTGTGATGTGGCCGACTGTTCGAGTACAGCGGCAGTCTCTCCTCCTTCTCTGCTCTCCCCAGACACTTCATGCCTTCACCCTCTTGAACAAGAGCATGGCGCTTTTGCCAGACCTCCCGTGGTCCTTCACATCTTCTGCAGCCACCTTGTCGCAGTCCTTATCATCCAGCAGGTTCCAGCCGTCCTCGAATCGGCGAAACATGGTGTAGTGGCCTGAGGTGGCTTGGCTGCCCTTGTGACGGATGACAGCGTGCAGCTCAAACTTCTCGCCTTTGATCTTGATGGCCTGCGGGAGATTGACGAAGGTCTCGACTTTGCTGCTCTTCTGGGTAGCTTGATCGTACGCCGTACGGTTCACCTTGATCTGAAGGCAATCTGGAATCTTGGTGAACCTGGTGTGGGTGTACAAGCTCTTGTTGCCGCACGTTGGGCAAGCATCGTCTTCCTTCGCGCTGTTGTATGACGCGCCGAACAGATCGCGGAACTCCACCGCCTCACCAGCTGGCTTGGCCGGAACGTTGATGTCGTGATATGTGCTGGTCGCAGTGCGAGCATCAGACTGGTGGTCACAGCCCTTGGTGCTGCAGAGATCCTGGGTCGCGGTCTGGATTTCGAAGAGTGCCCGGAGTGCTTTGGCGTTGCGGGTGTGTGGATCTGCGATAAGTGTGTGGAGCACCAGCTGGCTGTATAGGAAAGCATCTTGCTGCGTATCGCCACTCATCTCCTGACGGACCGACAGATCGTTATCCGCCCGATCGGCATCCACAGCGTCACAGTACGCCATCACCTTCTGGAGGATCAAAGGTGAGATGTACCTGTCTGACCTGCCTGGCAGTTGCTGACGCAGCTCTTCCAGCACAAAGCGGAGGTGCTTGGAGACACTGATCTTGTCGGTGTCACCGTCCTTCGCAGCCTTCTTAATTGCAGCCACCATCGCCTTCAGCTTCTTCAGCAGCTTGCCCTGGACGATGTCGCCGCCGATGTCGAAGCGCCGGCACTCCTTCTGGGTCAGATCGAATTGCTCAAGCTCTTCGTCAAGCTCTCCGAGCAGATGATCGATGTTGTGGTCATGGAGTGCTGCGTCCAGCCATTGGATAATCACGTTTGCGAAGCAGGCGTTGCGGTGATTCGTGAGGCCGTTGAGGTTGACCCTCTTCGGCTTGAAGATACGACTGCGGGCTGTGCCTTTGCCGGACTCCTTGCTCTCCTTGCCCTTGGAGCCGGTCTTCTTCTTGACGGTGCGGGCGACGCTCTTTGAGTTGAGGTCGATCTTGTCGCGGCCGATAAACTGGCTCTTGGTCTTCTTCTTCATCTTCTCGTTCGCCGCGGACGTGTCGGAGAGTGGCGTGCTGGAGCCGCTGTCGCCAGCGTTCTCCGAGCTAGTGGGAGCGGTGGTCGTGGCCACAGCGGACTCTTCGGTGGTGGGTGCGGATTCTGGAGAGGCAGTGCTCGCGGCAGCGCCGTCGAGGCCTTCGTCAGCGTTCTCGGAGCTGTGGTCGGCGGTGGTTGTGGCCAGATCAGGCTCCCCAGTGGCAGATTGGCGCGCAGGAGAGGCGGCGGACGCGGCAGCATCGTCGGCGCCGTCGTCTTTCTTCTCCGAGTCTGCTGGCTGTGGTGATGGCGAGATCGGGGCACTGGTGACCTCAGCCGTCTTCGTCTTCTTCGAGACGCGGCCCGCTGGCTCTGCTGGCTCGTCGGTAGCCTTGCGCTTCTTGCTGGCGCTGGCGCTGGCTGCAGTCTTCTCCGGGGTTTCTGGTGGTGGCGATGGTGAGAACAGCGCCCTCGGCGGCACCACCTTCTTTGGCTTCCTCGAGAGCCTGCTCGCCGGCTTCGCCATGCTCTCCTCGGTCTTGCGTTTCTTCTGAGCGCGAGTGGTCGGCATCGTGTCTTCTCCGCTGTCAAATCGGGCCTTGCGCTTCTGCCCAGCCTGATCTGCGGTTCTGGCGCCGTTATTTGGCTTGAGAGCCTGGAGCGGAGCTCGGTGTTCGACGTGGGCGACAGGCTTCGGCTTGCTCGGGTCGAAATACTTGGAGTGGTCGCCGAACATGCCTCTCAGAGCAGCAGATGGTGGTGGTGGTGCTACAGTCGCTGCTCTGGCGACTGGTGGCGAAGACTTTTGCTGCGAGAGGCTGGTATTGTCCTATTGTCAAGGTTAGCATATGCAAGTGATGTTTCACGTGATGTGATGTTAACTTACCTTGGCAGCACGTGCCTCCCTCCCCTTCTTCTCCTTCTTCAACTCCTCTTCCCACTGCTCCTTCAGCTTCAACATCTCCTTGTGATGCTGATCGCGCTTGGCAGGCAGCTCCTTCAGCAGCGTCTCGTTGATGCGCAATTTACGCTGACGCTCTAGGTTCTTCAAGCGGATGGACTCAGCCTGGTGACTGATGGTGTGCTTGGCCATGTCTTCGGACGTCTGAATGGTCTTGTTCAGACGCGAGATTTGCTTCGGGAGGTCCTTCAGCATGGTGTTGTCGAGGTGGAGGTCGTCGGTGACCTTCTCGAGCTTGCGGGCGATGGTTTCAGATGCGCGCTCGCGGGACGCGACGAACGGGGTCGGCTTGGTGGCCATTGCGGCTGTGTGTGTGTGTGTGTGTGATGGGGGGCGGAGGGTGGTGGTGTTCGAGGGGGGTGAAAAATTGAGGTCGCGGTGAATATGGGCAACGGCGACAGGAGTTCTGGTGTCAGACAAGATGGTATGGGTGGACAAGAGTGGTACAAGCTCGATGAAGGTCAAGATGGTTGAGTCTTCGGGGTGCTGGTGTCTCTTGGTGGTGTGTTGGGAGGAGGAAAGGCTCGAAGGTCGAAATGGGTCGAAGGCTTCAGGTGGTGATTCTTGCGCACGGACTCCATTGTGTATCCAAACCTGTCGATAAAATTCACACGTGAAGATGGGGCTTGGCACGAGTGAGTGTCGGTGTTTTCGGCGACAGGTTGCCGTTGTGTAACGCAGGGACGAGGAGAAGCACATGTCGTCACTGGCCTGAGTCAGTGCATGCTGCCTGCATTGGTGTAGGGGTTTGATGTATGGGATATAGAATCAAGTGGAAAGTGTCGAGAATCAAAGTAGAGTAAGACACAAGGAAGATGGAACGCTTTCAAGACAGTTGCGAGACTTTCCTACCGTCTCGAGACGCTGTAACTTTGCTGGAGACAGCCTGTATGGGCAACGAGATCTACCAAACAGACGCTACCTTGAGCAGCAAGCAATCTCGACAGATCTCGCTCTGATTTCTCCTCTCCTTCGTATTGTCCAAATGACCTACCAACGAGGCTCTACAGGAATGATAAACTGACGCCTACAGGATCGAGAGAGATCGGTCGTGCCGTGTTGTAGACGTGCAAGTACCGTAATCGAACATACGACAAAGCATCGTGCAATGGCAAATTCAGAGCTCGCATGAAGTGAGGTTGAAGTTTGGGTGAGATGCCTCAGGCCAACCGCTATCCGCGCAGCAACAATTTGTTGTAGAACGGAGTTCTTAACTCAACACTCGAACAACACCAGTACCAGACAACACCATGGAATCCCTCGAACGCACCCTCCGCACCCTCCTGCAACCCCTCACCCACAATCTCCCCACCCCGATCCAAAACACCGCCACCCAACTCCTCGGGGCCTCCTGCTACCGCTCCCTGGTGCACAACATCAACCTCTCCGACACGGCCTGCCTCAAACTCGCCATCTCCAAACTTCTCGGCGTCGCCATCATCGGCGCCTCCAGCATAGTCAAAATCCCTCAACTGCTCAAACTCCTCAACTCCCAGTCCGCCGAAGGCATCTCCTTCCTCTCCTACCTGCTGGAAACGGCTAGCTACCTCATCACGCTCATCTACAATATACGGAATGGATTCCCGTTCTCGACCTACGGGGAGGTAGCCCTGATCGCCATCCAAAACATCGCCATCAGCGTTCTCGTCCTACAATACTCCGGCCGCATCCCTGCGGCAGCCGCGTTCGTGGCCGGGCTCGCAGCAGCAGGCTACGTAATCTACAACCCTGCCCTCGTCTCCTTCTCCACGCTCCAGTACCTCCAAGCCTCCGCCGGCCTCCTAGGCGTCGCGAGCAAACTCCCGCAAATTCTCACCATAGCCCGCGAGGGCGGGACAGGGCAGCTGAGCGCTTTCGCCCTGTTCAATTATCTTGCCGGGAGCTTGGCGAGGGTGTTTACGACGTTGCAGGAGGTGGACGATAAGTTGATACTGTATGGGTTTGTGGCGGGGTTTGTGTTGAATGCTGTGTTGGCGGGGCAGATGGTTTGGTATTGGGATAGTCCGAAGAGCAAGAACACCGCGCATGCGAAGCTGGAGCCGAAGGGGAAGGAGGGGGTCAAGCTGGCGACGGGGATGCAGGGGAAGGGACAAGGGAAGAATAGTCCTTCGACTAGGCGGAGGGGGTGAGGGGGTGGGTTGGGATGGAAATGCTGATGCTGTTGTTACAAAGTTCTATCAAGTTCAGTTTCCTCTCGCTCTTGCTAATGTTTCTCTGGCTTCTGCGAGTTCCGCTTCCGAGGGCAGGTTCACGATCATCAAGTACAGCACATCTTCCGTCATCATCTTCTTGATCGGACCGTCTTGCTTCTGGCGATTGCGTCGGCCGTTGTCACGCCCTCCACGGTTTCCGCCATGGCTGTAAGGCGCGGGCACGCTGTCGCCGCTGTAGAACGGCACACCGTTGGTCTGGCTCTGATGGCCGTAAGGTGCTGGCTGTCCGTATTGTGCTGCCTGCCCGTACCCGTTGAAGTTCGATCCTTGACCTGCGTATGGGTCCCGGCCATACGAATTCTCGAAGCCGGAGCTCTGCCCTCCATACGGTGCATGCGGGCTCGACCTCCCGTATCCCGGATCGCGATCATCGAAGGACCGCCCCGTGCCTCGACCATCGTACGGCCCAGCCCGGCCACCGTACCCATCCTCGTACCCCCTGCTCCTGCCATCGTCGCCACGACCACCGATAGCACCAGCAGCAGCACCAATGAGCATCCCAATCGGCCCATTCGGCCGGTTCCCAGCACCAAGTCCCGGGCCTCCTCGTCTGGCCATGATGTCCTCATACCGCCTCTCCTTCTTCGAGCTCAGACCTCTCCCGTGGTCCAGCCGTCGCTCATACTTATCGAGCCTCCTGTCGTCTTTCCGCTCATGCTTCCTCTCCCTGCGATCATCCTTGCGATCACCCCTATCCATGCGACGGGAATCTTGGCGACGGGAATCCTGGCGATCATACTGCCCCAACTGCTGCATCCCGCGCTCCCTAGTGAGGGTGCCACCGGATACAAAACCGATGAGGCCACCGTTGTACATCGGGTGATTCGGATCCGCCAGCTTCGACCGGAAAGCACGCTGCTCTTCCGGGATGATGAGAGCGGAGTTTGGATCCGCCTGGGCGTACTTGACATGCGCTTTGCGGTCGAAGTAATCTGCAAGAAAGCCCTGTGCGTCTTTGGCTTTGGCTTTGAAGGTGGCTTCGCCTTCGACCGCGACGGCATTGTCGATTTCCGGGAAGATGAGAGGTGCGGACTCTGGGAGCTGGAAGGAACCTTTCGTTGTCCCGGATGCGAGGCGCAGGTTCTGCATTCGCTGGCCCATGGTTCTTTGCTCGGCCCCGGAGGGTGATGTCTGGGTGTATTTTGCAATGGTCTGGTTCGTGCTGAGATCCACTTTGTCGCCGCTTATGCCCAGACGCGCGAGAGGCGAGTTGCCACTCGCGAGAACTTCTTCTTCGGACTTGTACTTGACGATCATGCAATACAGGCCAGCAGGTTTGAACAACTCCTCGTTCATCGTGTCCAGGAAGTTATTCGTGCGTTGGCGTTCTTGGATCTCCTGTCCTATGCTTGCGCCGATTTGCACAGCTGTTGTAACGGCCATGGCGATCACGGAGGGCGCGAAGCCGGCTATCATGGCCGAGACTTTGATGATGGGGAAGATTGGCGATGCCTGCGACGCCGTATGGAAGTTTTTGAGAAAGGTGAGGAAGGTCGTCTGGCTGATGCCACTGCATTCACCGAGTAGAGGTGCGTAGGCGTGCACGAATCCCCGGGTCTTCGTGCGGGGGCGCCGTTGGGGTAGGATGACCGAGCAGGGAAGCGGACTGCACCGGAATCCTGGGGCGGAGGCAAGGGCGGCGCGGTTAAGAGAGAGGACTTCGTTGATGAGTTGGTTGGTTGATTTCGATGGTTCGACTGGGGATTCCGGGGGAGTGGTGGTGCCGCGTTCGCGGTCAAAGGCTTCGTCGAGGTCCCAGACTGCTTCGTCACCTTCGAGCTCGGCGTATTGTGGTGGTTCCAGGGAGTCGAAGTCTGAATCTGAGTCGTCATCGTCGTCGTCGTATTGGCGGAGCGCGCCTTTCTTGTCGTCGGAAGCGGGGGCACCAGAGGCGAAAGAGCGGCTGTCTGCTTCGTGAATCACATCTTCGTAGGCTGGTGGTGGTAGAGCAGAGGTGGACGACATTCCTCTGGCACCAACTTCAGGTCGGCTGGATGGACCGGCGACGGGTTCGCTGATGCTTTGCAGGCTGTTCTCTCGTGATAGCTTTTGCTGCTTGCGGTGTTCGCGGTACTCGGCTGCCATGCCCACTCCAGCTCCCAGCACCTTGATCAAACCGCCTTGCCTTCTATCACGAGACATTGCTGTTGGTTTCGATTGGTAGTGGTCGGGTTGTAAGAACGGAAGGATAGGAGTATTGCAAGTCTAAGTGTATGATAGTGAACAGGCGATGGACTCGCTATTGAATGTGTATTGATGGTGTGTACTGAGCAATACGAGAACACATGAAGAAAGAAAGCGTCTTTATATCAATATACCTTACTCAACACTGCAGTCCATGTCCCTTTCTTGGAGTCAGTATTAGTGGGCCCTATAGATCAGCGAAAGGCCGTAACGAACACAGCCCGGTGAAAGCATGTCGCTCTGTGGACCGTGAGAAGTAATCCGAAAAGTAGGCATCCCAACGGTGCCGCCAATGTCGTGCAGAGAGCTTGGGCAAGCTTGTTCTGAGAGGTCGGGTGCTTGTCGAGGGGGCTGTGTTAGGCAGGAGCTGAAGACCTCTTGGACCAATCAAAACGCTAGATCTTGGAAGGCGGAGTTTTGGGGGTTCGTTTCACTAATACTGCTGCTTTGGGAATGCCCTGCGACGATATGACTGTACGGAGCATTGCGTGTATCTAGTGGATTACATGATCTCGGAGGAAGCGAGACTATTGGCACCCTGACACTCGTCGACATCAAGGTAACCAGAAATGAATGTGTGGGTTCCAACTACATTACGCACGGAGCCTTTACTGGTGTAGTGAAATCGATTGAGTTCATGTATTCGTAGACATTGTTGGACTATCATTCGAAGTCGTGCAATCGTTACCCCCGACCTCGTCCAATTCCCACCACACTGTGGCATCGTCTGGTTTTGAACGCCTACAACTCCTCCCTCTCCCCCTCCGCCTCGACGCCAGCAATACCCACCAGCTCCGTCTCAAAGATGAGGACCGAGTTCGCAGGAATCGGGCCCATGCCTCTGCTGCCGTAACCCCACTCTGGCTGGACCGTCAACCGTCTCTTCTCGCCGATACACATGTCCAGCAAACCCTGATCCCAGCCCTTGATGACTTGCCCCTTGCCGACGTGGAAGGAGAGCGGGGTGCCGCGATTGTAGGAGGCATCGAACTCGGAGCCTGTGAGCAAGTGTTAGAGGGTTGGAGAATGGTGGGGTGGGAGGGGGATTGGTACCGTCTGCCTCGAGGGTGCCGCGGTAGTGGACTTCTACTTTGTCGCCTGTGAAGTATCGATTAATTCGATTCGAGTTGAATGTGCTTGGGGTCGCATACCAGTAACAGTCTTCCTCGAGCACTCCACCGCCTTCTCGATCTGGATGTCCAATGGCTTGTCGAGGGCGGAGACGCCGGTGAGCAGGAGGCCCAGGCTGACCATGGTGGATGAGAAACGCATGTTGAGTAGTTGGTCGAGTTGTTCGAGTGGTGAACAACGACTGTGAGCAAGTCGGAAAGAGTTCAATTGTTTGTGTTGCTACACAGCATTCTCGAGCTTGAAATGCAAGGGTCCAGCAACGTGGCGTTCCTGGCTTGAGAGGTAGGCCGTTTATAGATAGAAGAAATGCGGGTGTTTAGATATGGATGTATCTGGTAGACTAATACAGTGCTGCGACGATTCGATTCGAGCAGAAGACATTTTTAAACAGGCGCTGGAACGGCTTCTACTTGGAATCAATATTGGAGTGTCAAGGGCTTGATTTTAGCTGAACCAGATAAGGCTGTCGTACAACAAGATCTACCACACTAAAGGCACAAACGACCACCCATCCTCAGCTCAGGCGGCCGCTCCCCCGTCGTCGTGAAGCGCAGTATACTCTCCAGCGACAGCGGAGGCAAACTCGGATCCACTCCTTCCTCCCCCTTTACACCGTTACTCGGCATCACATCCTCCATCTTCTCCCCACCTCCCTCGTCATTCTCGTCCTCGTCATCCTCCTCACTATCGCTCTCCCCATCCAACTTCCGCTTCAACCCAGTAACCACACCCTCCACCCCCGCCTTCCGTTCCGCGATCGTGAAATCATCCCCAAACGCCCCATCCTCCTCCAACATCGGCCCCACGATGCCTTGGCTGGTTGGCGCGGCCCAGGACCATAGATCGCGCCACTCGCTGTCTTTGATCGCATCACCACTGTGCCCGTTCGCGGCCGTGATCGTATGCTCCTCCACCCACCTCTCCACCCCCGGCTCCATCTTCTTCCTCAACAACTGGCCGAGCAGCGCCTCCTGCGTATGGCCCGGGAAGTTCGGCAGCGGGTAAGCGTGGGCTTGACGCAGGAGTAAAGCGTGGGTCGTGAATGTTTCGTTGAGCTGGTTGAGGTTGAAGGAGAGCGCGGCGGCGGAGGATTGAAGGGAGGGCCTGGGCTTACCTTCAGCGAGAACACACATGAGGCACAGGATTAATGACAAGAAGAGAACATTGCAGAGAGGGTAAGGAGACGCGTGGCTAGTAGCGACCTACCATGTTGGAAGTGGTTCGTCGCGCTCGAGATTTGTGCGGAGAGATGCGATGGAGGTGGAGAGTTGAGAGAGGCGTTGGCGAAGATGGTCGATGCTGCGGATTTGGTCTTGGGATAGAGACATGTTGGGCGACGGTTTTGCTGCACAATGTGAGATTAGGATTGGGGTGTAGGACGACTTGTGCTAGAGAAAGTAAATGTGCTATGTGCCACAAGTTTTGCACATATTAGCCAAGACATGCGCAGACTCGACTTCCTTCCCACCTCTACTTCTTCTCCTCCATCCAACCACACCTCATCATGACCAGAATCATGCCTGACCCTCGCGACTACAATCACCCATGGAAAGCGGCAAGACATCACCGCACCACCAACATCCTTGCATCTCAATGGCGCGGGGCAGTAACCTCTCCATTGTCCTGACTATATGCCACCTTCAAGTTCACCTGGCTGGTCACATGTTCCTGTCCGAACCTCACCTTGTGCTTCCAAATGGCTACTACCGGTATATCTTACGGCAGTATACCTCACCTGTAAACCTCATTGAAGTTCACCTGGCCAGTCATATGTACCATATCGAACCTCATGCTGCACACATTGTTTGCTACGAGGTGAGGTATACCTCACCTGTATACCTCACCTCACCTGCTGTATATAGAGAGACCTTCCTTCTTCCGCATCTCACTTCTTCCTTTTCCTCTTCCACCTCTTACCCTTTCAAACTTCCGCAGGGAGCTTTCCTTGACTCTCTGTCACACCAACACTTCCACCACCACTCATCCACACTTCATTGCAAGCTACCTCGACTGCTAAGGTCGAGACTCGACATCTACTCCCGTCGGAGTAACAGCTCCATCACAGTAAGTACCACCCCCTTCTGCAGTGCGAAACAGTCAAGCAGCAGGCGGCAAGGCGGCAGGGCAGCGACGGCTTCTTGCTTTCATATAACGTGCTTCACTTTGCACTCACTGGGAGGCGTCACGTGGTACGAATCTCATTGTTGTCTCAACAATAGCTATATCAGCTTCTTTCCCGGACACGAAATCCCTCAACGCCTGCGACTCGGGTGAACAGGACGACACTTACACCACGGCTCTTCATCTGGCCTTGCACTACAACAACACAACCATGTCGCTCAGCTTTCAGTTCCCTAGCGGCACGTTCATCATCCCAAACATGCAGCGTTCCAAGCGTTCCAAGCGAGCTAGAGCTGTCACGGAGTCGCAGGTCGTCAATCCCGTCATGCCAGTCAACCCGGGCCCCTTCGACCTGCTCCGCAGCCTTCTGGTTGCAACCATCCACGAGTATCGTATCTCATCGTTCGAAAACTTCGGCATCGTCGTCTGGGTCAAGCCCGCCGAAGATGCCCGCGAGTTCTACGACACCAGCAACCAATCCATTGGCTGGACTTCGTACACCTTCCGCACATTGCACCAGCCGGACAAGACCATGTCTGTGGCCATGGCCTCCGCAACCGGCCAAATGAGAGTCTGGTTCGGTGGTAGCTGGTCGCCGATGTCTCGCTTCCTCGACCTCGTCCAGCCTGCTATCGCCTCGATTGATGGCGAAGGCGGTTTCTCGCGTGGCGAAAACAAGCGCTTTCTCTGGCAGCAGCAGAGCAGGTGGTGGCTCTCAAACGGCAAGCACTTCCCACTCGTCAAGCTTCCGGGTGAGCTTCGCAACAAGATATACGTCTACGCTCTCGGCGACAAGATCAAGCCGTTCCCAAAGCACGAATCTCGGCCCAGCAAGACCACGCATCGCTCCGAATCGAATGCAGCCCTTCTTCGCGTGAGCAAGCTCATCTACAGAGAGGCCAGCGATGTCCTCTTCACATTCACGCCCTTCCATATCGAGTACTACGGCATCGCGGCCAAACTCCTTCGCAACATCGGTCGACCAAACCCGCCACCGCGCCTCCGCATCCGTCAACTCGAGCTTGCATTGCCGCACGACAGCTTCTTCGAACTCTTCGGAGGTAAGGTCATGTTACTCAAGGGCTCCATTGCCCTCACTCGCCTTTCGTTCGCTGCTCGTGCACTCAGGACCATGGATCTCAGCAAGCTGGTACTCGACATCAACCCAGCGACCCTCTTGACCTCGACTCATCGTTTCGAGGGCATGTGCCAGAAGATCGTGGTCGACTGGATCTTGGAGATGGCGTGGCCGTCTGTACGTGGGCATCCGGTGGTGGTGCAGGGATATGTGAAGACAGAGCAGAAGAAGCAGTTTGAGGCTGCGTGCAAGGCTGCGAAGAAGGACTTTAAGATGTGGCAGAAGCAGATGATTGCGATTCGGCTGGGTGAGGGGTGTTTGAGGGGGTATGATATGTGGGTCAAGGAGATGAAGGAGGAGGATGGTGGGGTGGCTATGGTCTACGAGGTTGGGGCTGGTGGTGAGCATGAGTGCGGGTATGGGTGTGCTGATGGGTGTGAGTCTGAGCAAGGATATGTGCAAGAGGATGGACATGCGGCTGGGCATGAGGATGCGAGCGATCATGAGCATAAGGACGGGCATCAGGCCAAGGTGTGGGAGGCTGGGAAAGTTACGATCATGCCGTTGATGCCGGACTGTGAGTGTGAGGTGCCGTGCACAGCTGAGTTCTGGAGCGCGGACCGTTGAAGAGAAGAATCGCGCACATGGTGCTGATGTGATGAAGAATTGTTGGTATGGTGCTTGATGATGGCACGGTATTGCTGATAGCTGAGCGAGGCGGATTGTGCGAATCTCTCCCGTGGGAGGATGCACGAAGGATGCTCGATTGGGGCTATCAGGACGAAATTGTTCTTGGGATGGTTGCAAGATCTGCGACGGGAGCTACTGATTGCTCAACATGCCACATCATCTAGCTGTTGTTGCTTATATCTAGCTCAAATGAATGGCCATTGCTCACGTGACTGATTTTCCAGCGGCTTGGCTCGCTTGGCTGCATGTTCCACTCTCTACCAGGCAAACACCTTTGAAACCCAAACAACTTGGTGACATCGTGACTTCGTGCGACCATGGACGAGGAATAATGTGCAACGTAATAGTCTAGCGGACCTAAAGGGCTTCGCCAAACTGTGCTTGATGCTGCTTTCGCGAACAAGATGCCCGCAGTGACCGATCTCGAGCAGCAAGTGCAGCCTCAGAGTGCGGAAGACTGCTCCTGCTATTGTCGCCCACAGACACAGAAGGAGTTACCAACCACAAAATTACACAGAACGACAAAAATCTCTTCCCGAACTTCGGATCGATCCACAGGACCATTGAGGACTCGATAACCCGCCATCAGCCATCCGCTCATCGCCACGTCCTCCTGTTATCAGCATGTCTCAATCATCAAATCTGTCCCGGTACAAGCCAGCGGTGATCGTGCTCACGGGCGCTGCAGCATTGGCATGTGCCTATGCCCTCTACAGCACTTACAACTCGGAACCACCGGCACCAGTGAAAGCCACACCCCTGCGCCGCAGCAACGCCGTCAGCAGAGGTGGCCACCCCTCCAGGAGACAGCACCATGATCTGCGGGTCGAGGGAAGCTGGATCGATCGGCCGGATGCTCCTCTTGGAATGGTGAGAATCATTGTGAACGGTACCGAACATCTCATCAACATCGCTTCTGAACGGGTACCTACGGACGAGCAGTTCATGCAGCGATATGGCGTCCCGATAAATGCCTCGTTCCGCACAGCACTGGGTAGCGCCATTGCAGCATGCTTCTATGACGCTTGTAATACGGCCGCCCGGAATGAAGAGGAAGGTCCTGTCCACGAGTCTTTTCCTGAGCTCACTCGTCTTCTGCGGCTATGTCGCGAAAGCGATGCGCACGAACTCCGGGACGAGGCTCCGGGAATCGCTCAATCCTTCTTGCAGATCAGTGAAGAGGATGCTATGAGAGGTTTGAATATCTTCTTTGTAATACTAGCTGGCTCTGGAGAGACCGACCTTCTTGGACTGGAAAGATATGAACGCATGGAACTCGTCGACTCGATCACTGCTAGCGACAGTGAACCGTCTCAGGGTCTCAAAGGCTTACTCTATCACATCGCCGAGGCCGATGCACATCGCAAAGCCTACGAGCATCGCGGTATTACTTGCGACGGCTGTAGCGAGTACCCAATCCGAGGCGTACGATGGCGCTGTCTGAACTGCGCCGGTTTCGACCTCTGCTCTACCTGCGAGAGTTCTGTTCTGCACTACTCGACCCACGTATTTGCGAAAGTGAAGATTCCACTACCGACAACATCTTGGATGCACCCACAAGCAAGCTGGTACCCTGGCCACATCGACCCAAAGACTCTCGGCCAACACCTCGATTCTCCCGTAAAGGAGCGTCTGCAGGCTGATTATGACCACGAAGAAGCTCAGCTGGATGCATTGTACGATCAGTTCACCACTCTTTGCAACGTGTCGTTGGCCAACGATCCAACCCAAATCGGACGGGCTATCGACTACTATGGCTTCACCAAGGCTTTGACGAGCGAGCGTTGGGAGCACCGTTACAAGCCAAACATTCATTACGATCGCATGTTCGCATTCTATGACACGGATCGGAACGACCTGATCGGCTTCGAGGAATTTGTCAGCGGCATGGCATACCTTCGTGGGCCAAAGCGCTTTCAATCTCTCAGGCGAGCTCTGCAAGGTTTCGATGCCGATGGAGATGGCTCTGTCGACCGCTACGACTTCATCCGCATGTTCCGCGCCAAGCATGAGATTCAGAAGCTACAGGTCAACGATATGATCCAGGCTCAGGAGGAAGAACGTACGATGGGCGCACTGGATGTTCTGCGGTCCAGTCAACCTATTAGCGCTATGTTTCGAGACGAAGACATCCCGCGCGGTGGAGTACGGTTGACGAGTGGCAAGGCGGTCGATCAGTTTGGCGACTTGCAGCCTACACCGGGAACCAAGACCATTCTTGAGGACGACGAAGGATGGCCAGATGTGAACGAGGGACGTACACGGCGCCAGCTGGCACGGCAAGCTCCGCATCAGAGGTTGCAGGCTCATTTATCTCGCTCTGAAGAGATCCTCAGCTCGACCGATGGAGCCCAAGATCACAGGAACGGAGTCGTCGCCATTCAGCACGGACCCAACGCTAATATTCAACTACCTCCACCCAATACCAATGGAGCTGACACACCTGCCCAGGCTCGAATTGGAGAGGTCGACGAGCCTCTCGATCACGACGTTCTATGGCAGCTTGCCGAAGAAGGCTTCCACGAGATGCTTGACCCTCTCTTCGAGATAAGAGAAAAGGCAAACGATATGGTGATTGCGACACGTCAAGATAGAGTGAAGTGGAGAAAGCAAGTCAAGAGAGCAGCTATGCAGATGGAGCAAGCGCATCAAGAGTTGAAGGCTGGAGCGGAGGTGGATCCTTTGATGGCTACGGCTATGAGTGCGCACGACGATGCGAGTCAAGAGCTGAAGCGCACGCGTGAGGAAGTGGCCAATATTCAAAGTCAGAAGGTGCCTCGGATGGTGCCGACAGATCCCGAGAACTTGTCCAGGTTAGAAGAGGAGATAGTGCAGAAACCTCTCGAAGATCTTCTGGAAACGAGTGGTTATGGGCTGCTTGATGAGAGGGATCCGAGAAGTGCCAGCAGACCATCCGATGGCAGTCTCGGTAACGATGAAGGTCCCGTCGCTGCTGGGCCTTCTACTTCGAGCAGACGCTCGCGGTGGGATGGGCCATGCCCCTCTGCGCCAACTACATCATCAAACAAGATCTCGGACGATCCGACGATGCCTCAAAACCGCCCGAACGGCATCGTACCTACAACTGTTCTCGGCGAGGCTAAGTCAGAGGCCGTAAGCTCGCCAGCCTCGACTGGAGCGAGTACCCCAGCAGCGAGCGAAACAGAAGAGCCTCCTCCAACTGCTCGTCTTCGTTTGTTGGCGCATCATGTGGGCCTCGATGAAGCGATCAAAGCTCGGGGAGGGCCTGGCAGGCTAAGCTATGAGGAAATTGAAGAAATTGTTGAAGCGGACGCTTCCAAAGAGCTGAGAGGGCTGGTGGTCTCATGGCTGGAGCTTGCAAGCTTCTGAGAGAAGGTGGCAGAAGACAAAGGCAAGACCGGCCACACGGCCACTGTATAGTGTACAGAGAGCAGTGCATGAGTAGCAGTTGTTATAGCGGTATGATACCGTATATTCACTGATCAATCAACCACCCTCACCGGAGCCAATGCGGAGCATGAGGTCTGAAGAGGTTGTGAGAGCCGCTTTCTTCCATCCACGGGGCTCGGCATCGTCGTCCAACAACTGCCGACATCGCCGCGCACGACTGATGATCTACAACCTCGCAGGACTCTTCGCTCCAGACCAACCACTTTCTCTCCTTCCCCATGGGTGCCGCTACGCGTGGGCGCCATGTGCCCTTGCGAGATCATCCAGCCCCGCAATGTGTGGCTAACAGGATGCGGTGGGTATGATTCCAGGCCAGCAGGAGGCTGCGTCTGCACGTGGCGATGGGCCGGCAGTCAGTGCTTCCCTGTTCGTGGTAGATCGGTCAGGTAAACTACATGCCATCTTGTTTCGCTGTCTGTTCAATCTTTTTCCTCTGCATACGTCCTTGGAAGAGCTATTGTGAAGGTGAAGAGCAATGGCGCCTCTCGAGAAGCACTTGGTGCACAAATATGGTGCCCTCAGACCGATCTAGTGAAGTTGCTGACCTGGAGTTTATAGTCATGCTCAAGAAGGTGACATACCAGGTACTGTGAACCTCCGAGCTGCAGAGGGCGACGACACGGCGTTCGGACAGGTATGTACAGCTACTATACCACGACCAAGCTCACCATGGACTGACCTGCCGGCTAGGCACTGTTCCCAGTCCCAGCGGAGGCCCCAAACGACCCGTTGCAATGGCCGTCCTGGAAGAAGAACACTATTCTCGCGATATGCTCGCTCTACTCTTTTCTCGGCAATTCCGCTCTCTTGAGTCCCGCCGTATACATCGAGGTTTTCGCCGAGAGCTTTGGGATATCGCCAACGGTGGCAAGTGGACTGATCTCCTATGCGAACATCATGTATGGGTGTGGTACACTCCTCACCATTCCGGCTTACCTGAAGTTCGGACGGAGGCCTGTCATGCTGTTGACATTGCTGGTGTATACCGTCGGTTTGATTGGGGCAAGCAGAGCCAATAGCTATGGCGGCTGGATGGCAGCACGCATCATTCACGCCTTCGCCAGCTGTGTGTGCGAGGCTCTGCCCGTGCAGCTGGTCAACGATATCTTCTTCCGTAAGTGCCATAGACCTCATCGCCGTTTCTATGCTGACGTCCTATAGTTCACGAGCGAGGCAACAAGCTCGGCTACTACACGGTATGCCTCTGCTGGGGCTCGACTGGCCCATTGTATGCGGGCTACATGCTCGCTGGTGGGTACAGTTGGCGCCTCTATTTCTACGTCGAAGTAGCTTTCGCTGGCCTCCTGTTAATATTGGCTTTCTTTTTCGTCGAGGAGACAACCTACAAACGGGATACACCAAGTGGCCCAACAGTTTCGAATGGCGAGGGAGAGAAGAAAGTCTTCAGCCAGGATGAAGTCGAAAAAGATGGTGGAGTACAACAACATGTGGAGGTACAGACATTGGTACCGCCCAGGAAGACCTTCCTCCAGACGCTGAAGCCCTGGTCTGCGATCAACCACGACGAGGAGTTTTTCATAACGTTCGCTCGATCGTTCACATACTATCTGGTCCCGTCGGTGCTCTGGGTGGTGACCTCTTTCGGCATATACATCGGTCTGGGAGCTTTGGTGTTTAATTTCACCTTCCCTATCAAGATCACCGCTCCACCGTAAGTAGTAAGCCACAAAGGCTTCGTGATAGGTGCTGATGTTGTAACAGGTACAGCTGGCAGCCCCAAAACTCCGGCCTGATCGCTCTTGCAAACATCGTTGGCTACGGCCTTGCAGTACCGCTCACTTGGACTTCAGATAGGCTTGCCGCATATCTTACCAAACGCAACGGCTACGTACGTGAGGCTGAGATGCGGCTTGGTGTACTCATACCGGCGGCGGTCATCGCGCCCTGCGGATTGATCGTGTACGGTCTCACGGCACAACGCGATCTCCACTAGATAGGGTACTTCGCTGGCGTTGCGATGTGTGATTGGGGAAGCTACTTCTTCTTCACTTTCACCTTGGCGTATGCGATCGATAGCTGTGAGTATCTTCATCACAATGGGTGCGGTAATTAGAGCTGATCGTGTTGTACAGACACCGCCAACACCTCCGAGATGCTGATTGCCATGTGCGTTGGCAAACAACTGATCAGCTTCGCCTTCGGCATCTACTTGCTTGACTGGGTCCTCGAAAGTGGCTATGCGGTGGTCATTGCCGGAGTTTTCACAGCTGTACTGTTCGCCAACAACCTCCTTGTTCTACCGTTTATGCGGTACGGCAAGCAGATCAGGACCTTCTATGCGCACACATGGCTGGCGCGGATGCACCGCAGGAGCGTCAAGCAAGTCATCACTCACTGATAGTGGCAGAGTATAGAACAGCTTCGAAAGCCGACAAGCCAACACAAATATATCCAAGAATGTTACGAGCTCTGCCCGCTGTCTGATGTCTTTGATATCTGTCGATAATCATGCACGGAATAATTTAGGTATACACATCCTTCTCCCTCTGGATTCGCAAGAACGTCTCCTCATCGTGGCCTGGAATGACCTGGCCTCTCGTTGTCCTCACGAGCTGCTTCAGCCTCTGCGTCGAGCGGAACCACGCTGGATGATCTCTCGCCAACCACCCTTGTGGGATGCCGTCTCGCCACTATTTCACTAGGTCAGCTTGACAGTCACACAAGATGCTCGGTAAACTTACGTTCTCAATGACGTGGCAGTGGTCGCTAATGAACAGATAAGTACCGCTGTCTTGCAAGTTGATTTGCATCCCGATCAGCCCATCGGTATGGCCTGGCAAGTGGTGAAGGGTTATGCCTTGGCAGAAGTCGAAGGTTCGCTCGTCGAAGGTTTTCCAGTTGCTGAGAACGTGTCAGTACCAGGAAAACTTCAAGAACACGGCAAACCCACAGATCAAGCTTCAGATAATGCTTCAAGTAGACACCAACATCCGCACCTGTCGCCACAGACCAGAAGGCAGAGCGCAACTCCAGATCGTGGACCCAGATCTCAACATCCTTCCGATCCAAGAACAAATCCAGACCACCTGCATGATCCAGATGCAAGTGCCCAATGATGATCTTCTTGACGTCTTCGACTTTGTGACCAGTCGCTTCGATCTGAGCGTCCAGCTCGTGCTTCGGCTCATATCGCACACGGGAGAAGATGTCGGAGACCTGTGGTCCCCAAACTGTTGGATAGTCCTTGCCACAGCCCGTTTCCCAAAGGATAAGACCTTCAACGGGATGCTCGATGAGGATGCAGTACATCGGTAGTTGGCGACGCTTGTTGACGAACGCCTTGTCCTTAGTGCTGTTGAGGGAAGTGTTGCCACCACGTATCACGAAGCCTTCGTCTGCCTCGAGCCAGCCGACTTCCAAGACCTGTTTGGTCAGTGATTTAGTTCTGTTCATTGATTGATATTACATTCGTCCCCGACTCACCCACATCTTGGTGCCTTTTGGGCACACATTGGAAACATGATTTGGCACTGCTCCCTCATCAATCTGTCTCTGGATTGCTGACGACATCCTTTTTGTTGTATACAATATATCGATAATTTCTGGCTATTCCGACCTGGATGGACGAGGGTACGTTTCCCCCTCCTGGTCAACAACTCCTCTTAAACTCGCTAGTAAATGACGTCCCTTTGAACCATATGTGAGGGGCAAGCGGGGATACCTCCGTAAGAGCTTCAATGGCTTCGTTTGGAGGACGAGGGGAGCTTCGACTAATGGCGTATTGACTTCAGGCCTCCGGCTGCCCGTAGTCTGGATTCCATCACGCTCTCACATGACCGCGCTGACCCTTAGCTATACCTCGCCAGCTCGCCGCCTGTCAACCCGAGGAATTGCCCGGCGATGTTCGGCAGCTTCCTTCATATCAGCCCGAAGTGGCATTAGCAGACGAACGTGTGGGTTAGCGCGGTGGTGCGTGGGGGAATCTTGGAGCCAAGGCTCTCCTTCCAGTGGTGATGACAGGCGGTAGGGCGTGGTGGGACGCGTTCCCTTGCAGCTGAGGTTGCGTAGCATCTGCAGCTGATCGCGTGGCCACCCGATTCCTGGCTCGATGCACGCCGTCCCTGCTTCTCGTGCAGGCCGTGATCCGGTGAACGACCTCACGCAGACCGCAAGCGGCACCACCGCACGTGTGTGGCGTGCCTCGAAGCGGTCGTGTGCCTTTCTTTTGCTAATGGTTTGGCGCCTTCCCAGAGTCGCATCCTCCGCTCTAATGTGTGTCATTGCTGCATTGCTGGACCCTTCCTGGCCACCAGCCTCCACACGATCACTCTTCACACGGGTTTCGAAGGCATAAAGGCGTGGGATGCGCGCTTGACACGAGAGCTTATTCTCCACTGGCCGTACGCTACGAAGGCCGACGCTCGACGATACAGCATGTGACTGGCACCTCCTCCCTTGCTATAATGAATGTCCCGTGCCCATGCGAGGATAGGTTTGTTGGTCTTCTCTCACCTACTTGTACTCCAGCATGCGCCTCGCCTACGTTTTGCGTGCATCCTTCACTTTTGACGTCCATCTTTCCTCGTCGAGCTATTCCTTACAAGTTCAATAACAGCCGTCTCTTTGGTGTCTACTGCTTGTTCATATTCTTTGCAGGGAGTTTAAAAGTCTACAAAAGCTGGTTCGGCTGCCTAATCTTCTTAATCTCATTTATAACAACAAATCACTACCATCATGTCTCCCATGATGCTCGACTTTACCAGCAACGACACAACTTCCAACAAGCGGAGGGTGTTCAAAGTCACGCCAGCCAAGCCAAACGATGTCCGACGACTCGTGGACATTGAGTTCCACGCTTTCGAGAATGAGAGAGTCAACCAGGTTCTGTCCTACCGAGACTACAAGAAACCTGCACACTTCGAACGCACTGTGAAGATATACCAAAATGCACTGAGCGGCGCAAATCTGGCTCGCCCTGTCCAGGCGAACAAGAGACGCCTGTCAGGAAGCATGATCAACGCTCGTCCGATCAACGACGATGTCAACTTCAGAAAAGTCGTGGACACGAAGACGCAGGAGCCTATCTCATTCACAAAGTACGAGATGAAGACGTACACCACCGAAGAACTTGACAGTCCGGCGGATGTTGGGCATGAAGGGGAGCCGAAGATGAACAGAGACTGGTTCGCCTTAAACGAGAGACTCCGGCGCGAGTATATTGGCACGCAGGAGCATTGCTGTAAGCAGATTCTCCGTGTTTATTGTATACCTTGTCCAAGCAATACTGATATGTAGACAGATATCGGCATGCTAGCAACCAAACCACAACATCAGCACAACGGCGCTGGAACCATGCTCCTCGAAGGTATCCTCGCAGAAGCCGACGACGCTGGCGTCGAATGTTACCTGGAAGCCACAGATACCGCGAAAGCGTTCTACGAGCGACACGGCTTCGAGACAATAACGGAACTACGTTTCGATCCTGCAGAGTATGGCATGAATGGTCTAGGCACCGAAAGGCAGACTGTAATGGTCAGAGGTGCGATGAGGCGGACGGGCGAGAGGGATCCGGTCAGATCTTGGGAGGATGCAGTAGCGCGAGATCTGCAGCAGTAGGGTGGACGATCGAAAGCACGTGGATCGAAGACACGCACGTGGGTGCGTAGTGTCAAATGTTTGCATACAAGCACGGCGTTTCGCGGGTGGGTGGGGGGTGGTCTTCTGTTTGTGCTGAAAAGTCATGTTCAGTCTCTCGTCAGTGTGTCATCATGCAGAATCATCGACATTCTGCGATGCTGCATAATATAGCCAACTCTAATTTCAACAGCTACCTTACATTTTACGTCTACCGCTGTTAGGTTTGCTTCTGTCTCCAGGCGTCATACGGCCGTCAAATCTTTATCGTCGCCAGATGAGCTCAGCAGGTCTCCGGTCCAGGATTCGCTCCAGCCAGTGGTTCATGGACTACTATCAAGTAACGACCTTGGAACAGCTTTCAGCCCAGCAGCAGCTTCTGACGGCATCGAACTCTCAACACTGGATTGCCTGCTCACGTGACTCCGCCAGGTGGGAGGTTCCGGCGGCCTGCTACCGGTATGGCTGGGTTGCCTGACGGGGCCTTGCCAATTGCGCGACGAGCGGTGTCGATCAACATTCCTCAGCGCGTATGCGTCGTACTCTGCAGGATCTTTGACATTGTATGATCCAGCCGGCTGATGCACCGGCGAAACTTCCACATCGCATTCCTTCAAAACTTCCAGTGAGGGAGTGGCGTTGTGGAACTGACTCTTTGGGTCGCCCACATATGTGGTGACAGTGCTGATGGGCGATATGACCGGTGGACCAGAGTCCCTTTTGCTGCTTCGACCAGCGCTGGCCGTATTCATCGCTCGTGTTAGAGGAGCTCGCAGCTGCCGGAAGAGGACCCGGAGTACTGGCGCGCTCGCGCATATGATTGCCAGTTGTACCTCCAGGTCCGCCCAGACATAAGTATCGAATCCAATCTATACATCCAAGTCAGGCTAGGTACAGCACCCGTATTGATCCGATTTGCGGACGGCATTGCATTCTTACGCACCCATGTAAGGTCATAGTCATAACTCAGTCTCGCCAAATAGTATGTGCGCACAGATCCAGCCGCCACGACCAGCAGTCCAAGTGAGAAGACCGCGTATAAAGCGATGCGTTTCTTTCGTTCGATATCAAATTTGTAGAGCATACCCATTGGCAATATGACGGCATAGAGGTCACTGCACACGCTCAGAGCGCCGCTGAGGGGATTGGCGATCGTCGTGTCTGAGCACCTCCAGTCCCTTGTGTAGGTGTACGACAAGCCTTTCCAGTATGCCTCAGTCGGATTGCAGTTGAAGATTAAAGCGAATATGAATGCCACGCAATAGCACACGGTCAACGCGATCGCCGCTATCGTTGCGTACTTCCACTTTTTGCTGTACGTGCCCTTGACCAGTCGACGGTAGAATAGCAAGACCGAGGCTTTCGTTGCGCAAGTGCTTCTGAGGAATGCTAGTTGTGAAAGCCAGGCGAAGAATGCGACCATTTCGTAGCTGTCGGGCGGAACGTCCCAGATGTGACGGTTGTTACTACGCAAGTACGTCAATTTGCCAGAAGTAATTGCCGGGAGAGAATCGATGTTTACCCATGGTTGACACTACCCACTATGATCACGACCGTAAACATGGTAGCAGCCAGGTAAGCCGGGACAAGAAGGGCCTGAAAATTGTCAGCTCGGAAGATCTAGCAGACATCCTGCCAGATCACTCACATCGTCGAGACCTATTGGTCCTGCTTTGTTCAACAATCGCAACCGAAGTCGTGTCGCTACCAGAACAGTCGTAGCTCCTTGCAATATGCCGGCGTAGATAGGCATCCATGATCGAGTCACGGGGTCGACATAATTCGGCGCAGGCCAGCTGGCTACCACCGATGGCGGTGGTAAGTCTTGTATGTTGCCGGGCATTGCGGTGATCTAATAATCACGCCTGAAGGTGCACCGAGAAGAGAGAAGTCAAGAAGAACTTTCACAGCCATGTGCCAAAATGGTTTCGCGAGTGACTGCTGGCCATCGTACATATTAATCTGGTCGCAGCCTTTCCCGCGAAGGCGTACTATTAACCGACTATAGGTCGTATATTGGTTGTGACGATGCTGACCAGCCCTACGAGATGGGGTGCAGAGTTCGCTAAGAGTCTCAGGCCCAAAGCACTGAATCATGGGGATTATCACGAAGTAGCCAGGGTGCCCGAAGATCGTACTGTACCTGATTTGCGCAAGCACTCATGCAGGCGAGTCGATATGGACCGGCGACCGCTGTCATTGCAGCCTCAAACGAGGTTGTTGCGTGTGGAGATGTTAGGTTGCAGGGCGTAGAAGGATACTCGGCACCTTGGCCACGCGAGATCAGGGAGATGTAGGGATCGAACTCAGATCCGTCAGGTGTAGTTACGTGCATTGCAACGATCGAGGCCCACATCATTTTGCCGGAAAGCAGAGTCCTGGGATAAACCATCCACTTAAAACATGCAGCGCCTCCAGCAGGCCGAGGCGTGTCAGCTCGTCGCCTCGATTCGCGTGCTTCAGGACGCGAGAGTGCATATGCAGCCATGGTCTCTCTGATTTTTTTTGTCTCGATATGGAATTCAACCGCTCGCGAGCTCCAGGCGAGGTGATGAGAGACCGCTGACATCGAAACGAGTCCGGAACGAGTCATGTCTGGGAACAAGGAATTCGGGCTCTGTTGGGATGAAAGTGAAGTCTGTCGGGGAGTCGGCTTCGAAGCTTCGGCCCGGTGTTTCGCCCATATGCGCCTCAATCAATTCTAGCCGACCTCACTCTATCGTGATAAATGCTAACAACTGAGAATATCAGAGTCATGAGTCTGCTGTGCGAACGGCCTTCTTAATGAGCCGAGACTTAGCAGAACGGGCTTCTTCCAGCCATATGCCATAGGCAACATACCTGACTGGTCCTTCCTAATCGGGTAATCCGACAAGTGAATGTTGGTCTGCTTCCCCGCTACAAAGCTCCACCAGGAACAAACTCCCACATGGCGCAAACCACCGCGTTACCTTTTCGAGATGGAGTGACTTCCGAAGTAGCCCATCAAGGTGACGGCATAGTTTCCAATGCGGTAGGTCTGTCTTCTTTTCGCTTTTCTTGTCCTTGAACAGTCTGGTTCCACCGGCATCGTTTGGCAAGAGAAGCGAGAGTAGACTGCCCACAGACGACATCTTTAGATTCTATCTGGCGCGTACGAGGCAGGACTTCCACGACCCATTGAATTATCTTCTTCCCATCCTCACCTCTCCCAATGGCGTCCCTCCTCCGCACCACCCCCACCCACCTCCTGCGATCATCTCTCGTGTCCTCCCGCCGAGCAGCCCTCCCCTTCCTGCAAACCCGATCCCAAAGCAACGGCCCACCTCTCGCCAACACCCCCGTATCGAACTTCAAAGCACCCAATGCACCGAGCGAAGAAGCCTCCGCCTTGAAAGACAGCAATAAACCCGCTTCCTTCCTAGGCACAACGAAACGACTCCCAGAGTTCAACCTCCACGGCAAAGTCGTGCTCGTAACCGGCGCAGCGCGAGGGTTGGGTCTGGTGCAAGCGGAAGCGCTGCTAGAGGCGGGAGCGACGGTGTATGCGCTTGATCGGCTGGCGGAGCCGAGTGAGGAGTTCTTGAGGGTGCAGAAACGGGCGGCTGAGGAGTTGGGTGAGTTTTGAGGGTTACATGGAAGCGATGGTAGCAGGAGAGGCTAATGAGGGACAGGCACGACACTACACTACCGACAGATCGATGTACGAGATGTAGCCGGCCTTAACGAGATTGTGAAGAGTATATCGGATTCGCAGGGCAAGCTTGACGGGCTGATCTCGGCGGCGGGGAGACAGCAGGAGACGAGCGCGTTGGAGTATACGGCTAAGGATGCTAATACTATGTTTGAGGTAGGACTGACGCAGAAGCACGCAAGTTCGTGATGTTGACGCAATTGCCTAGGTCAACATCACCGGCTCCTTCATGACAGCACAAGCAGTAGCCAAAGAGATGATCCGATGGGGCAACGGTGGAAGCATAGCTATGATTGCGTCTATGAGCGGCACCATTGCTAACAAGGTACATTCCCTCCTACCACCACCTCTCCTACTCCCTCCTCCCGCTGACCACAAGAGCCAGGGCCTCATCTGCCCAGCCTACAACGCAAGCAAAGCCGGCGTAATTCAGCTCGCCCGCAATCTTGCAGCCGAATGGGGCACCCACGGCATCCGCGTCAACACAATATCGCCTGGCTATATCGCCACAGCCATGGTTGAAGCGCTCTTCGAGCAGTACCCGGAGCGCAAGCGGGATTGGCCGACGCAGAATATGCTGGGACAGCTGAGTGTCCCGCAGCAGTATCGGGGCGCGGCGGTGTTTCTGATAAGTGATGCCAGCAGTTTCATGACTGCGGCAGACCTGCGAATCGACGGTGGGCATTCGGCCTGGTAGATAGAGCGGGTGGTGGTGGTGTTGTCGAGCGTAGGCGTAGACCTTCTTGGATATTGGCTTGGAGTTCCCGCGGCATCTGCATCTCAGCTAGGCATGGTCGTCCTTGTATATACATCTTCAACCACCCTCCCTGCCAGTCTCCCACCCCACCTCACCCTCCTTCACACCCTCCCCCGTCTCCTCCGCCTTCGCCGCCGGCACAACCTTCTGCTCCACCCCCAAGAACCTCCTCCGATACAACTCATAAGTCAAGAATATCGCAATCGGCGACGCGACAATCAACCTCGTATACCTCTTCGCGCCCTCCTTATACCTCGGATCCAAGATCCCCTCCCTCACAACCCTCTCCGCTGCAACCCTGCCCCGCGCTGGGTCGGGAGGTTCGGGGGCGACGTAGTCTTCGATTATAGGTTCTTTTCTGCCCAGAAGGCGGGAGAGCAGGCTGCGCCGTACGGGAGGGAGGGAGGGTGCGACTGGAGGGGGGGTTTCTCGGGGAGGAGCTGGTTTGTAGGGGCGGAGCGGGGGTTGGGTGCTGGTGTGGCGGGTGAGGTGGTAGGGGGTGCTGAGCCATTGCGCGGACTGGCGCAGGTGAGGTCGTAGGATCATTTGATAGGAACAAAGATTGTGTTTTACTTCTGAGAGAGTTGGGGATGTTCGAGGTATGAGGTGCGGCGTTTGAATGCCGATCTTCCACCAACACGGATCCTTGAGCTTGTATAAGGTATCGTGTGAGTATTTAACCAGATGAACAGTGGGAAGAAGTTGTTTTAATCATCATTAGTAGTCTCATGCTACAGCTACAACTCGCGTCCATCCATTGGATGATCTATGCTGTAGCTTGCCAAAAACAAGCCGCATAGAACGCTCTTCGACGCTGTGGTATCTCGATCTAGCCGATGCCTCGATCATGATTATGAGAACCAACTCAAGCAAGTAAGATACGCCATAATCCAATAACTATACTGTAAACAAGGTATCTTTCGTCTCCCATCTTCACCAAATCCTTTCCAGCGCCTCGCTAAACATATCGAAGAATCGTTGTCGCCAATGCACATCGGAGGGCACCAGAAATGGTACGAACGCTCTAGTCATCAAGGACAATGACTTCAGCGTCGGAGAGGCGAGAATCGGTACGCTTACGGCGAGCCCGAGAGCTATCAGCCTCAGTCGCCGTCGGACGCTATCGAGACTTTGGCGAGTCAGGCGCCGATGTAGTGGTGTTGGAGCTGGACGCTTTGGTCCCAGCGGCTTTCGCAGGTGGGGAAGCGTCGCTGCTGCCGATTGATGGTCGTGCTTGCGTCGAAGCAGAAGACGATCGACGATTCGGCGCTAGGGTGGAGCTTGAGGATGCGTTGACGTTCACGCCATTACCGTGTGGTGCGGGGCCACGGTCGTTGCCGCTCGCAGTGGGTGCGCTGGACAGCGGTGGCGATGCTAGAGAGGCATGGCGGGAATGTGGTCTACTCGCCACTTGAATCGTGTCGGATGGCACGCGAGAAAGTGTAGGCGCAGTTGGTGTAGGCGGTTGAGGCTGTTGGGTTGGCGAGGTAGCACCGTTCGCGCCGTCTCCGTTCGACGAACCACGTCGTGCAACAGTGGCAGCCAAAGCGGTAGATGCACCGGACTTGCGATGGTCGAAGGAACGCGGTCTGGAAGGAAAAGCTTCGGCAACGGATGCATTCGCAGCCAGCTGGTTCGGTGGCGTGAATGAAAAGTTCATCTTCTGGCCGGAGCGGGATAGCAAATTGGTCGCGGCTAGCTTCGTCTTGTCGATGTTGATGCCGTTGGTGCCGGAAGGACTTGATGCGAGTTGCACGCCGTTGGAGGGCACCTGCATACTGCTGAAAGCTGGTGATGCGGCCTGTGTAGAGCTGCCTGGCATGCGGTCACGAGTGTAAGGCGAAGGAGCGTTGTACGCTGCACTGCCGGCGCTTGCTCGCGGTCGAGTGTGATCGTGAGAAGGATACGCAACGTAAGCTCCAGGAGTGCCTGTGTCCGATCGATTCGCAGGAGGCATTGGATTGCTCGCAAGGTAGCTGGACGGATGTGGGTACTGGACTGGCATCGATCTTTCCACACGAGCTTCGCGCTCGTCCATTCGCCTGATATACTCTGCCATCTTCTGGTCTGCCGCAGACATGCGTGTCGGCGCGACGCCCATCTGCTGCATGACGTTCTGCTGAGAGAAGAAATGCTGCCGCTCAATCTCTGCTTGGGCCCTGGCCTGCGCTTCCTTGACCTTCTCGACCTGGCGCCTGTGAGCCGTGATCTGCGCACCGTACGACATGCATTGCCACTGCGGATCCATCCCAGTTCCACTCTTATTGATAAGCTGGTCGATCTGCATGTAGAGCATGCGCAGTGCGCGGGCTAGCGGTTTAGGATAGCTGACGTTCGCGCGTAGAACACCGGACTCGATGACTTGTTGGAACAGCTCAATAGTGCGGCCTTCGTAAGTATTGCTCAGATCATGGCGATGGACGGCGGGAGGAAGGTTCTGATTCTCTTCCGCGTCTTCGAACTTCCGTGGGCGACCGGGACCACGCTTGCGTGCCAGAGCGGCTTGCTCGGCGAAGAAGTGCTGTTGGTAGTAGTAGTTCCGAAACTCGGCAGTGAGACGGCCATGAGCCCAGGACTTCAAAGCGTTCATGATGAATTGGATACCGTGGATGAGCGCAACATCGGGCTGGCCTCCTCGTGGCAGTAGTGTGTCGAGTGATACTTCAGGCTGACCTCCTTGTGGTGGCAATGTATTGTTTTCGTTCACATCTGCGTCGGGAACTGTGTCGAGTTCCGGTGCTTTGCCGCTCTTGGAGATAGTGAACAGGTTAGAAGCGTTGGCGCCACCAGAAGGTATGGCATTGCTTGTAGCTTCGCTGTTGCCAGCACCACTACTGGCCCGAGACGACCCTGCCCCTTGGCTACTTTCATCATCCTCGTCGTCACCGAAAGCCGCAAGCAGCGTATCAGCAGCAGCCTCGCCTTGGCCTCCAGTAGGCTTGGATGAAGATGCGGTGGGGATGGGGTTGTTTGGTGCGATCAACTTGGCTTGAGTGCTTGTTGTCTCGGTATGTGGGAACTTGGGTCGAGCGGGACCTGGGCTTGGTTCTCGTTGTATCGGTGTCATACCGTAGTAATTGGACAGGAAGTACAACAATTCGTGCGTCTGGGCAATTATTCTGCCAATAGGTGGCGGTGGCCCCGCGATGAGCCTTCTCGTGACATTGTCGTTCAGAACGACAACAGGTGGCGGAAGTGGTGCTGGCTGCGGGGCTGGAGCTGCTCGTGGCTCTCGTGCCGACGTTGGGTAAGGTCCAGGGGCACCAGTATGGTTCCTGAAAATATCGGTCTGAGGAGGTTGTTGAAGCGGTCTCTGCGAGCGTGCAGGAGCTGGTCTGGTGGGTGGCCTGGCAGGTGCCTGAAGCGGCGGTGGTGCTGTGGCTGCAGCTTGCTCGACGGGACGTGCAGGTTTCGGGGCTGCTACCTCCACCACTTCTTCACCTTCTGCTTCTGCTTCATCGTCTTCGTCATCATCAGCGATGTAATACGAAGCAAAGTCCTTGCTATAGTCTTTCTTCTTGATTTTGTTCGCTGCAGGTGGCGGAGCTGGCGGTTCTGGCGTTGCCCCTGTCTCTGACGGTTGCACCGAAGAGAGGGAGGACAGATCGGAAGATGCTGCCGGTGATGCTACTGGTGGATTCTGAATTGTAGACAAGTCAGCAACTTCCTCCTCATCGTCAACGTCCATGGCATCCTCCGAGTATCGGACATTCTGAGTAGACGGTCGCTTGGGTCTGTTGGTGGCAACGGCGGCAACGGCGTCAGGGCTATGGCTTTGGCTCTGGCTGTCCTTGGGCTTCCGGACAGTGAGCGAGAGTCTCGCTTTCTTCTTCGGTGGTGGAGGGTCCATGGTTGAGGGACCGAGGGCCGGTGATGGTGTGTTGTTCTTGTTGCCAGGTCCAGGTGTTGGTGTCCGAGTGCCCATGCCCTTTTCGGTGGCAATTTTATATTTGCGGATCTTGGCGCTGGATATGCGTGAAGTGAAGTGGAAAACGGACACCATGGGCTCCTCAGGTGCAGACATCATGTGATTGCGGGTGGCGAATCCGTCTGAGATGAAGTGAGGTCGAGGTGAGGTGCCAGTGTAATTTTTGGACCTTTTGGCACGTGCGTGGATGGGCCAACAACAGGCATCAACAGACGGGTACGCGCCGGGGACGTCTATCACATGCGCGTTCGAAGACTCTTGCAACGCTCGAGAGACGGTCGGAAGTGTTTGGGGAATACAGGCCAGGCAGAAGGCCGTTGGGTTAGGAAGGCGCGAGGAGGGAGAAGGAGAAGAGAAGTCAAGTCCTGGCTCTTTCCCAAAGGAGAATTTAGTGGGGCGCACGTGATGTGGCTTTTGGAAAGGAAGGAAAGCGCGATCGACTCGCTGTGCAACACCTTTGATTTCATCCCAACTATTCGAGTTCTCCGAGTTGGCAAAGACCTTGGTCGCAAGATAGAATATATCATCCGACCATGAGCATGCACTTTTCATCGCTCTGTACCTCGTGGGGACGTGCCTGCCTGCCAAGGTTCCTGCGCCTGCCGCTTTGGGCGCTTTAGAACGTGCTAAAGCAAAAGGTGTCGTCAAGGGCCAAATACTTTTGTTTCCCAAACACAGTTTTCTTCGACTCAGCCAACCATGAAAGTAACTTCTGGGGCGCTTGCCCTACTCTCATGCTTCACATCTGTTGTGCTCGCAGCGTCTTCGTGGTCATTTGACGATGCTACGCTCTCCGTCCAGGGCAAGGCAGCTGGGGTTGGTGGAGGTGTGAAGGAGAAGTACACATCACCTGTGCGGACGGCAGGGGACGACAACTAATGCTCTTTCAGGCTCTCGCCGAACTCCCCACTCTCCAAGGCTATAACTCTCTCGGCGGCCGACACCCTAAAAATCTCCTTGACGACAAAAGAAGGGAAAACAGGCGCAAGACCACATCAAGCATTCTTGACATTCAACGATGCGGATACTGGGTTGCAGGAGTCACTTGTGCTTAGTGTAAAAGAGAACGGCAAGGCAAAGATCGATGTGGTGTGTAAAGGTGTACCAAGTGAGGTCAAGCAGCCCAGCTGACGTTGCGAAACAGAGCCAAAAGGACCTCCCATACCAGCTTTTGACAAGCTCCAAACCACTCAAAGCCTCGATCGTCCTCGCGTCATTCGGCTCCTCAACACCATACGAGCAACATGCGTTCACTCTCGACGTCCAGACCGATGCCAGCGCACCACCTGCCGCTCCATCCACAGCTGAGCGCTACACCAGCAAGCCTGAGATCCACCACATCTTCCGCGATGACCCCAAGTCTGGACCAAAGATCATCAGTCTTGTCTTCACATTGGCGATACTCGGAACACTGCCATTACTCCTCGGTGCATGGCTGTTCTTAGGCGGCAACGCCAATCACGTCAGCAAGGCATTCGGTGCCAAGCCGCTGGCCCATGGGCTGTTCTTCGGGAGTATTGTGGCGATGGAGGGTGTGTTCTTCATGTACTACGTTAGCTGGAACCTGTTCCAGCTACTACCTGTTGCGGCAATCGTGGGCATGGTGGCGTTCGTGAGCGGGTCTAGGGCTTTGACGGAAGTGCAAGGGAGACGTTTGGCTGGCGAAAGATAAGTGAAGTTGTTTGATACAGACTAGATGAAAACGTCGTATGAGCGACGGTAGATGGACGTTGACATGGGACTCTCGTGGATTTGCAGAGAACCTCTCGTGTCACCACAGGTCAGATGGTATTGCACGCCTTAGCATCTCACTCGAGACAATCGATCGTATCTCGTCGTCGAGACCGAGATCACGGTAGGCAAGGCCGTAGATGTGCCTGTTACACAGTGGCGGACGAGGTGAGCTGAGCCATGCATTACTAGCGCCTTTATGCAAGATCTCACAGCGCATCATGAAGCGTGAGTTTCTTTTCAAGTTTGATTCGGATACCATGGAGCTGCTAAATTTTACGGCTGTACTCCAACGTACAGGTTGGGGTGAGAGAGGTTGTGTTGGAGCTGGACCGAGACTATCGCTAACCAGCATCCATACTTGACGCCGCGAAAATCCCAGTCGCCTCGCCTGCAGCGTTCTAACTGGCCTTGATTCCCGTGTTTACAACTTGGCCCACGAGATGTCCACGCCAGACAGTCAAACTCAAACACTGGCGCAAGGCATTGCTAGTGGGACACAGGACCTGGCTGCACTTGCCGGAGTGTTTTGCACCGAAGCTGTCGAGCAGAGCGTCCACGCTACGCAAGATGGATATGTCTCCGTCAGCATCTCCTCGTTCTCTATGCTGGGAATCCTTGGACTTGTCAAGAGCGCGGTCAAGATTGCGCTAGGTCTTGAGCGATGTCAAAGCGCAGGCTTCAACCTTGACTCTATCTGAGGACTCTTTGGCTACAGCAAAGGCGACTTCGTCCGCTCGGGAACTCTGGTCGATTGTGACATTGTTTCTGTGAACTTCTCGGAGGACAGCATCCTGATCCGGAAATCGAAACGCTTGCTCGATGACGAACGGACTCCGATGCTGAAGGTGGGATCGAAATACGTGAAGCTGGGATGTCTTATACTAGTCAATCTTGGAAATGTGCGCCACGAGGCCGCAATTACGCAACAGCCTCTGATACCCGTTGTATTGGCCTTTGTCTTCTCGGGCTTTACATCGTGGACGCTACTGGTAATTGAAGCTCCCTGGAACGGGGTCCTGATATTTGCAACGGCGGGACTACACGCCTTTCTCCTGATGATAATAGCTATACCATTGTGGTACGAGTACCAGACTGCACGGCCGGGGCGCCATCTCACAGTTTCGAAGTAAGTACACGTCTCGAGTCTCCGCGAACGTAACTAACGAAGTGCAGATGGGACTCCATAGTTGCCGGAAACGAAGACAACGATAGCCACGTAACTTTGCTCCAAGCAAAAGTTGCGGGCATGGATGTTATACACTTCCAAGGGGATACGACCTTACTACACTCTCCATGCATCAGAATACCCAGCCTGCTCGCTGCTTTCGGCGTTTTGGCGGCATACATCTGCCAGTACGCTGTGGTGAAAACAGTATCCAACGTTGAAGCAATCACTTGGGTGAGTTGCCAGGCTGCTGCCGCTCTCGGCAGGATTGTCTTCTGGATCAGCCATCACACATTTGACAAATCTCAGACTGCGCTCACGGAGCTTGCATTGATCAATGCTGCAGCATCAAGGACTGTAACATTTCTAGAGCTTATCTGCGCCTATGACCCAGGTGAGCATCGGATACCACGCTGGGCATGGGACTACCTGAGGGCACAGGACATACAAGAGGTCCTCCGCGCAGCGTCACGTCCCCCGAGTGCTGCAACAGTAGCGTTATCAAGCAGCGCCTCCTGGTACTCTTTCGTGCAAGCCGACTTTGACATCTTTCTCGACAGACGCCGTGGCCTCGACGCGGAGGAGGAGCGCTATAACAAACGCTTCGGTGGCCGCCATGTGTGGCGTTTAGGGCTATCGAGAGACAGCTCGGGCAACATCACTCCATTCATCCTCGTACACGTCCCATATTCCCATGGCATGTGCTGGATGGTCGCGGACAGGGACTCTGCTGTCATCGAAGCTCGAGCCGGACCCGATGGCTTGCCGCCCGGACACATCCACGAGATCTGTACTCGACTGGTGTTGAGCGACTCCGGCACGCGTCTCCATCTGCGGTCGCACCGGACAACAAAGACCTGTGATCCTCTTTGCCCACACGTTACACCGCACTCCGGCGACCTCGAGGTGTGGGAGACCTTCATGTATGTCGCCGATCGTTCTAATATATGCGATTCAATACTAGAGGTCGTGAATGCGGGAGCATTCGAGACCAGGAAGATTAACAACTTGGACGAAGATGTCTGGGTTTCTGCAACTCCGGGTACCACTGATCGAGACGGTAGACTTCATACGTCGGAGAGGGACCGTATCTTTGGCGAGAAGAGTCTGTCACATGGCTTAGCGAAAGTCCGCAGTTACATTGAGCAAGGAGTCCGCGAACCTGTCAAGAATAAGAAACCACCACCTGGGCAGACGGTTGGCAATAGCCTTGTCTGATCGACTACATGTCCTGTTTACCTCGTTCACACACTCGCGAGCCTATTTCGGATGAGGAGGGTGTTCAGACGTTGCAGTGTTGCTGTATACCTTGTTGATTCGCTATGATCTATCATGGTACGTTACCATCAACAAGCACCTGTCCGTCATACGAACTCCCGTAGCCACCTACGAAGTAGTCCGAGTCCTGCCTCTGCGGCGTTGGCGGCTGGGGCCAGTCATCAAGACATACCGCGTCACCAGTTAGCGTGAAGTTCGCCATCGCCAACGGCTGGGTATCAATCATCAGCGCGTAGTCGCCCGGATACAGCCACCTGCTGCCCGTCTCGTCGACTCGACCAAGACCTCCCAGCGTCATCTTCAAGCTCGCTGTAGAACTCGAGCCGCCCGTAACACTATGGAGACGAGTATAAGCGACGAGACGCTTGTTGGGATGCGGCGCTGGGCCATGGGTACCGGCGAGGAAGCCGAGGGTAACGTAGTCGCTTGTGACGGCACCGGCGTTCTTTACGTCAACGCTGATGGTGGTGAAAGCGCACTTGTCCTTGTACTTCTCGGTGCAGTTGCTCATCAGGTCGGAGATGGCGAAGCCGTCGCCGGGTGATTGGATGGACGCGGTGAAATTGGTGTAATGCAGACCATATCCATAGTCGTAGATAGGCGTGCCGGTGTACCACTGATAAGTCCGCCCGGGCGAGCCAGAAGTGGCGTTCGGACGGAGACTCATGTCGGTCATCGGGATTTGGGTAATGTAGTCCGCTGGGTATTGCGTAACTGGCAACCGGCCTGCTGGAGCGTTCTTTCCAGTGATAGTATCGATCAGAGCCTCGCCACCTGATTGACCAGGATATCCTCCCCAGATGAGCGCGGAGATGTTCGGGTTGCTTGCGATCGGAGAGCTGTCTAGCTGTCCTCCACCCATCTGCGAGACTACCATTGGCTTACCATATTCTGCGAGCTGGCCGATCATGTCGAGCTGAGCGCCAGTCCAGGCGATACTGTTACGATCGTTACCTTCCGCCTCAACACTATTGTCGATGCCATCGGCGTAGATAATCACATCTGCCTTTGGAGCCCAGTTCCAGACCGCGAGCCAGGAGTCGGTGGTCGGATTACCTTGTCCACCTGGTCCAGTTGCCGTGTACACCTTAGCGCCGGTATGGTTGAGTGCCCAGGTGGGCGAGTGTAGGTATGGTGCAATGCCTGCGTAATTACCTTGCATCTGTGTTGTGGCGTCCGCGTACCCACCAACGATGAGAACTGTCATATCGCTGGTGATTTTCATAGGAAGCGTGCCATCGTTCTTCAACAGAGTGATTCCTTCTGCCGCAGCTTTGTACGCGAGGTCTTGACTGGCTTTCGTGTTGACATCCGCAGCTGTAAGGTTACGGAAAGGTACACGCAGGCCGTCGAAGTAGCCTACACGGACGAGACTTGAGTACATCCGGACAAGCGCTTGATCGAGCGTTGAAACATTGAACAATCCTTGTTCGAGTGCGGCTGGCAGATGATGTTGATACACAGTCCCACAGTCGAGATCAGTACCTGCATTCAATGCAGCTGCGACACTGGCCTCACGAGTCTCTCGGTACTTGTGAGGGAGGTAAATGTTCTGGATTGCGTCGCAGTCGCTCGTCACGTACTGCTCCTCGTTCGTCCAGCCCCAATGCTCTCTGAGGATTGTTTGCAACAGATATGGATCTGCGCAGGTTGGGACACCGTTCAGCGCATTGTAGGAGCACATGAATGATCCAACATTGGAGTCCCGAGCGCAGCTTTGGAAGGGGGGCATGTAGTACTCTGCCAGGTCCTGAGAGTTGACATGGGCGTCCCATTGATACCTGAAGTTGCCGTTCCAGTCTTCCATATCGTATGCCGCGAAATGTTTGCACGTCGCGATCACCCGCTTATATTTGGGGTTCAGACCACCCTGCAAGCCGAGAATCAAGGCGTGAACATAGCTAGACAGATGGAACGGGTCTTCCCCTGGAGTTTCTTGGCCTCGACCCCATCGTGGATCCTTGAATGGGTTGATGTTTGGCGTCCAGAAGTCGAGACCAGCTCGATCATCGTTGTTGAACGCTCGTGCTTCCGTGCTAACTACAGTTGCCACGTCCATAATCAGCTGGTCGTCAAAGGCCGCGCCCATCAAGATTGGCTGTGGGAAAGACGTCGCCACGCTGAATGGTCCATGGTCCGAGAAGTTCACACCAGGAGATCCGGCTACACCGTGCAGCGCCTCCTGCCACCAAGTATAGGCCGGAAGGCCGAGTCTCGGAACCCCTGGAGAGACATGACCAGTGTCTTTTGAATTCGTTAGCCAGTCTCTCAGGTGTCGTAGAGGGAGGTGTTCCGCCCGACAGCGTACTTACTATTCAGCTTCTCATCAAGCGTGAAGGCCGATATGAGAGCAGTCGCCCTAGTCAGCGGGTCCAGTGAAAGATCGCAGACTTTGTTGTTCTTCAAAGGCCCTTGAGAGCAGTCTGGAAAGCCCCGTCCTGTAAGCTGTGCGGCGGAAAGGCCTGCGATTGCAAGCACCACGGTACCCGTAATGGAAGCCATCGTTTACGTTATGGAAAGAATGGCGAAATATTATGGACAGACTTACAGATCGAGTTATGTACTACCTTTGAGAATAACCAAGGTTTGTCGGCCAACGGTGATGTCAATCACTTGCCTTTTGAGGCAGTGGGTTAAATGCATCTTCTCCGAGTACAATTTTGAGGAGGGAGGGAAGTGGAGATGGCTGTGCTTGGGGTACGGATAAAGTCGATCGCATAACTGATGTGGATGTGCCATGGATGTGCCGTGATCCGCACCAAGCCTTGCCGGGAAGTCTTATATCAGGCAAAATGACTCCCGCGCGGGACGTTTGCCTGTCTGCTGGGCTAAATGCATTCATCCGGCCATGCACGCTCGAGGCACTCCGCGTGTGGGACCTCCACATCCGCCCGCACGGATGACAGGTCCATGCACGCGTATTCTCCAGCGGGTCCCCATCAACCAAAGGCGCACGCTCGCCGTTGGCTGCAACGGGAATCGGCACATGTCACGAGCTCATCGGATGTGCAGGATCTGTCCTCTCTCATGATGGCGGGTGATATGAGGATGCCCGTGCGCGGGAAGCACATGCTTGTCAGTTGTAGATCCACCGCGTTGTCTCAAGGACTGCTGGTGATCCAACCCGGCGCGCCATCGAGCTGCATATTGATCAGTGAGCATGGGAAGGAATCGCCATCTACTAGCCGTTACGCCTTGGGTGCTGCAGGCAGGCACTGCTGTGGCCCGTTCGAGAAGTAAACGCGAGGGAAAGTGCACATGCATTTTAGCCGGTAAGAGATTGAATCTATCTCTATTGGTGCATCCTTACTACCAGCATGTGACTATTAGCCAGCCGCATGGATTTGCACTGGCCTTGACGGTATATACAAGCGTCTCAGCTACCTCTGAAACGACCACCACAAGGCTTCCCCTCTTTCTTCATCCCTCTATACCGAGACATCCGTTTGTCGAACACAGGATAGTCAACCAGAATGGCGCCCACAGCAGGAGCATCTCTGTTCGACCAGGCTGCCTTGGAACGCCGTCTGGCGCTCCAAGGTAAGGCTGGTCCGATGGCACTACTGCAAAACGCCAGAGTGTTTGGCGTTGCTTGCTTTGCTTGTCTCGGTGGACTCCTCTATGGGTACAACCAGGGTGTCTTCTCTGGTGTTCTTGTCATGCCTGCGTTCAAAGAGCGTATGTCCCCAGACCGCCCCCACTAGAAGGTTTCGCTGACCGTGATCTAGACATGGGCGTTTGGACAGCAGAGGGTCAGGGCACAAAGACCGGCTGGCTGGTATCCATTCTCGAACTCGGTGCTTGGTTCGGCACTCTCTACTCTGGTTTCCTGGCTGAGATCTTGTCGCGCAAATACTGCATCTTGCTCAACACCTGCGTTTTCATCCTCGGAGTCGTGATTCAGACCACGGCAGTGACTTCCTCTGCCCACAGCTCCATCCTCGGCGGCCGTTTCATCACCGGTATGGGCGTCGGTAGCTTGTCTATGGTCGTGCCAATGTACAACGCCGAAGTCGCCCCTCCGGAAGTCCGTGGTGCTTTGGTCGGTCTTCAACAGCTTGCAATCACCACCGGTATCATGATCAGCTTCTGGATCGACTACGGTACACAGTACATCGGTGGCACTGGTGACGGACAGACTGATGCGGCATGGCTCGTACCGTTGTGCCTCCAGCTCGTCCCTGCTCTCTGCCTTGCAGGTGGCATTCTGTTCATGCCTTTCTCACCGAGATGGCTCGTACATCACGGTCGCGAAGAAGAGACACGCAGGACTTTGGCCAAGCTTCGAGGACTCTCCGTTGACCACGAACTTATCGAGCTTGAGTACACCGAAATTCGGGCCCAGTCTCTTTTCGAGAAGCGCACTACCGCTGAGCACTTCCCGCATCTCGCAGACGGCTCCAACATGTCAATCATCAAGCTGCAGTTCGTCGCCATCGGCTCGCTCTTCAAGTCGAAGCCCATGTTCCGCCGTGTCGTTTTGGCCACCGTCACCATGTTCTTCCAGCAGTGGACCGGAATCAACGCGATCTTGTACTACGCACCCATCATCTTCGGAGATCTCGGTCTTTCCGGCAACACCACCTCACTTCTCGCTACTGGTGTCGTTGGTATTGTCATGTGGCTCGCGACGATCCCTGCCGTTATGTACGTCGACAGGGTGGGCCGCAAGCCTATCCTCATTGCCGGTGCCATCGGTATGGCTGTCTGTCACATCATTGTCGCCGGAATCTTCGCCACTTACGTGGACTCCTTCCCAACCCACCAAGGAGCTGCCTGGGCTGCCGTGGCAATGATCTGGCTCTTCGTCGTTCACTTCGGATACTCCTGGGGACCGTGTGCATGGATCATCATCGCTGAGATCTGGCCTATCTCGCAACGTCCGTATGGTATCGCGCTTGGTGCTTCAAGCAATTGGATGAACAACGTGAGCTCTCTGCCATTACACAAAACGACGCTAAACTAACTTGGTAACAGTTCATCGTCGGTCAAGTGACTGTCGACATGTTGAACACCATGAAATACGGCACCTTTATCTTCTTTGGCCTGATCACCTTCGGTGGTGCTGCCTTCATCTACTTCTTCTTCCCCGAGACAAAGTAAGTCCAATCGCCTCAGTACCAACCCTGAGACACCACCTGTATACTAACTTATCCTAGGAATCTTTCTCTCGAAGAAATGGACATTCTGTTCGGCTCGACCGGTGTCGCTCAGGCTGATGCCGAGCGTATGCGTGAGATCGCCAAGGAGGTTGGACTCGAAGACGCTGTTAGAGGCAACTCCGTCAACATCGACGAGAAGCCAACCGTGGAGGAGAAGCAACATCACTCTGACAGCGAGTAGAGGGGTGGGGTCGACGTTGTAGATTTCGTCAAATCAACAGAAGAGTGTAAACAGTTTGAAATGACCACAGTCTCTTCAATGGCCTCCAACATCTCGTACCTCTTCTCAACGATTCTGCTGGTGCATTGGTAAGTTGGGATAACACTCTCTGCGGCCCTGTTACATGACTGGTACAAGCTTCCCATACCACTGGGGAGAAAGCTAAGCAAGCCGTCTCCGACGTGCGGTCGAGCTTGGAATCCTTCAAAACGCCAGATGTTGGGAGATGCTATGTCGGAAAACTCTCCCAAATTCAATTCGTCCTTACATGACGGGAGTATTGCAAGACCCAGCCTCCCTGACAACGTGAAGCTGTGCTTTCCTCTGAGCACGATACCCCTTTCGAAACTTGCTCATTCACACGCAGTCTCTCTGCCAAGCCAGCCATAATGGACTCAGGTACCAGCGGTAAGAGCAATCAGAAAATAACAAAGACTTGATACCTTGATGGACTTGGACACAAAGAGAATATCATCAACCCAACTACGAGTTTAACGAATACAGCTTCACCTGCATTGCCTGTACTACGGACCCTTAAGAGTGCATTCATCAAGAGCCATACCCTTCTACCATGTGCAACGGCAGCTCAGCACGAACGAGCGAAGGTGGTGTCATCGTTGTCCTCAAAGACTTGACAGCCGTTCCGACGAGGCCACTTCTACAGCGCGAACTATCGATGCGTTTGGTGGACGATGAAGCATTGGGAAAGACGACAGCGTGGATCGACGGGATCGATAACCAGGCGGTCGACAGTCTGATCATACAGTAAGCGTGCCAGTCAACTCCTTCGATGGTTGACAGTCTTGGAATCTCCTGTCGAGAATTCGCTGACGACTGCCGTTATAGCCGTGATGGAGATCTACGATCGATGCCGACGGACAGTGCATCGATTTTGCGTCGCATTGCTCTACCAAAATCTCTCAAGGCGGGTATGCCGTTCGTGCTGCAATCGCGGCTGAGTCTTGGAGTGGGTGGAGATGGTATCATTGGGCGGAGAGTGTCGTTGCTGGCTGGCCATGTAGTGCTCGGTGATGGGATCGCTGGGTTCAATTGATGAGGTTGGCTCCATCTTCTACCCTTGCTTATTTCCTACGACCTTATCCTGGGACAGTGGCAGATACGGGTAGTCATGCCACAGATACGTCTTTCTCCATTCTGACGGATTTGGTGCATGTCCTCAGCTGTTTCCTCAAGCGTTCACGGTGGCAACCAGTAGTGAGGCATGAAAGCAGGCGGAGGTCCAGACATCATCTGATCGAACGCGGGTCGATCTTCATTTAATGCCTCGTTTTTCTTGTCCTCCGGATTGGAGTCGGTGCCCGTGATCTCGGCAGGCTCGATACAGCGTGATTTGCGAACGGCAGACAACACCGCGGTATCTTGCTGCCAAGCTGTTATACACGCTGCAGACGCACGTTGTCTGCCGGCCGATGGGAGAGAGATAATGATTTGCTGGAGCAGTTCGTCGCTGTTCAGGACGGTGTGCATGGCGGAGCCGACTGTGATGTAGCTTGGCGCCTCGTGACTGGATCATAACTGCTAGGTGGAGTGATGTGCCGGACTGCGGCTCCATCGCTTTCGGTGATGCCCGCGTAATAACCATTGTGTGCGTGCTTGACCGGTTGTGGTGAAGATGTACAAAGAGGCGAGATGACCTGGAATCTGCGGCAGCATTTGATAGAAGCGCCAACCATGGCGTTGGCGTTGGTCCCAGTCACTGTAATTTGGGAGGGTGAGGAGTGAAGCACAGAAACCACGTAGGAGATAAGCACACGCGCAGTGATAAACCAGCAAGGCACTGCCGGAAGCCTGTCTGGCTCTTCATGCAGCTGGTGCATGATGGTTTCCCTCCCTGACAAAACTCGCATCAGCCGCCCACCTCTCCCGCTAAAGTGACCACGCGAGTATGATGACGACCCTTCTACTGCTCACGATCCATCCTCCCACCGAAGCCTGGGCCGATTGCCTACCAGTGTTACATCTCCCCACTCCGAAACCGTATCGGCACCCCGTCTCGCGTATCCAGCCGTCACATATTTCTGATAATTCTTGATGAAAATGACCACCTTCCTTGCAGCCTCGTCGTGCGCCACGCGACACCCAGGGGCCAAGACGTGATCTTTCCCATGCGCAGCTCTCGCCTCAGAATCCAGTAGATGATCTCTCGCGTGCACCAATTCTTCCACAGTGATGCCGGTGCGCACACGAATCGAGCAGGCGCCGGTTGCCGAGTTATCGAGTCTGAGGCAAAGAACAGAGATGGGCGGTTCGGTAATGTACTGCGCTCCGATAACGCCCTCGGACTCGAGCGAAAGGCATGAGATGTCGAAGGTAGCTGTGTCGCACAGATCCCATCTCTCGTTGTTCTGGTACACCTCTCCCAGAAACGGATTGACGGCGTGGATGTAGTGGAAGTAGTGAGGGGTTTCGGGGCCGCGGGAAATGTCTTTCTCGATTTGCTCCTTGTCCTGGTCTTCGTACTCGTTCTCGGGTTCGTCGGGGACGAAATCGCCAGGCAAGAGTTCCACAGGGGGCATGCAGCGGGTTTTGCGCATGGTGGGAGATTCCAAGATATCGGGCCAGATTCTCGAAACGCGTTTGGTTCTGGCGATGGTCCGGACTTCGCACATGTTGTCATGGCCAATGGAAGGCAGGAGCCGCATGATTTGCTCAAGAAGATCGTAGTTGTTGAGCACCGCCTGAGCAGCTGACTGTGTGGCGCCGCTGGCTTTTTCGGTCCGGGAAAGCTGGTGAGAGGTCCTCTCGGAGGTGGTATCGTGTTGCGGCACTGTTGCTGTTGCCATCGCCGTTGTTGCCATCTTGCAGTTGTGGTGTAGACGCGATGGTAAGAGGTGAAAAGTTGCAGAACGTGCGGTGAATATAATGGAGGTGCCAAGCGTCGCGCTAGAAGCCGCCATTCACTCGTGTCATGTGATGTAGCGGGGCCTGGCATGTGACAGCTTCCAGCGATCCAGGTCCGGTACCTTTGCCGGGCACCGAAGTTCCGAATTGGCGGCCATGCCGTATACAGTCTCAAACGATCGTATATCAACTGAGCTCGAACGTCAACACTCTCGTGTACGGCAGTCTCCACACAACTGTGCCGGACCTACGGTCGACTCCGTAATATCTTCACATAGACCAGCAGATAAGTTCGAGCTTGATTGCCATTCATCATTGGTGTCACATAGCCGCAACGACAATCCTCCATGCAGCAAACAACGTCCTTTGCCTCCTCGTGGCGGACTGCAGAGCCCAAGGCGGAGCATTGTCAGTCCACCACCAGCTCAGTCCGCCACCAGCGTTCAACCATCTGGCGCAGCACGCAGACATGACCGCCATAAGACCATGTTGACACACCACAAGACGTCCCCCGCATCTCTTTGACCTGCTGGGACGGATGAAACAGATCGTGGTCCACAGTTCCCGTGCCGGCCACCATGACATCTGTAACCATTCTCTCACGCTTACCCTCACGGGTGCCCATAAAGATCCTCAGGCAGCATCCCCCCAATCAACCCCACAAGCACCGCCTGACAAACCCCATACCCCAACGCCCTCTTCACTAGACTCCGCACATCGCGCGTGAAGGCCACCGCTATAACTAGTGTCCACGCCGCCGTACACCCGCCGAGCATCAGCACCGTCCAGACCGGGAACTGCCAGGGTCCGTACGGAGTGTACTGCAGAACGGCCATGAGGGGCGCCATCAAGAGTATGGTGGCGAAAAACATGGCGGGGATGAACGTGAACGGGTCGAAGTCGCCGTCGTTCTTCTGTGAGGGTGGTGACGCAGGCTGGTCATCGGTTTGGGTCCCGTTGTCCGTCTGATCTCTCGATGGCTGGCGCCATGTTTGCGGTGGACAGGCTCTTTAGCAAACAGTGTTCGAAGGATGGAAAGCCTAACATCCCAGCGCTCGAGCATCTCTCGAGGATAGTTCGATGCGATGACTTGGCCTTGGCCCCATTCGATCCGCAGGAGCGCGACCATCCACAAGCTTCCCTCGTTCGAAGCACCATCGCATTGGGATGCCCTTCCTACCGAAACCCCATCGCAGCAAACCCCACCATAATCATCTGCGCACTCACACACCAGACCGCACACTTCACCAGCATCCTCGAATTGCGCTGCGCCCAGAGCCCCATAGGAAGCGCCCCTACAACAGCGCAAGCGCCCAGTATCTGCATAACCTTAGTCGATACGGCCCAAGAATTGGTATCCACCAGCTTGACCACCGCCAGCATCGGCGCAGCGATCAGCATTACCAAGAAGAACATCGTAGGGATGAAAACAATGTAAGTTGTAGCCTCATTTGCTGGCCGCCGTGGTGCGGGCGGGAGGTCGGGTGGGGTCTGCGTGCTGGTGTCTGGCATGGTGGGTTTGAGAAGCTGCTGGTGTTCGCGATCCTGTAGCGTAAGAAGCGTCACTGTATGCCGGCGGTACAGATTATTTCAAAGGCGCTCGAAGGATGGAGTCGGTCGTGGCGCAGTCGGGTTTTCGATACAAGGATGCCAAGCTGCGCCTTTCGGATGACCGCGAGGCGTGAGCCTTGAAGGGTCGTTTGCGCTGTCTTCACTTTCGGCTCATGGCCATACCTCCGAAGCGGCCCAGCTCCGGTTTGATGTGCGACATCCGAGTCAACGGAAGGATGCGCTGCACCCTCCTTGCATTCAAACAGCCTACTGCTCCCACCCCCAAGCCTTCTTAATCGTATCCCCCACCGTCTCCTTCCCCCTCTCCCGCCTCGACGCCCTCGTCACCCGTTCCGCCTCCTTCTCCTCCCTAACCTTATCCGCATAAACCAATTGCGCCCTGCTCTCCGCCGCAATCAACTGCAACTCCACCTCCTTCTGCCACTCACTCAGCCCCTTTAGCCGCCCCTGAATCTCATCCTGCTTCTCCGGCGGATAACTCGACAGATTCGTCGGCAGCGCCTCCTCCCTCGCCCGCTCCCGAGCCTTTGCAAACGCACTCTCCTCCCCTAACGCGTGCACCAGCTCCCGGGTCTGCAACAGCGGAGCAAACGTCGGCGCCTCCACTCCCTTCTCCGTCGCCTCAGCGATCGCTTTCTCGCGCGCAAGCATCTCATGATACAACCGATCCGCATGCATCTGTATCTTCTCCTCCTCCTCCGGCCCCACAAACTCGTTACTCAAATACCCCAGCGCTTTCAAGAAGCGACTCTGCATGGTGTAGCAGCGATTAAACGCCTTATTCTCCGTCCGACACATGCCCATCATCTTCTTCCAGCCGCCGTGCGAGAAGCACTCGGCTTCGGCCATTTGCTCCATCACGCAGTTTTCCAGCGCGGCGCGGCCGATGGCGGCTTTGCGGTCGCGGTAGACGTCGACGACATCGGCGAGGCGGTCTTGGTCGGTTTTGCCGGAGGCTTCGATGGCGGATTGGGGGCGGTAGGTGGTCCAGAGGTGGGCGTAGCGGCCGTCTTGGTATAATGACTCCGCAGGTACTGAGGGCTGTTCGGCGGTGGCGGAAAGGGTGTTGGGGGAGGTAGGAAGCCCGAGTTGGGAGCGGTAGGTTGTCGAGGCACCTTCGGCAGAGCGGGGGGTTTCTTTGGCGATGGCGACGGGTTGGGAGGAGGCGGCTTGGGAGGAGGATTCTTTGGAGAGGAAGTCTTGGAGCGAGGGGTCGAGTTTGCTGGTGGCGTCGCCGCCGCTCCGGGGTTTGGTGTCCCAGAACCAGCCCATTGTGAATATTTATACTAGATCTAATGGTGAACAGCTACAATGGCTCGAGATGGAGTGGCATGGCGGAGGTTCTCGGTAGTGCAGTCCATTTCCTCGTTCGACTCAAAAGGCCCCGATGTGGGGTAACCCTAGATAGGAAGTAGTACACAAATACAGCAGTCGCGACCTGGAACTCATATCTCATATCGCAACACCAGGACACCAACAATCTCCACAACCATGGCAACCACAGAAATGGACACCACCCTCCCCTCCCGCTCCCCAT
>JAABUL010000339.1_pt1 | contig 100893 bp, 182 predicted proteins | sample 5559151 | NCBI WGS metagenome assembly JAABUL01 (sample SAMN10711876, study PRJNA513368) | rock metagenome | isolation source: Antarctica rocks | place: Antarctica: Victoria Land, Pudding Butte sud | reverse complement strand
GCAGGATGGGTGCCGTCTCAGGCGTCAGCGCCTGCTTGCCACCAGAACGCTTAGCGTCACCGGGGTTACTGCGCGGACCAGACGGGGTGGCGTGCAACGCTTTACGCTTGCTACCCACCGCAGGAGCTGAGGACGCCGAAATCCGGCCCACGTGCTCGTTCAGCATGCCCGTCATAGCCTCTGCGGCAGAAAGATCCGTCTCAGCGGCTATGGCATCACAAATCCCCAAAGAGGTCCAGTCCTCATCCCTGCTCTTAAGGAGCATTTTCTGATAGACGCGAGGCTTAAGCCCGGCTTTAAATCGGTGAATCAGCTCGCCAGCCGAAGGTGGTAGCTTTTTGACGGAAGCCACGAGAGTGTGGAAGCGCCTAGCAAAGTCAGGCACATCCTTTTCCTGTTTAAGCTTTACGCGAGCCAGACGCTCACGGTCCTTGGAGCCATAAGCCTTCACCATGGATTCTGAAAAGAACTTCCAGGTGAGGGTTGACGCAGGCACGCCTTGCGTCGTCTGGATCCAAAACAGGCTGGCCTGCTGATCGAGAGAACAGCTGGCAGTCTGTGCCCAATCACGCTGAGGAACATTAGCTACCTTGAGCTTATGCGCCGTCACTATGTTGCACCTGCGCAGGATGATTAAGATAAAATCCTAGCTGTTGCAGAATTCGCAATAAACAATGCCTGGCATCCGTCTATTGACAGTACACCGTTCATGCTCAACCATGGGCAGCATCCTCGCACCCCTTTCGACATTCCACTGACCAGACATGTTCCTGGGGGAGGTCGTGTGCCTGCTGCTCAACGTTTTCATGGCAATATGTCTGAACACCTTGCCAGAGCTAAAGATGCTCTTCGTGCCGCGCAGTCTCGGCAAGCAAAATATGCGAACCAGTCTCGCCGCGACATGCGCTACCAAATCGGTGACGAGGGTTTCTTGTCTACTAAGCATTTGGCTTTGAAGGTACCCCGCGACGGCACGCCCAAGCTGATGCCAAAATGGACTGGTCCATTTGCTGTCAGCGAAGTCGTCAACGAGGTTGCGTACCGGTTGCAGCTACCTGCTAACCTTAAAATTCATGATGTATTCCATGTTTCGTTGCTCAAGCCTTTCTTGAGTGATGGCCGCTATCAGGCCCCGCCGCCGCCAATCTCTGTTGACGGTGAGTTGGAATATGAGCTGGAATGCATATTAAATTACAGAGACCATCGTGTTGGCCGTGGCTCCTATCGCCAGTATCTGGTCAGCTGGGTGAACCAAGGTCCTCATGGTAACACTTGGGAATTTGAGTCTGACCTCACGAATTGTGAGGAAGAGCTGCGCAGGTACTGGCACAGTCAGGGCTGGACCTCTGGCGCAACCAGTCCATGTTCTGCTCGCGGAACTCCAAACCCCATCACTTCACACAAGGTCAGACACGGACAGAAATACCGCAGCATGTCTGACATACATCAGTCTGCCAAAGGTGCCAAAATTCTGGCTTCTGTCCTGATGCCTGTTCCTGACCCTCAATGATCCACTGCCCTGTGCACTACCCCACCGAACTGCACTCGCAGATTTTGCAGTGCATACTGTATCTATCTGTTTTCCGTTCCTGCCGTCTTATTCAATGACTGCAGGTTCTTCCGGGCGGGGAGGGATGTAACATCAGCTACTCCTTCCCGTTACTACGTCCACCTGCCAATCCGGCTACTGCCAATCCGGCTACTGCCAATCAGGCTACTGCCAATCCGGCTACTGCCAATCCGGCGCTACTATACCCTACTGGCTTTGGCCATACTCTGAGCCTCTGGCTCCAACACCGGTATCTTTCGATACCACCAACAAACACGGAAAGCAAGCATCCACTTTACACCCCTCGGCAACCGCATCAATACGACGCGGTACAAGCTGTCCGAATTCAGCTGGCCGACGGCCTCCTCGCACGGCCGCAATAAATAAACTTTTGGCCTGCTTTTTGACAGCACTGAAGGGCTGTCTGCGAGCTGGCCAAAAGTTTATTTCTTGCGGCCGTGCGAGGAGGCCGTCGGTCAGCTGAATTCGGACAGCTTGTACCGCGTCGTATTGATGCGGTTGCCGAGGGGAGCAGCCCCTCCGCTCATCATCGCCTGCTTGTGCGGGCACTGGTGAGTGAAGTGGCCCTCGTCGCAGGCCTGGCACCATTTGCCGCCCCGCTCGTCCGCCTTCAGCTTTCGGCGGGTGTGCTCGTCTAAACCCCATCACTTTACACAAGGTCAGACACGGACAGAAACACCGCAGCATGTCTGACATACATAAGTCTGCCAAAGGTGCCAAAATTCTGGCTTCTGTGCCTGTCCCTGACCCTCAGTGACCCACTGCCCTGTGCACTATCACACCGAACTGCGCTCGCAGATTTTGCAGTGAATACTATATCTATCTATTTTCCCTTCCTGCTGTCTTATTCGCAGGTTCTTTCGGGAGGGGATGTAACATCAGCTACTCCTTCCTATTACTACGTCCTGCCAACTGACCTGCCAATCCGGCTACTGCCAATCCGGCTACTGCCAATCCGGCACCACTAATACCCTACTGGCTTTGGCCATACTCTGGGCCTCTGGCTCCAACACCGGTATCTTTCGATACCACCAACAAACACGGAAAGCAAGCATCCGCTTTACACGGAATGCAGATACCGTTACCGCACTTGTGCTTGCAAGCTAGCTGATGCACACGTATGTGCAACTCAAAGGATGACGTGAAGCAGCGCGAGCATACCTAACCCTGGATGACTGGCTGTGATGCTGGCACTCTCCAAGCAGGCAGATCGCAATTGAGTGCTGTTCTGTGGCTTTGCCCAGCCATCCCAGCACAAAACAGAGGTGCACCCTGCGAGCAGGCGTGATCGGCGGGCTGTCCCGATCAGGTGTGAGCTTAAACATATGAAACGGCATTCGAGAAGGCTCGGATCATCGGTGCAGGGTGGGTGTGCACAGGAGTGACCTTGGGCCTAGTCGCAGAAGGGGTCCTCACACAGCTTGCAGTAGCGCGGCGTAGGTCGAGGGCCACTGAGAATCACACGCCCACTGAGAATCAATCGCCGAGTACATCCAAGACATGTATTGTTCTGGTGCAGTCCGGCGCGTCCAGCTGCCGCTCTCTGCACCGCCAGCCGATAACAAGGTTGCGCCTCTATACATCGCTCTCATGCCGACTGTAGTTCTACATTCCTGACGGCAGTGGCGGGGGATCACAGCTCTGGCGCCTTCTGCGCCGTGCCCTCCACCGTCTCGTTCTTGGCCGCCTTCACGTCAGTATCGACGGCGTGCTCGCCGCCGCCCGCCGCGGCGGCATGGTCGCCTGCCGCTTCGGCCTCGGGATTGTCCTCCGAGACGTCGACGCCAGCCGGCAGCGCCGTCCGCAGACGCGCCACCTGCCGGAATACGCAGCGGCTGTTTGACAACATGCTGCAGAGCCCAGCGGCGTCAACAGGGTTCGTTGAAACATGCTCACGCCGACCATAACAGGTCACCAATGCTGCGGGTGGACTTGCAGCACTGCGCAACGCCAAAATGAAAATATTCACAGGCAGCAATCGTGCGAGTATGTGCGGCCAGTACGCCCACCTGTGAGGTCAGCTTGCCGGCGCGCGCCTCGGCGGCCGCACGGCCGGCGCGCTCCACGCTGAGCAGGCGCTGCACCGCCATCGACAGCCTGGAACACGGCGGTCGATCGTTCTCAAAAGAAAGTAAGAGTACTAGGGGTATTCAGTTAGTCGCTGCGCATGCGGCAGTCACGCAAATGCACTTCTGCATTGTCGAGTAGCTGGCGTGCTAACAAGCAAGTTCGACCCTGCCGCAAGCATGCAGACCCGGCTGCAAAGTACTGCATCCTTGAACGCGCACCCCATGGCCGGGACCTTGATCATGACGTCGTCGTTGCCGCGCTTCTTCACGATTTTGGACAGCAGCTGGCCCTCCTCCTGCAATTTGCCCTGCACACGCGGGATCGTGGCTGAAGGATCAGATGGGCCCAGCTGGTGATAGATAGATTCTGCGGATACCGACTGGAAAGTTGCTAAGTTCGGTGCACATGATAGGTGTCGTTGAAAACTGTGCATCAGCACAAGGGGCCGGCAAGCTCACCAGGTAGTAGCACATCTCCAGCGGTGACTCCTCGGGCAGCTCGTCTGCAGGCATGTGCATCAGCACATCAGTGTCATCCAAAACGCACAATGCTGCACCACACCAAGATGCTGTACTGTCCCGTCAGTAGAGCTGTCATTTGAATCCAGCAGAGCAGAACCCCAAATGTTCAGAACTCCAGACAAGTTCAAGCACATACAAGACGCACCGAGGTCCAAGCCGCCGTGTTTGTCCTCGCGCTCAATGCGGGCACGCTTAAAGGAGTGCAGGAACGCCTGCGCACAAGGAACCAGTTGCACGTCAAAAGTTCCCAAACCTCCGGTGCAGTCAACGTCAGGAGCGTGCGCTGGGTGCGGCTGTCAGGACAGCTGCTGCAGCACGCATCAGCACCGTCAACGCGTCCAGACAGCACAAGCAGATCCAGTGATGCAACAATTGAATAACTGCCGAGGTGGAGCTCTTCGAATATCGCACCTCGTACTCGTTGACCTGGGCGAGGCTGACGGCGCAGGCCTGTGCGGCGTCGTCAGCGGCCGGCGGCGTTAAGCGCTGCCGCTTGGCGGCCTGCGCGTCCACCAACCCGTAGCCGGTGCAGCCCACGCCCTTGCGCTTCACCAGATACTGCGAACAGCCATGAACCGAGTTAGTTACCAACATTAGCATTCAATCACCAGGCGCGTCCACCAGCCCGTAGCCCGAGTAGCCCACGTCCTTGCGCTGCACCAGGCACTGCCGCAAAGACAGCAATCAAGTCAGTGTGCATGCTGAGATGCAACGAAGATTTATGTCGCGCCATCACAGTCAATGCCAGTGCGTGTTTCTCCCTGCATGCACGGCAGAAGCATAGGAGCAGGACGAGCATCAAGACCATTGTAGCGCTGCAGTCACATGCGCGAAACAGCATCTCTGGCCTGTGTCCGTCGTCAAGCGCACCTTGTTGGTGTGGGTGTGCGCCAGGATGTACTCGGCTGGGTGCGCCTCCCAGTCGCAGTTCTGCAGGATGAAAAGCACGCGACGTCAGGTGTTGAGTACACAAGCTGATGACGCAGCTGCTGATTCATGCATTTGTCATGACTTCTCATTCCAGAGAGGCAACCTATCATCAGCTGAGGTTGTGCGTGTTCAAAAGAAGAAGGGGACGCACCATGCGCTCATCTTCGTCATCGCTCTCCGCCTTTGGCTTGTCCTCCGCCTGCACGACGCCCTGCCGATATTTCAGTACTCTGCAGGATCGTCTCCGCCTAAAATGTCACACGTGCTGTGTCGCACATGGCCAGCATGCACAACGTTGTCGGAGTAAGTGCACCCATTTGCACAGCTGGCAGCGCACCGAGATGTCGGCCGCATCGCCGTCACTGTGTGCGTCGGCCGCATCGCCGTCACTGTCTGCGTCGTCCTTCTTGGCCTGCGCACGCATCTATACCAGTAAAAGTGAGGCAGGCAGGCAGGCAGGCAGGCAGGCAGGCAGGCAGGCAGGCAGGCAGGCAGGCAGGCAGGCAGGCAGGCAGGCAGGCAGGCAGGCCTGATCCTATGCATGATTCAGCCCTGTCTGACTGTCTGCCTGCACGATCCGAGTGAGTGCAATGCGTCGGGTCAATTTGAACACAAACACATGAGGAAAAGTAAAGCGCGCCTCGGCCTTCTTGGCGGCGGCGGGCTTCTTGGCGCGGGGCTTGGCGGGTGCCTTCTGCTTGGGCGCGATAGTACCGCTCGCCTCCGCCTCCTCTTTCAGTGACTGCAACCACAAAGAAACACACAGTGGAACGCCTTTCAGATTCACATCAGGCCTGCAGAGTTTAGATGCATCTCACATTGCAAGCAGATTACACATGTCAGAATGGATGCATCTGTATCGACAGGCTATCTTGTCGCGGCATGCGCACCGCGTGCTGCTCCTGGAACGTGGCCTTCTCGTCGGCGGACGCCTCCTTCCAGGCAGCGCCCAGCAGCTTGGCCACCTCGCCGAAGGACGCCTCCGGGTTCTCCGCCTTCAGCTCCTCCCGCTTCGTGTCGCAGAACAGCTGCATGCAGGAACGGGGGCGTCATCGCGAGCCAAAACCAGATTGCACTGTTCATCGTTGTGGAGATGTTGTAATCAAAGATGCGTACACGTCCTGCCCCTGCCTGCAGCCTGTCGGTTCTGGAATGCATGCTGCCGATCGACATGAACCATGCATTGCAGCCAGTCAGTGGAATGCATGTGCACGTGTCCCTGGCTGCATGCATTCCAGCTGAACTAAACCGCCAAGTCTACATAACCACATGAATGCTCAACACATTAGACATGACAAACGCACGTATATTCTCAGAGTACTACGCAGGCGGGGCTGCGCACCATGTAGGCGGACTTGACAGAGGCCTTCTTCTCCTTGGCCTCCTTCTTGGGCTTCTTGCCCTTCTTGCCGGCGCCACCCTCCGCCGCGAGCGCGTCCACACGCTCGCGGTCCTCCTGCGCCTTGGCCTGCATGCAAGCTCGTTTCGGTTGCATGACGAACCCGGCGCTCAAAGAGTCTGCTGAAGTGCTGGCGAAGGACTTGCATGGAAAGGGTTGTAGTCTGCAGCGCCGCGGCCACTGGCCTCGACCTTGCCAGTCTTGTGGCTGCGCTCCTTGAGATTGACTTGCATGCAATTTGATTTGCCAAAGCTGTTGCTCAGGCGCAAGAAAGCGGCAGAGCTGCTTGACATGACTGAGGCATGCAGAAGTCCACATGCAATGTAACATGCAGGTGCAGGAGGGTCGCACCGCAAAGGGCGCCTTGTCCTCGTCGCGCATGCCCTTCCACATCTCGCCCAGCTTCTTGCTGAGCTCGCCCAGGGTCAGGTCTTTGAAGTTGCCTGCACATACGCATACAGTCTGCCTCAACACTGTTTGCATCTTGTGGAGTTCAGCAGCGTTAGCAGGTCTCCTGCGGTATAGCAGCAGCTTTCATTTATGGCTGCGCATGAAGGCAATGTGAACCTGCAGTGCCACACTGATTCCCACTGTCAATAGAAGACCTCTCAGGTCGGTGTAATGCCGAGGCACAGCCGATCATCTGCCGTCAAGACGTCAAGTACCTCGCTGCTCGGCGCTGAAGAACTGGTAGGCGGATTTGGCGCGCGGCGCTTTCTCCGCCTTGGGCTCCTTCTCCTTCTTCTCGGCCTTCTCCTTCTTGACGGCGGGCTTCTTGGCGCTGCCTACCGACGGCTTCTCGATGCCGCCGCCCGACACCTTGAGGCCCGGCAGCGCCTTCTTCTTGCCCACCGCTGGCTTCTGCGACATACACAAATAGCTGTAATTAACAGGAGAATTGACTCTGTATGTCAGCCGTGGCCTCCTGGAAACATGTGCTGAAAGGACAGCTGCGGCTCGAAGCTTGGTATATAGACCAGACACACAAAAGTTTGTTGTGGTCTGCATGCATGGGCGATTGTCACAGCTTGAGTGCACCTTCTTGGCAGGCGCAGCTGCGTCGGCCTTGGCGTCGGCAGCCGGAGCTGCCGCAGCCTCTCCGGCGTCTACCTGCTCTGCTGGTGCTGCAGCATCGGCAGCAGGAGCGGCGCCGGCACTGGGCTTGCAGGCGGTGCCCAGCTGCAGCTGCGCAAGTAGCGTAAACATCTCGTGGGTGAAATTCAGCCGCATGCATGCTCATCAGGCTGCATGAAAGGCAGATGCGAGGCACACATGCATCACCGACATTTTGGCTGTGCGCAGCAAGTGAACAGTCATGCTCCCACAGCATCCAGCAGCCGCTAGCTTGCTGTCACACCTGGCGCTTTTTGCACTTGAAAGACGGCTTCTGCACGGCTGGACCAGCTGGCGGTGCAGGCGCCACAGGGCTGGCGGCGTCCTCCTGTGACACAACATCAAATCAGTTCACATGCGCAGGTTATTGGCAATATGCACACATAAATGGCTGCCAGTGTCCAGCTGTGTGCATGTTCAGCATCAACGCGGCAGCAGGTGAAAAACATGTGTCATGGCAGGCAGGATGCATCACCTCTGCCAATAGTGCTGGCTCGGCCTGCTGGGAGGCAGTCTTCTCTGCCAACTCGTCTGGCTTCCTCGAAGCATCGTCCGGAGCGGCCTGCATGCGCAGATTGATCACTGTCACCATCAATATGAGACTAGCCCTGGCATAGGTGACAGTGGCACACGACGCCGTCGTGTTCTGCGTGACATCAGCACATCTGTAGAGGTGCAGAGAGGAACCAGGACATGCCTCAGACTCTGCCGCGGGCTCGACGTCGTCCTCGTCATCTGCTGACGCAGCGGCGGCAGCAATGACCTGCAGCAGTGACACATCTGATTTTCAGTAAAGCAGCGTTCACATGAATGTCAAATCCATGTCACCAGTGATGAAGGCTGCAGCCAGGACAACACAAATTATGCACCCAGCTCGATTATGCACCCAGCTCGATTTTGGGCGGAAGCTTGCCTGCAGCGCCGCATCGACGTCTGGCTCGGCAGGTGCAGGCTCGGCAGGCGCAGACGGCTCAGGTGGGGACGGCTCGTCAGCTGCCTTGGGCTGCAGCATCTTCGGCGACGCCGCCTTCTGGGACGCCGCCTTCTGCGGCGACGCCTGCACCTCCTCGTCCTTCTGTTGCTCCTGCTTCTGCTCCTCCTCCTCGGTCTGCAGCAGAGAACAGCGACTGTATGGCCGCAGCACCACCAGCTCACCACGGACTCACACTCTGCAGTGTTCTGAATCTGAAAACTGTGAGCGCCCAGAGATGACAGGTGCTCACCTGGGCTGCGAGCTCCTTGAAAGCTGCCTCGATATCCATCAGCTCAGCGTCGTGCTGGCTCGCCTGAGACGCCCTGTTGACGGTGCGATAGGACGTACTCGAGTGGGGTCAACAGTGGAGCAAAACAGCATGAACACACCGCACACAGAGACAAGGAAACAAGAACGTATCTTCGAACAAGGAGCAGAGAGCACACAGCGTCGCACATGCTGGGCAAAGCCTGGCGGTTTGTTGCGCGGTTGCGACAAGTGGTCGCCTGCTTGCTGCTCACGCGAACGTGCACGAAGGCTTGCGAGGGTGGCGGGCGCGGCCGCGCGCGCGTCTCAGCAGCAATGCAGGTTCAGCGAGCTCGGAAGTCGCTACGGGCGCCGTGAAGATAGAGCAGCAAGCCTGCAGTCTCGGGTTCGTGTCGTGTCAGCGAATCGAAGCGAGTCCGACAAGCAGTGCTGCGGGCAGCGGCTGCGCGGCCAGTTGCGAGGCGATCCTGACAATAGCAGTGCAGAGTTGACGCGTCGCGCAGTGCTGGGTCGCGAGGCAGGAAAAAGTGAGGGCCCTTCTAACGAGCTGGAACGAGTTTGAACTGCTGGAGCAGCAGGGTTTAGTGAAGGGAGGAATGATGGTCAGAAGGACCTCCAAGTGGAATCTGTAGCCTGCACACGACAGAGCTCTGACGTGCTGTTTTCCTCTGAAATTCTCTAGATGTAACGCTGCAGCGGCAAATGGCGTTCCGGGTTTGCACTAGTCCGTACCAGCTTGCAACCGTCAACATCCCCATCAACACAGTGCCTGCTAAAATATCCTTTCCTTCCAAGCACTACAAAAGTCTGAGAGCTGTGAGTCACCAAAGTGCATGCTCATTATTGAACGCGCCCGCCGACATCATGTCCCTGGCTCGCTGCCGCCGGGGAACCTGTCGAGCGCGTGCTCGTCGCCGTTGATGTAGTACGCCATGACGGCGTTCTGGCGGTCGTGTTTGTCTGCAGATGGCACAATGTGGACATTCGGTGGACTGGCAGCACCAAGGCGTATACACGGCAGGCATGCACGCCCCAACAGACAGGTCGCAAGCACCAGGAGAAGCGGTCGGCATCAAGCAAAATGCAGACCTGGGTGGTAGTTGACATGGATGCTGACGGGCTTGGGCTGCTGTGCCTTGGGCATGTGCCTCACTTGCTTGAACAGCACCTTCGAGTTCATGAACTGCACAGCAGAGAGAGACCTCTTCATCAGCCCCAACAAGGCGCAGATAGAGCATACCCGCATGAAAACTGCTCAGGGTCCAGCAGCCTCAAGGCTGTAAAATGCACAGGAGGCAGCAGGAACAGCGGGCTGGCAGGCACGAGCATGCAGCTGCTGTGCATGTGCTGTTGCAAAGCAGCCAAAACCATGCAGTCTCGTCCTCATGCTTTCACTCACCTTATGGTAGTTCATGACGCGCACAGAGATGTTGGGGCTAACGTAGTCGTCATGCGACAGGAAGAAGATCTCCTCGTTGAACACGGACTGGTCCCAAGCGGCCTCCTTGGCGAGGCGCGCCGCGATGCGGTCCATCAGGCCGATGGTGCGCTGATTGGATTGCGTGTAGAACAGGCCCGAGTTCAGGTTCATGTGCCGCGTCGCCTGCAGAGACGAAATCACACATTCTTCACATCTGCTCCTGCTCGAGTCAGTAGGATGACCATCCTATCGCATGCAGGATTTGCAGCGGTGCATGCATGATCGCTGCTTTGCAGCTGACTGACACATTCGTCCTATGCATGACGGCAGATGGCTTGATCATTTCATGAACACCTGTGCGTAGCGCGCCCAGCCCATCGACGGGTCGTCAAGGCCGTCGATGTGGCCGTACGACCCGGGCGCGTCGAAACCATCTGTCATGCCCTCGATGTCGTGGTCCCGGTACAGGTGCTTGAACGGGTTCTGCAGGAGCACAAATGAACGATCACGCACGGTGCAGCGCCAGATGAGGATGGTCAACGGCAATCTTCATGCTTAGAGGCCGGTGAGTGGGCATCTGCTGACAGCCGTGCCTCCACCGTGCCTCCATATGCGATTCGCATGCCAACATGACATCCCATGTGCGAGCTGTCGCAGGTGCAGCGACAAACATGACACCCAGTTGCTGCATCGAGCCACACAATGTCGATGTTGCAGGCTATTGAGTGACAGATGTAATGAGAATCGGGAGACTCACATCGAGCCACACGATATCAATGTCGCTGAGCAGCACGTTGTAGCCCAGGTCCAGGAACTCCTTAATGATCTTGAACTTGAGCGCCGAAATTGCGTGGTTGGACCCCGTGTCTTTCTGCGCAAGCGAGATCTGCGAGCAGGTGCATTTGCAACGCTCAGCATCGCAGCGCTCAGCGGCTCGGCTATCAATATGCCACAGGCAGATGCAGCGCGATGCGAACGAACAGCTGCAGCGAAATGGAGCCGTCATCGACGCCCCTGCATAGCTGCTGACGCGCCAACGGCAAGGACTGATCAAAACGCTCGGAGTGCAAACCTGTATGTCTTTGTAGTAGACATTGATGCCCTTCTCCTGGAGGTAGTCCCGCAGCTTCGTGTCGATAGCCACGATCAGGAAGTTGGGGATCGTTATGTGCGACAGCGCCTGCAGCACCAAATGTCAGCTTCAAATTCGCAGCCATGTCCGCTCAGCATTCTCACCGGCTCATCAATCACGTGTCATGTGGCATGTCTCATCTGTGAAGACACACTCCATAACAACGTCCACAGCCTTGCAGCAGGAGCAGCGGCTTCATGTGCAGGGTGCATGATGGCATGGCGTGTTGCCACAAGGGATGATGGCGGCGCTCATCACTCACATCTAGGAAGCTGACGAGCTCGCCGGCGGGGACCAGATTGTAGTTGGAGATGCCAATCATGACCTCCTTGTCCGGCGCGATGCGCTGCAAGATCTTCTCGAGCTCTGACCGCGGCTGGTTGTTGACCTGCAGTCATGCGCCACATCTTGCGTCTGCCAGGCAACATGTTGTGCAGTCTGCTCGGCTGCTGCAATGCCTGTCTGATGGCTGGTACATCTTGCTAGCTTTGCGTAAGATTTTGGCACACCCTGCCTGCCAGCCTTCCACCCAAAAACAGCTCGCACCTGTCCCAGTTTCCTGGAGACTTTGCCGCTGCCGGCGCCGGCAGGCACCATCCCGCCGCCCTGCTCCGCCTCCTGGAAGTGGATGTACAGCCTCTCCGCGAACATCACGCCCAGGCACACGCCCGCGATCAGCGCGGTAAGCAGCAGGCCTGAGCGCGTCTTTGAGTCCTGCCGCCGGTGCTTGCCGCTGGAGTCGTCATAGTCCTCGCTGCCCATGTCTTTTGGCAGGCGCGCTTACGCAGCAGAGCGCTACGTCCGGTATCAGCCTCGAGTGCAAATGCTGCTGCAGTTCGTCGAGCCGAGCAGTGCTGGGATTACCAGATTGGGCCGATCTGGGCAGAGGCACCCCTTCCAAATGGTGTTGCGTGCGTTCAAAGGAGCACAGCAGAGCTACATTTGATCTGCAGTCGATGTACGCACGATCCCCTGCTCGATGACTGAAGTGATCCGTACAGGGAGACGGAGACTGAAATCACCCCCGAATCAAGAATTGAATGAAAGGCGGTGCATCCCGCGCAGGTTGGTCCGCCAACGGATGTGTCGCAACCAGTGTCACAGTGTCAAGTGCAACTGTGCTTTTCGTTTGGCGATTTTTGTGTTCATTCTGGGAAGTAAGGAGGGCTGCTGGAAGCCGTTGTGGCGTTCATGGCTGGCACTTGGCACATCGCTCGGCACACCTCTCCTTTCAACTAACCAACGACAACAGCCACACACAATCACCGCCGCTCATGCTGCCAGGCATACGTTCGGTCACGGCCGTTCGATTGGTATGATGACCGCGAGGCTCGACTGCCGCCACCGCCGCCGCCGCCTCCGCCGCCGCTTATATTGGGACAGTCCCTGGCCATGTGCCCGGTCTTCCCGCACGAGTAGCAGGTCATCCCGCCGCCTCCTCCAAAGCCGCCGCCGCCACCACCGTACCCGCCGCCGCCGCCATAGCTGCTGCCGCCATAGCTGCACAAGCGCCCATCAGCCTATATCAGCACCGTTCCCTGTCCCTTCCTTTACTTGCCGCACACTCAAAATCCCAAGCGTCTGCCTCTGCGATGCCTGGTAGATCAGCAGCAAGCCCACAGCAGGCCGCCCCAGCACAGTTCGCCCTCTGCATCATTGTTCCGCCGTTCCCTGTAGCGCTCCCCGCCGAGCTGCCGTTGTCTTTGTGGAGCGGTGATAAGGCCTACAACTCTGTCGTCATCGAGACTATTACAGTTCAGCCGCTCCACTCGTTATAGCGGCGTCGGATTCTCACAGGCGCAAGCTTTTCTTCGGGTCCTCTGGTGCCCCACAATGGGGCAAACGCATCTCTCACCTGGAGCCGCCGCCGTAGCCGTCGTCATAGTATGACGGCGCGGAGTTGGCATTGAAGCTGGGGTTACGCTCGTTGCGCACCGCGACCGGCTTCTCCCGCCGGCAGTCGCCCGCCATGTGGCCGCCCTCCCCGCAGTTGGCACATGAGGGCCTGCGGCTAAGCAGTACACTGTAGGGCTACAATGTACGATTTACCTTGCCTGTGGAATCTATTCAAAGGCTGCAATGTCGGACCCTCGCCTCGTGAGTGGCTGCCAAAGCGAGCCTTGCAGCGACTTTGCTGGACTGAATGGCTACCACGACCTTCTGTCCTTCACTTGATGTTCCCCAGCAAGCCTGTGTGCCTGTAGGAAGTGGAGGGCGTGGACGTGCAGCACAGGTGCCCCCGCCGGCCGCACACGAAGCAGACGACCAGCGCCAGGTCCGCTGCCGAGTAGCGCCCCATGCAGCCGCCCTCGGCGCGCACCCAATCCGCCACGCCACGGCAGCTTGCCGAGCCGCAGCGCAGGCACACCGCCGACGCCGCATCCGCCACCCTGTCGAAACAGAGAAGGATGTTCAGACAGGCATGTTTTCAGCGGCTGGCCGGAAGGGATATCAATCAAACCGATATCATGCAGCCACGCCGCAGCAGCTGGACGACCCGCAGCGCAGGCACACGGCTGCCGCCGCATTGGCCACTCTGTCACAGCAAGTGCAAGCTCAAGGGCTGCCTGCGATTGGTGATACGGCATGCACCATGAAGTATGCACTCAAGTGGTCGCAGCACAGGAATGCAGCACACCGGCCGTGCATACTGTGTTTGGACTCCATACGGGACAGAACAATGCTGGTTTTGCAGGCGCTGGTCCCCGCACCGGGAGTTGTACGAGTGGGGGCAGTCGCGGGAGATGTGCCCTGTGCGGTTGCACTTGAAGCACACCAGCGACGGACAGTTCGCCTTGGTGTGCCCGAACTGCGCGCACAGCGCGCACGGCCGCGCCTTTGCCTCGTTGGTGCAGTCGCGTGCCTGCCACAAGAACACTTTGTGATCAGTACGAGCGGTTCGGGACTGAGCCTGTCGAAATCTGCCTCGGTATGGTGAAGCAGTTCACCTGGAAGACAGCCTTCGCACCCTGCTGGAACGAAGGTTTGAGAATTGCACACCTGGTGGCCGGCGCCGCCGCACCGGTAGCACCGCATCGCCGCATTCTCATAGTCGTCGTCAAAGTACCTGCAACCAGAGAACAACAATCCCAATTCAATGACTGCACTTTCTCCACCGCTGCCAACTGCCAGCTGCCACGGAGCATAGCTTTGCAACCGCAATGAGGCGGTGGGATCTCTGCTGCACAGACCGTGGGGCGCGCAGGAGGCGCTGTAGCTCGCTGTTGGGCGCATTCGCCTCATCGTCCTCCACGACGATGACACCCAGCGGCGCCGGCGTCCGCAGCTCCGCCGCATCCGCTGGGTCCGGCCGCACGGCCAAAGTCGCACCCGCATCGGCCGCCGGCGGAGCAGCCGTGGGGGGCGTGGCTGGCGCCGGCGACCGCTGCTGCAGCTGCTGCGCGTTGGAGGGACTGAGCAGGGCCGCTGAGCCGGTTTTGCGGGGTTTGCCGCTACTCAGCGCCGCCTGCTGCTGCTGTGGCGCCGCTGGCGCCCGAGACGCCTCTGCGGCGGGCGATGCCGTGGCGTTAGCTAGGCTTGCTGACGCCGCCGACTTCTTCCTCTTCTGCTTCTTTCTCTTTGGCTCCGTCACCGTGTCTGTGGCTGTGGCAGGCGCGTCGGCGTCCGCTATGCTGGCCAGTTCCAGCCGCCTCTTGGCCGCTTTCGTGACAATGAGTGCATCTGCGGGATGCCCATCCGACTCCGAGTCAGACGCCGCAATCTGTCCCGCCTCCTGTGAGCTGTCAGACATGACGTTGCAGGCGTCACCCTGGAACAATCCGGCGGATGTACAAACGCGGAAAGCAGCTCTGGGATTTGGCGACGTCACGCTCCGCGGCGCGGACTGGCGATTGACGCAAGACGAACTTCAAAACAAAATTGAAGGCGGTGTCTCCTGCGCTGCTGTGCGCTGCAAGTGAAATTTTGCGCCAAACAAAAGGAAGTCGCAAACCTCATGCAGCTGCTTCCGACTTTCAGACACAAACATGCACAGGTGTGTTGCGATTCTGCAAGTGCATCGATGCAGGCCTGGAGATGCTTTGTGTTACAGTTTGGCACACCACTTATTGCCGCAACCAATTCCGCAAGCAGGCAGCATGCCATCTGCGGCACACCCTCCTGCTGCCGCCGTCTCTCGGTCCACCTGTCTGCTGAGTGTCAACCTCGCAATGAAACAGCGGGCGCAGTCCTGTTATTGGAACCCAACGAAGGTCACAAGCAGCCGTACAGTTAGAGCTTGAGCAGCGCAGCCGGCCGGCCATCGCCAGCCGGCTTGGGCGGGCCGCCGCCGCGGCCGGCCGCCGCCGCCACCTGCGCGTCCTGCAGCTTGGCGAACACCTTGGTCGACTTGGTGAAGTCGGACCGCTGGCCGCTCTTGCGTGCCTTCTTGGCCTCCTGCAGGCAGGCAAATCACACGCTGTGTAAGGGTGCTAAGGAGGAGCCGGGAGTGAAGGCAGTCTGTGTAAATTTGGTGACACTGTTATCCTGCAGCGGGCAAACCGGAGCAACGTGGCATGCAAGGCACGGTGGTACGCCACTGGCAAAGCAGAACGCACACGGCAGGGCGTGTTTGCGCATGGAATTCGTGTCAAAGAACTGGACAATGCACCTTGTCGGCGGCCTTGGCCTCTGCCTCGGACTTGCGGTCCGCCAGCGGCGCAGCGCCCCCCGCCGCAACCGAACGCTCCCGCTTCTCCGTGTCCTTCAATACCAGAGATGCTTCAACGTGCGGCAGCTGCGGCTGGCCTAATCACGCATCAGCCTTTGCACGAGCCAACTCGGGGTTACCAGACGGGCCACAGTGGTAGTGGAACCAGCAAGCAGGACGGGCGCTGATCCTTTCAGGCCTTTTCAGCCAGCATTCCGTGCAAGTTCCAGGGATCAAAACCTCTCTTCAATCTCTTGATGCAACCGAGGAGCACCTTCTGGCGCGGTGCTGCTGGCCAGCGCGCTTCTTGCAAGCGTGTGCACATCCCAAGCCTTCCCAAAGCATGTTCCAGGCAGTGGCAACGCTTTGAGTCTTGTGGTGTAGCCTCGCTAGTGTTGTGATGTGAAGCAGGAGCACCTTCTGGGCGCGGTGCTTCTTGCCGGCGCGCTTCTTGCTGGCGCGGGCGCGCTTGCGCTCCTCCCGCGACAGCTCCCCCTCCCCCTGTGGCAGCCCCTCCGGCTTGTACACCTCCCCCGCATACCGCATGCTCGCCTCGTTGGTGACCTGAATAATAGAACCGAAAGGATCAGCGATCAGAGACCTGACCATGTGAATGCAGGAACATCTGCAGCAACAGCCCCTCCAGCTTATGCACCTCGCCCCCATCGCTGCCAATCTGCAGCAGTATGGAGTCAAAATGGTTGGGTACCCAAATGATTCATGAATCCACTCATGAATTCACTGCCGGGCTGGGTAATTTGTACTGCAAGCGGGCGGTGCCTCAGGAGCCTGAACATGGGCGCATGTGTTTCAGAACGCCACCAGCAAAGATAAAATGGCACGAGCACTGCCAGACCCGGGCATGCACGATCCACTGCGCAGGCGCCGGCACCCGTGCGCTGTGTGGCCGCTTGTCGTGTATCCGTGCGGCCATTCAGACCTTCTGAACCACTGAGAGAGCTGAAATTCAGCGCTCACCTGGGGTGCACGTTCCTCCATCACGAGCGCGGGCACCTTGGCGCGCACCGCCGTGTCCTCCACAGAAAGGTTCGGGAGCGACGACAACAACTCAAAACCCTAAAGGAATCCACCTGGGGGGCGACCTCCTCCATCGCGAGCGCGGGCACCTCCGTGCGCACCGCCATGTCCTCCACCACCGGCTTCGGCGCAAAGTGGAAGTGCGACAGCGCGTCCAGCCGCGCAAAGAGGCCCTTAAGCAGTGACCGCGCCTCCGCCTTTGTCGCCGCGTCCCGCTCCTCCACCGCATCGGCGCCGGTGGATGCCTTGACAAACTCCTCCTCGTACAGCTCGCCCAGGCCCTGGACAACAGACAACAGACAATCGGTTCAAGTGTCTGGAAGAGTACATGTTGCAGCTGTTGCATTCCTCGACCGCGACAGCGCCGGTAGAAGCTTTGACATACTCCTCCTCGTACAGCTCGCCCAGGCCTGCAATGGTCATGACCTCGATTGAGAATCCGAGTTCCGCTCCCTGAAGGAGTCCAAGCGGGAATCGAACAGCACACGCACGAGTTGTCCATCGACCCTCCAGGTGCGATCTGAGAGACAAGAGCTCTCTTAGATACTAAAGACCGGATCCTTCTCCAAGCGCAGGGCTGGCCAGAGAGGGAAACTGCAGCTTGAAGAGGGAAGTGATGCAAGCAGCAAAGGGATGTACAAAGCAGAAATATCCACCTTGCCGCTCTTCTTGTCGTCCAGCTCCAGAGCAGTCTTGCGCTTGTCGGCTGGCGGCGGGGCAAGCCGCGCCACATCATTCCACTGGCGCTCAGCGACCCGCAATCTGCACATGGCAGCGGCTCTATGGGGGCTTTGACAGATGATGACCAATACAGGATGGATTTGGGGTTTGCAGAGGCGAATTAGATATCGCTACTTCGGTGACAGCCTGCTTGCATGAGTTGATGCGGAATCAACACATGTCAAAACCCGGCAGTAGCGGCAGCAGACGGCCGCAATCGGTGGGCGGTTGTGCAGTGACACGCCGGATGAGGCCCTTGAGGCTGGCAGTGCCCTCCTCGCTTGGATTGCCAGTCCAGAGACACGATTTGCAGGCCAGTCATATGATTGTTGTCTTGTGTTTCATTTGATGGTTGTGACGCACACGATGAGGTTCTCCAGGCTGACGGTGCCCTCCTCAGTGTCGTGGAAATTGCTAGCCCCCGCGTTTGCGGATTTGCAGTACCCGTCAGCATGATGTGTCCGCAATAATGCACCGGATGAGGTCCTCGAGGCTGGCGGTGCCCTCCTCAGTGTTCACTTGTTTTCATTCAGCCTGAGAGGCGGCATGACATGATCGAGGTGGCGCACCGGATGAGGTCCTCCAGGCTGGCGGTGCCCTCCTCGGTGGGCGCCGGCGGCGGCTTCATGGTGCGCTCAAAGTCCAGGTCCAGCTCCAGCGCCGAGTTGACCGGCCGCTGCTCTGTGAACCATTGACAAAACCCACATCATGAGAATTTCTCGTTATAAAGTCCAGGTCCAGCTCCAGCGCCGAGTTTATTGGCCGCTGCTCCGCAGTTGTGAACATCAACATGTTTCACATCAACACGTTGGCATCAACATACAACACGAGTTTGACACAGGATGTGGCATAGAAACGCTGTCAGTAGATGGTACACTCAAATGCAGGTCCAGCTCCAGCGCCATGTTCAGCGGCTGCTGTTCTGCAAGTCGCGACGTTGTAGATTTGAGCTCATGTGCAGCAAAATCACAGATCCCTAATATCCAGGTTCACTCCAGCAGCCACTGCTCTGCCGGTCATGAAGCTGCGCTAGGTGAGCTTCGATCGCCATCTTGCTGTCAGCAGAATGGGACGACCAGCACGTCTTGCTGAAAGGTATTATACGATTCAGTGCTGTAACAGGCAGCACACCCGGCACTGGGGCAAGCATCAGCTCCTGTTCAGGTGATGCCTTGACGGCAGATCCCGTCGGTTCGGCCACGAACGACACTTGGGAACTTTCTCACCAGCCTGCGTCTCGCCGCGCATGAACCAGTCCTTCTCAGACATGGCGGCCGCCTCCATGGCCGCGATGCGCTCCTGCATCGTGGCCGTCCGCCGCTCGTGCTTGGACAGCCGCTCCCCGTCGCCCTCGCCGTCTTCCTCGCTGTCCTCCCCCAGCAGCTGCCGCCCGTCTGCAGGTGAGCCATGCGCACCAACTGGTCAGTTGCCGTGCTTCAAAGCACCCGGATTGGGTGAGAGCCTTGCCGGCTCAGTGCACGATGGCATTAATTACATGAGGGACGCCAGCTGCCCGCCACATATGGTAGCTACAAGCTCCAGCACAAAACATCAGCATGCGCCCATTGCTTGTCGTGCGGGCGTGGATTGGGCAGCGTGAGTGCCGACAGCATTGCTGCCCCTGGCCCGCTGCTGTCGAGAGCTGCGAATAACACTGCAGTGCACCTCAATGTTGTCCTTGCTTGACCCCTTGCTTGACCTCACGGACCAGAGCGCTCACAGAGAGAAGCATTCACCTGCTGCATCATCGTTCCGCCCCTCGCCAGTGTCAAACAGCTGGCCGCCGTCCCAGTCCGCGTCGCCCGGCTGTGCGCCCGCCGCCTCCTCTTCGTCCGAGTAGTCATCTTCCTCCCCCTCATCCTCGTACTCCTCCGCATCGTCGCCGCCGTCCCGCCGTGGCTTGGGGTCGAAGAAGCTGGCGTACATGTCGTCCCCCGAGTCGCTCTCGTCTGCGCGACCGGAGATAAGGGTTCAGGTGAATGCCATAAGTCAATTAGGCTCCGCGGATCAGGCAGTGATCAGCACGCGGCTATGGCACCACCCAACCACAGACATGGTCATTTCGCATCTATGTCAAGTCCTATTTCAACAGATATCAGAAAACGGGTCGCGAAAACAAGGGTAACGTCCCGCCCGTACCCTTTCGAATCTATGCGACTTCCCATTTCAGCCGCCGTAAGGTCGGGCCGCACACATACCGGTTATGCGAAGCAGTTTGCTAGTGCGTACATAGAAGCGAAAACCAGGTGCCGGCGAGGAATTCCTCTTTTCGCATCTATATAACTTTTTCCGCATCTATGTGACTTCCCATTTCAGCTCGGTGCTGTTCCATGAACCAGTGCGTACATAGAAGCGAGAACAAGGGTCGAGCGTCCCGCCCGTACCCTTTCGCATCTATGTGACTTCCCGTTTCGGCTCGGTGTCAGACCATGAACCAGTGCGTACATAGATACTAAAACAGGCGCCTCTCGAGGCCATTGGGGCGCCTGGCCCCTTGAAAACCTGGTTCTGCCCAAAGTCGTCGCGCATGCCAGGGACGCGGCGCGAGTGGAAAGATGTCATTGGTTGTCATGAGAGAAAACTATCAGCACCAGGGATTGCATTTCCATGTCACCTGGTTCTCTCAGAGTCGTCGCGTATGATGGCGACGCGGCGGGATCGAGCGGACGACCTTGCGTGATCGTTCAGGGGTTTGTTGGTGACGAGGCGACGACATTGCCGCACAGCCGACATCTATTATATAGCCAATGCATGTCAGAATTCAACGCAATACAGCAGTTCCATTGTTTCCAGCTGGCTGCCTGTTCCACAGGCGGAGCCCACCTGCGCTGGGCGCCTGCTTCTTCTGCCGCTTGCGGCCCACCAGGGCGTTGGCATTGTCCAGCACCGCAGCCAGCTCCGCGTCCGAGTCGCTCTCTGCGTCGCCCTCCTCAAAGCCGCCGCCCTCCTCATCCTCCTCCTCGTCCTCGCTGTCTGCGAATCGGAAGCCAGGAGCATCATTACTATGACGGCTACTACTGTGTAGTGAGTCGATCTCCGCATCGCCCTCCTCAAAGCTGTAGCCCTCCTCGTCCTCATCTTCGCTATTTGCAGACCGCATCTACAGCAGGACCTTAGCTCATCATCGCTATCTGCAGACCATAGGCATGAGTATAACTACTCGGTATTGATCGTCCTCTGCGTCGCCCTCCTCGAAGAAGACGCTCTCCACGTCATCTTCATCGCTGCCTGCAATAGCGGCAGCTCACCCGTGTCAGCAAATACTGGAGAGTGGTTGAAGTGTGAGTCAGTTCCCGCATCCCCCTCCTCGAAGCCGCCGCCCTCCTCATCCTCGTCCTCGCTGCCACCCTGGATTTGGAACTCAGCCTGTTACTGATATGCGGTTGCCGCTTCAGGCGCATGCGTTAAGTCTTGCGGCATTGCCTCCTGGGCAGGCCATGCCGGTGCGGACGGCCTTCCAGCGAAGTTCCAGGAAAACTGCAGGACAAGACAATGCAGCACCTGACTCGGCGCCTGCGTCTTCATCATCGTCCTGCATCGCCGCCTGCTCCGCCTGCCGCACAAAGGCCTCCATGTCGTCCAGGCGCATGAACTCGTCCTCCGTCGGCAGCGCCTTGCGTTTCCGCTTGGCCCGCGGCGCCGCGCCCCCGCCGTCCGCCGCCTCTTCCGCAAAGCGCACCCTGCAGCGCATTCGCAACTCGCCTCAGGGCCATTGTGGGGCGCCTGCACGTGCACTTTTGTGTCTGCGGTCAACTGCCCTGCCGCGCTCCGCCCCGCCTCGCCCCGCCCTGCTCATGAACAGGTTTGCACTGAATCGCTGCTGAGAACAGCGGAGTCTGCATGCTGCCTCGGGGTCCTCGGGTCTCACCTGCGCTCGGCTGCGTCCTGCTCATCCAACTCGCTGTCCTCGCCGGCTGCACTGAGCTGCCGGGCGCCCAGGACAGCATCTCCACCCTCGTCGCCGCTGCTGCCGTCCTCGCTGCTGCCGGCCCCGGCGTCGCCGTTTCGCAGCTCTGCAAACGAAGCCAGCATTCGCCATGTCAGATCCTGCAGGTTCCCATTGCTGTGACGCTAGACCTCCTTAGTGAATGCGGTTTGGGCACTGAGGGCGCTCTACTCATCCATGTATCATGTCAGCCTGCTGTTACATGAATTTTGGCACTGCATAGCTATCTGCGACCCCAGGTCATACGCAGAGCAGCGCTCACCGTCAAGCTGCGCCTCTGCCTGCGGCTGCAGCAGCGCTGGCGCTTCGCCGGCGCGCGACATGAGGCGCTTGATGCGCTTCAGCAGCGGCCCCGACTGCATGTCCAGCTGGCCCCAGATCTGCTCCGCGTCAAAACCCTGCACGTGCAGCTGCGGCAGGCTGGCGGCGGGTGCGGCGCCGTCCGCCGCGGCGCCGCTGGCCAGCGAGTAGTCATATAGCGCCTGTCGACAAGACATTCATCCACATGAGACCGTGTTGCAAGGCTGCTGTCAGCCAGTCCCATAAAGAACGCAAGCCGATGGAGCAGGGAGAATGGCAGGCCAGCTTTACAGCATTCGGGCCGCTGCAAGCAATGAATGCAATATGGGTGATCATGACATATGTCTCATTGCGACGCAGATACGTAAGCGCCATATATTGAATTTACTGACAAGCACAGTTCCCCCACCTTTGTCGCCTGCCGTGCAACGTCCGCAATCTGCACCGACGGCTGTATGAATGCTGATGGTTCCGCGACCGCGTCGCTGAGGGCCCGCAGCAGCACGGCTGCATCTGTACCCTCAAGAATGTCACGCTGCGGACCATCGTCCTGCTCTCCTCCGCTGTCACTCGGCTGCTGTGCGTCCTCCGAGACCTCACCATCTGGTCCATCTGCAGCTGGCATGATGGGCGAGGGCGCCTGTGACTCAGTCAGATGGTTGTATAAATCTTTTCCAATGTCGTGCTGTTTGCTTTGCCGTCTCAAGCGAGCATGTCGGAGCACTGGCAGCCGGCTTTCGAAAACCAATGCTGGGATGTCTTGGCGCACGATGCGGGTCGAAGAGCGGAGTCCACGTGAAAGCGCAGCTTCAACAAAGAGCGAATGGTTGCTGCTGCAGAGTGCCGGCTGCTGGCCCAGGACATTGCCTGGAGCGGTGGGAGCGGGAACGACTGCATGCTCTGAGTCCCGGCATGGCAGTAGCGCCTTTGAAGCGCCTGCGGCCCTGCGCGCGGAAGGCGGCTTCATATTTGTCCCTTGTGCATCGCCTCAAGCTTATATCCCCACTAGCATCGATCCGAGAGCAATCCGCCGCGGCGGTCGGGGATGTCTGCTACTGCACGTCACTGATTGACCACGATGCAGGCTCCAACATTTCGGCTCCGCACCACCAACATCCCCTTGCACGTGCGCAAGGAAGAGTTTGCCAGCCTCTTCCGCCCTCTCGAGGGCTGCCTGGAGTGCCGGCTCGTCAACGAGGACAACAGGTGCGGTGATTGATCCCACCCGGTCAGCGGCAAGGAGCCCTCCAGAGATATGCTTGCCTGCAACAACACTCTGCAGCAGACTGCCAAGGCGATGCAAAAAAAACAATATCCTACTCGACTAGCACTTGCGCATCTCTGAACCTGCTGCTCGTCGCCCCGCAGGCCGGTGGGCTACGCCACCTTTGCAACGGAGCAGCAGGCCGTCACCGCACAGGAGGCGTACAACCTGTGGCAAGGCTTTGGCCAGGGCGGCCTGCTGGTGGAGCTGTTGCGACCCGAGCCGGCGCGAACCGCCATGCAGATGGGCCAGCCACAGTACCGCGGCACGCCGCCGCAGAAGCGGCCGCTCCAGGAGGCGCTAGGTGCGTCCGTTCCACTCTGCTTTCAACACATCGTCAGATAGATTGCACCCTCTCCTGCAGCTGCCTGTCTTAATCATAAGCACAGTGGTGTGGAGCTGGATGCGGTGTTGCTGTGGCGCACAAGTGCGCTTCGCCGCGGTTGGTTGCGCACGCTCAATGTGGCAGTACAGCAGCCCCACAGAGCGCAGAATCCCCTGTAGCAAATTTTTTACTTGCCATAGACGAGGCGTGCGTCTATAGCATTCTGACACTGTGCCACTGGTGTATCGGTGCCAACCAGCATTTCAGTGTCAGTCCGTCTCCTTTGATGTATGCCTCATCTGTTGATCTCAATGCAGAGCAGGGCAATCAAGTGTCGGACTGCCTAATTCTGCAGATGCTGTAGCATTCGCACATGTACCTGCCCCTCTTCTCTGTGTGGAAGCCGCAGTTTGTCCTCAGCAAACCAGCATGGGTTCCTGTGGTGGCTCTCGTGACAACTGTCGTATTTCTGGCTTTCATTTGATCTGCTCTGAGCCAGAAATCTCCAGCAGCACAAGGAGGCACAAGGATCAGAACACCTAGCGCGTGGAGGGCATGCCCTCAGCACGCTGTACGTGATTCGTGCGATGCAAGCGAAGAGGAGACAGCAGCACCACCTGGTGTCATGTCTTCACATGGAACGCATCATGTCAGTAGAAGCTGGCACTCTGTTCCACCATGGCATGCTCTCCGACGACTGTGTTTCAGATCGGTTGCGGAAGCTGACAGGAATACATCTGCCCCCACAGAAGCAACCGAAAGCCGATGCAGAGGCATGGGTTTTTGCGTGTATGGACGCGTCTCTTCATATTGCAGAGGCCCATGTCGCCTGCGCTTTATTCGTGACATCTGTGATTGACTGGAACCCGCTTTTTTGACTGACACACCAAATAGCATGTTTGGTGACACTGATCCGTGCAAGCAGCCAGCCGCTTGCCCGTGCAAGCTGCCTGCCTGCAACTTGCCACTGACAAGCAGCACTCCGGCACGACTGGCAGCGGCGTCGAATGACATATCCCTGCGGAGCCGGACTGGTCACTTGATGTCACCTGGCGCACAGAGCTCCCTCCGCAAGCTGCGGGGCCTGGAGCTTACAAGCAGCCACGTCGGGCCACGCTTGGCCAGATGGTGAGGTCACTTGCTGCTGTAGCATTTCCGCCCTCAACCCTCCGCAGCTCATGCCACCCAGTTCGTCCAGTAGCGAGCCTGCCTGGCCAAACAGAGCCAACCGGGTTGTGCGGCTGTACCGGACTGCAGACCTGCACTTGATATGGACGAATCACGAGGCAGGGAAATCTGAATCCTTAGTCGGCCGCTGGTGATCCTTTAACGGCGCCCGCTCTGAGCGCGGCGTGTGACACCTGCTTTCATCAGCTGTCCGTCGCGGCGCCACCATTGATGTCTGGGCGACGCCTCTGAGATCTGCTCAGATGCTCCTTAATGACCAACATCCTGATGTTGATGTGTCAATGTGTACCACAAGCAGCGAGCTGATGCCAGAATTTTATGCTGCTGGCCCGGAGTGGCTGCTTGTCTGTCAGCTTGCATTGTGTTTGCAAGTTCGCACCATGCTTGCCTTTTTTTTGGCCCTCCAGCTGTTGTCTACCTGAGCAGCGTCAGGCCTTGAATGCTTGATCAGTGGGATATCATTCTTGGGGTCACTTCTCATGTCACGACACGCTTGTGATGCGAAGCTTCTGGTGCATGTGAAACGCATTTGCTGGCAGCAGGATGGGCCTGACTGGTGTGCTTCTGCAGCGGCATAGAGAACAGACGGTGTGCAGCAGCCCGCGCATGTCTAGCCATTATGTATTACCAAGGCGTTTGAATCCTGCATGTGTTTCCTTTCAGCTGCAGACACTCCAAGGCTGCAGGCGGCCGGCGCAGCATCAGCTGACCATCTTTATGCCTGCTGCTTCCAATGTCTAAAACAGGCCTTGTAACCCCAATCTGCAGGAGTATGGAGGCCAGCCGCGACCGGACATCCCCTACGATGCCGCAGTGGCACCGCAAGAGCGGTGAGCAGTATGACCCTGCCAGTGCAGCCTTGCTTTGACAATGTAGTCAGCTGCCTTGCGCTGGCAAAGTGGCATCCAGACCGCTGCTGTTGCTGACTGAATCCAGCGCTGGGGCAAGCGCAGAGCAGGCGCATTTGTGGGCGCATTGGTCGACCCCTGCTGCTGCCACGCCTGCAGGTACCCGCCGCGGTATGCGGCTGAGCCGGAGCCGGCGTCCTACGCCGCCGGCGGCCCTGCCTGCGGCCCCACGCCCGCCGGCCAGTACGACGAGCCCTACGCGCCGCCGGTCGCCCACGGCGGCTTTGGCCCCGGCCCTGGCCGCGGCCCCCCAACATACGGCGGCGGCGGCCCCCCTGCAGCGGCCGACGGCAGGGGCGGCTATGTTGCGCCCGAGCAGCCGCCACCGGCCGCCAGGGGCTACCCGGACCAGCAGCCGCCGCCCGGCAGAAGCTATGCGCCAGAGTCGCACCCGGGTGGCGGCGGCGCCCCGGGACCCTACGCGGCGCCCAGGCCGGCGGCGTGGCCGGCTCCCGAACCCATGCCTGCACGAGGTGAACCGTCTTGCTGGTCTCAGCGCGCCAAAACTGGACGCCGCATCCGGGATCCTGCATCAAAACTGTGCCTCCACCTGGATAACTGCCTCGGAAATTGGCGTCCCCTCTGACATAAGCAACCACAATTCTCTGCTGCCGCTGCTGTAGGCCTGCCGCCATATGAGTACGGGGAGGGCTACCCGCCGGAGCGGCCGCCATACCACGAGGGGCCACCGCCCATGCGCGAGGGGCCTCCCCCAGGGTACAGCGACTACAGCCGCGGGCCCCGTCCCCAGGTACGCTTGTTGTCCTGAAAGTCGCATTGTCAACGTGCATGAGTGCATCTGCCCTCACCCCGCTGCACACGGCTGCTTTCGACATGCGCGCAGGAACAGTGCTGGCTGGAGGTGCCGGGAGCGCGTGTGCACAGCGCTCCTTGGGTGTCGGGGGACTGCCTGCATACATGTTGACAGCGGCGCCTCCCGCGTGCAGGGTCCCAGAGGCGGCCCGCAGTACCCGCCGGACCCCTACGCCCCCAACGGCGGCGGTCCCCGCGGCGGTCCGCACCCCGACGCCTACGGCCTGCCCGGCGGCGCCGGCGGCGGCCCGCCGCCGGGCGCCGGCCACCGCGGTCCCCACCCTGGAGCAGGTCCCCACCCTGGAGCGGAAAGCGGCGGGCTGCCGGCGGACGCGCGGCCGTCGCTGTATGTGGAATCGGTGCCGCCGGACGCGAGCAAGCGCGAGATCTCGCACATCTTCCGCCCCTTTCAGGGCTTCAAGGTGCGTATACGCTGTGTAGTTGGTGGTGATTGATTGCGCGATTAGCAGGTTCTGGCACGGTGTGGAATATCAGGCGCATCTTCGGCCTCGTTTGGGGCGCAACGTGTGCAGGGACGCCGTATGAATCTGGCTTGCTGGCCAGCATGCATCAAGGCGCGCTGCATAACATGTCACCTGGCGCAGCACTGGCTCAGCAGCAGTGGCAGCAAGCTGGTGCAGGCATTCTGCGCTTCTCAGCCGCTGCCATGGTGCAGAAGGCCGTGGTGCGTGAGGATTGAATCGTTTAAACGGTTCTGGCCATAGGGTCACGTTGTGATGGCAACTCTTTCGTGTCTTGCAATCTGCATTTCGTCAGTCTGCCTCTGTGTTCCCCAACACAGGAGGTGCGGCTGGTGGAGCGGCCGTCGAAGATCAACCCGGGGGAGAACGTCACCATCTGCTTCGTGGACTTTGTGGACATTGTCTCTTCCACCGAGGCCATGCACGCGCTGCAGGTGCGGCGCCTGTGCGGCCTTTGATGAAGATGGACATCGACTCGACAGGCCACAGCTCTGCCAGCTTGTTGCAGTGAGTCATGGTTCAGCCGTGCCCCTGCTTTGATATGTGGCAGATCCTTCTTCTGCTGGCGCTGACACCCTTGCACAACACCCTCCTGTATTCACCATATCCCGCTGTCCCGCAGGCATACCCGATGGACCTGACGGAGGAGACGACGCAGACGCTGCGAATAAAGTATGCTACGGATCGCGGGTCGCACCGCGGCGGCGGCGGCGGCGGCGGCCGTGGGGGCCGGGGGCAGGAGCCCGGCAGCGGTCGCGGCGGCCGCGGCGGCGGCAGGGGCGGCGGCAGGGGCGGCAGTCGCGGCCAGGAGGCCGGCAGCGGCGGCAGGGGGCGTGGACGCAAATCGGACTTCAAGCACTGAGGGATAGACTATTCGGGCAGGCAGCTTGATGTATGCGGCGCGCTGCCTTCCAGACTGTTGGCTGCTGCTGGAGATGGCTCGTGATGAAGGGATGGGCTTGCGCATGGAACCCTGATTCTCAGTGCTGTTTGGAGGGTTTATATTCGGCGGAACTTCTGATGCACCCGGATGTTGGAGGAGTGTGCTTCTCTAAGCTGAAGAATCTAGGTGACCACGTTTCCCAGCGGCATGTTGCCTCAACGTCTAGTTCGATTGTCCATCGCGTTTGGTCCCCTGTCCTCTGGCCTACCGAAACCGAGTCTGACAACTAGCCGCCATGATAACCCAACGTGCTTCTGGCACTGATCATTCTGCTGTGTTCTATCGCATTGTCACCCTTCGCATGACACGCCGGCGCCGGGAAGTGGCCTCTTGTCCAGCTGCTGATCATCGAGCCAGCCTGCGTGATGTAGCCATCAACCAGTCATTTCACTAGCGTGTGTTGAAGCACCGCGCGGAACAACGAGTGCTGCAGGCACATGGTGATGAGGCCCCCAGCTTTCACAGTACAAAGTGTGAAGTTCGATAGGCTTTGCAATGCAGCTCAGTGTACGAAGGTACATGTTCGCACAGCCTTTTGCGTCGGCCATGGCATCAGCAGCGGCACCATTAAAATTGCACTGGAGCACGGCATCATGCAGGTCGAGGAGCACACCTGGCGGCAGCGCCACCTTCTGCCGGTTGGCATGCACTACTCCCTTCAGCCGCGCGTGCCGCAGCGACGCCGCCGGAAAAGGCTCGTGCGGATTGTGGTCGCCTGCGCGCAGTCAAGCATTGCGGAGTTTGAAACCTTGAAACCTGCTGGGTCACCTCCTCGTCAGCCACCATATCTCACAAGCCTGCAAACGTGCTTGAACAAGAACGAGCATCAGCACGCTCGCACCTGTTGCGATGGCCGTGTCCCAAGCCGCAAGACTGTCCGCCATCAGCAGCCGCTGCCGAAGTTCAATGGCGCTGCCAAAGCCGTGCAGATAGAGCGGCACCATCTTGCGCATCGCGCGCAGCGTGGCCAGCTCCTTGCCGCCCTCCCAGTCTACCAGGGACCTTAGGTGCGCATCTGCCGCCGCCAGCGCGCCTGCGCCGATGCGACATGCTCGTCAGTGCTCGTCTGCAAGTCGAGTCCGATTGCCTCCCAGCGATACAGCTGTAAAGGCTGCCGCTCCTGGCGTTATCGCTGTCCGTCGCGGCACTGAATGTGCAACGCCGCAAGTTATACAGATAATGGCAGTGATGCAGTGATGCATTAGGCCACGAACACAAGACAACATTCATAGCATCAGTTGAACAGCTTGAAGGGATAGCTTCGCACCGGAGAGGTCCGGCGGCGGCCGCGGTGCGCGTCCCTCGAAGGCATCGTGCAGCTCGGCGAACAGCCAGGGGCGGCCCAGGCAGCCGCGGCCCACCAGCACGCCCGCAGCCCCCGTCTGCCGCATCATCCGCAGCGCGTCCCCCGCCTGCAAGTTGCAATCATTGTAGTGGGCAAGAAAACAATCGCCTGGGTTTCCTGCGCCCCCCAACACGCCCGCGGCGCCAGTCTGCCGCATCAGCCGCAGCGCGCCCCCTGCCTGCACGGTGCAGCAGAAATGAAATCACTCTCGAAGGCAGCCTCCTGCGCTACAGATGGGCGCCTAGCGGCTTGTCGGCAGACACGGGGCTGCTGGATATGATTTTATGCAGGAATATCTGGGTTCCGGGCAACCAGTTTCCGGGTTGCCCCCACCTCGAACACGTCGCCGTTGCCGAGGACAGGGATGGACAGGGCCGCCACGAGGCGGGCGATGGCGCTCCAGTCAGCAGGCGGGTCGTAAAGCTGCTGGCAAGTGCGCGCGTGCAGGCTGACCGCTGCGGCGCCCTCCGCCTCCGACACCCGCCCGGCCTACAGGCGACATCAAAAAGCAGACTGCGAGCAAATCTGGAAGAAGCGCCCAAAAGCCGGGCCTTCGATGTCTACTGCGGCTGCACTTCACGAGGTGCAATGCAGGGCGAGCGATTTATAGTGGTTTCAGAGGCAGGCTGTCTGGAAGGCAGCATCATTACAGTCTGCTGACAAGCAAGCTGTGTGGTACCGGCAGCCAGACAGCCTGTCTTTCAGATTTCAGAACTCCTACTAAGCTTGCCGGCAGCAGCATTATGTACCTCAAGAAAAGTCTGGATGGCGTCCGAGATGCCGGTGCGGAACTTGACGGTCACAACGGCAGCGCTGCCGGCGCCCGCCACCGCCGCCGCCACCAGCTGCGCCAGCAGCCGCGGCCGTGCCTGCATTATTGCGGCAGCACACGGGCTGAGGGCAGGCAGAACGGTTTACGTCAGGCTGTCAGCCAGTCCGGCCTTAGCCTGCCCTTCGGACAAGCTGATGGTGTCTACAGAATCTGTCCAGCCAGCACTGCGAGAGGACAATATGCAATGGAAAGTGCAGTTGTATTCCTAGCAACTCACAGGAATAGCGGCGCCGCCACCCTTTGCTGTGACCTTGCGAACTGGACATCCAAAATTCAAATCAATGTGCTGCGCGCCCGCCCCCTGCGCCAGCCATGCCGCCGCCTGCCGCACCTGCGCCGCGGCTGGAGGCGCTCATGACCTATTCTCAACGGCCGGTTCTCATGGGCCAGCATTGCTGCGCGGTCCACAAGCGCGCAACACCCCTGCTGCTCCAGGACACTCATTGTGGGGGATGGAGGATGCCAACTTCAGCGCCAGCAGCTCGCTTGTGCAGTGCCAGCACCGCCTGCCAGGAGCGCAGCAAAAGGGACACACCTCAACCGTGCACTGCCAGAAGACCCACACCCCAGAAGACGAATCCCCTGTGCATGGAGCCAAAACAGGTGATCATATACTAGATATCAGTTAGTGGAAATTATTTACCTGGGCCGGGTCCACGCCATAGAGCTGCACAGAGCGAGGCGACTCTCCGGGGAAGAAGCGTGCCATGGCGCGCGTGCGAGCATGCCCCTCGTTGAGCGGCCCCGCCGCCAGCATCTCGCTGCGGACAGCGAGCACATGTCAGCCAGCAAGATTGGCTTGTCTGAGGGGGGGGGGGGGGGGTGGTGCCACTCAGAACCGAGAGCTCCGAGGCTGCACGCCGCACGCAGCAGAGTTGGGGCACCACACGTTGGACATCAGCACCTGACTGGAATCGACACGATAGCAGCTGTTACTGAGGGTAACATCGATCCGCTATGCGGGGTGTCTACAAGCGTGAACGTGTCAAGGCCGCACCTGATGCACAGCGGGGCGCCGGCGGCGGCGCACATGGCGCGGAAGGGCGCGTTGGTGATGCCCGCCATGGGCGCCAGGCCAACCGGCGGCCACACGGCGATGTCCGGCCCCAGCCGCAGCGGCGCAAACTCGCCAGGCCTGCGCGATGCACCAGAGGCACTCACAATCTGGACATGCGTGGTATGCTTCAGGATATAGAGGACATGTCCCATTGCCGTGGCAATACGCCTGAAGCACTGAGTGGCGGCGTTCCAGTGCGTTAGTCGTGCACCTTGCTGGCGGAATGTCGGCGTTGAGGGGGCTGATGCAGTCGTGCGACGCCAGCCCAGGAAACTCGTTCTGCGGCCGCTCCGCTGGCCGCTGCGTATGCATCGCCGGCTCTGGCACAGCGATGCGCAGCTGTGCTTGAGCCTGCGCCCGCGCCGCACACGGCCATTGGCGGCGGCAGTGCACTGTCGGTGGGGTGCTATTACTGAGGTGGCCGCTGCGGGCATGCGGGTGCCGCCGGCTGCTGCTCCTGGCAGCAGGGGTGCGCTGGCTCACTGCGGCGCGCTTCGTGGCTGCCATCAGCGAAGGACCGCTCATGCTACGCTGTGGCCGCTGCGCCGCGTGCTGTTGCGCCAGTGTCGCAGAACAGCCGATGCGACTGATACTCAGGGTTGCGGCTGGCTCAGCGCCTGCCGCCGTCGTCTTCCGTCTTGAGCGAGAACTCCGGCTTGCGCTTGCGCCGCATGGGTGCTGTGTACTTATCTGGATCTGTCAGCGCCTGGTACTCCTCCCTTGGCTCCTGCCTGTCCAGACATGCATCAAAGACGGAGTGGAACGCTGTATTGGTTGGCTCGATATGCAATGTAAGGGTTCAGCGATTCAGCAGTCAGTAGCGACTTGCATTACGGCACGGTGGAGCTCAGGCGCCGCGCGCGGTGTGCTGGGGCTCACCCAACTTCAGACCGCACGCAGCGCCAGGCGGCCCCAAACGCCTTGCGCGACTTGGCGAGCGCGTCGTCCGCGAACAGCGACTGCATTGCACAGGGAAGTGTGCCCTTTGAAGCTCATGTTCTGATGCAGCTGCCGAGGCAGCGGATGGTGCAAGCCGTTCGCAGCAGCAGGTGCGCCAGCGCGGCTGGATGCGTGTCACTTCACCGCACTTCACCGGTAAGCATGTCCACGCCACTCGCAGATGCTACACATAGCATCCTGGAGGTAGTTTCAGGCTTACACACTTCATCCGTGTTCTTCGCTATGCGCCGCATTATGGTGGCTGCGCACCTGGATGAGGTCCTCGACCCGTGCGTTGCACCGATGAGGTCGCGGCCCAGGCAGCTCTTCCTGCTCAGCACCCTCCTGCGGCAGAGCCATTGTGAGCTGTGGCAGTGCTGGTTGCCCAAGTGGTCATTGCATCGGAGCCAGGGGGTTTCTCAAGCTAGTGGCTGAGATCTGCGCAGGGACGATTCGCAAGCCTGATTGCACAATTCGCAGGTGTTTAACAGGCGCAAGGCGAAATGTGCATTGCTCGCCGCAGCAGGCGCAGCAGCAGGTCTTCAGCGGGGACATGCGCAAGCTATGCACGAGGTACGCTAAAAGAAATTCTCATAAAACGAGAATTTCTAGAGTGTTTTACGTATTTAAACCTTTTTTAAAAAACTAAACATTAAATTTATGAAATAAAGCTGATGGCGCAGCAGTCTTCACTGAACCTGCTTTTCTGATTGTCGTGCTTGTTTCGCATACCGTCTGAAAGTGGCGCCAGCGCTCGCGCAGCGTCGTATGAGAAGCGTTGGCATCATCATTTGCACGACTCGCATTCTGCCGTACACCGGAAGCGCAAGCAGTGCTGCGAGACGTCATAGCGGGACAGCGAGGCCCTGAAGCATCTGATTACTGCCAGAGTGCTCAGACACTTCGAACGGCGGTTCCCTAGCAGCCAAAGAGTTAAAAGAGACGGGCGCGGAGCGGCGCAGCTTAGCTCAGCTGCATGGCCACTTACAGCTGCCTATGAGCACCGACACGATGAGCTAGTGCTTCTTTGGTTTATGCGTCTTGTGCGCATTGGGCCGGCTGCAACCCACCAACAGGCCCCTCTAGCTCCTGCGGCGCCTGTACACCGACACCAGCAGCATGGGCGGCAGCACCCGGGAGTCGGGCTCCGCGCCCTCTGCCCGTGGCACAGTTGAATACAGGACCGTGGGCGACTACAGGACGGTCATCACCCCCGGCAGCGACCGCCAGGCAAGCATATTGACTTTCTGGTGCTGCCGCCGTCAAATAACCCTTGCGTCAACAAACCATGCATGCGTGCTGCCAGGCTGCTGCAGAGCCCGCTGACATCCAGTGGAACGTGTCTGTATTGACACAAGCTTTCTGCTACTCAGCATGGGGTTTTAGTCACCGCGGTTGTCAATGGTTCAACAGGCATCGGTCATCACCCTGTCGCACCATTCCGCGTCACACCACTCAGCTGAGGAGCGCGAGACAGGCTGGCAGCATGACGAGGACGTGGCGCTGATGCACCCGGACGACCGGTCAGGTAGGGGTGCGTGCTGCTGCTGGCAAGATGAGGATGTGGTGTGCCGGGATGTGGTGCAGTACTGCAGCATCCTGAGCCTGTCAACGTCTGCGAATAGCGCCGCAAGCGCTGCCACAGGCTGATACGCGCTGACACAGCGACACACAAGAGACGCTTGTAACATGTTATTATGGCACATGTTGCCTGCGTCAGTCCCTGAGCCCTCAGGTGCTGCTTCGCGCAGAGTCTGCAAAATCCGCCACATCCGCCAGCACCTGGCCGGCAGAGGCGAGCGCAACAGAGGCGCAGCTGGCAGTGGCCTTCAACCTCAGCTGGGTGAGCCTGCGTTGCCTGCCATACGCCGTACTATTGTCTGCTGCTGCGGCCAGGAACAACATCACTGAGTGCGGTCATCTTGGTGTGCCGCACTGCACACAAGCTCGTTGGTGTTTGATGATGGACCGATGATGTGTAGAGGCTGCTCGGACTCTGCTCTGCGCAGGTGGTCAATGTCCTGTTGTTCATAGCCAAGCTGTATGCGTACTATATCTCACACTCCAAGGCCGTGCTGGTGAGCATGTCATTGTCCGCCCTGCCAGTGCCAGTCTGACCTCATCATCATTGGCAGTGCAGAATAAGCATGCACCACCGACTCCTCGTGCTTGTGTTTAGTAATGTGCCACAAGCCGTCAGCATTCTCTTGATGTACGACAGCATTTGATGGTTTCATGGTTTTGACCAGTGTTCTGTGCGCCGGCGTACCAGAATGCCATTCTACGCCCTGAGTCCTAAACCCCTGTCTCCCTTGCAGGCCAGTCTGGCGGACTCCTTCGTGGACTTGGTGTCTCAGGCGGTCATTGCCATCGCAGACATCAGGTACGTGTTGCGGGGCACTGCCTGCACACGCCGCACTGGTGCCTGCTGGACAATACATGCCGGCTTTTGCATGATGGCCAAGGCACGTGCATGCATTCCCGCCCAAGCTCACGCCAGCTTGCTGCTCTTGCTTGCCTTCTGAAGCAGAAATGTGCCGACTCACTGAGTGTGCTGCGATTCAGGGCGAAGCACGCGGATCCTCGCTTCCCGGTGGGCAAGGCGCGGCTGGAAGCGGTGGGCGTCATTTTGTGCGCCTGCCTCATGACGCTGTCCTCCTTCGAGGTTGTCCGCTCCTCTGCCACCGACATCTACGACGGCCTTGTCAAAGGTGAGGGCGCTGAACCTGGCGATCGTTCGATGCGTCCACTGCTTTGTGCGCAGCAGAGGCAAGTGCGGCGGTGTCGTTCATGAGGTCCCTGCTGGGTGTTGAGACTCTGATGATGCGGAAAGCTTTGCCTGACACGTTGCAGGTTTTGTGCCGGAGCTGCACCTGGGGCCGGCAATGTACACCATCCTGGGCGTTGCGACGCTGCTTAAGCTGGTAATCCCCAATATGCACTTTCGGTTGCTTTTTTCGGTGGCCGCCCTGGTGCCTGCTGATGCGGTGTCATGCAACACAGCACACGAGCACACCCCCTGCACCTGTGTCACATGCAGCACATTGCCCTTCTTTAAAATTGAGCAGTCTCTGAGCTATCCTTCCCCCCTCCACGAGCCAGGCGCTGTTTGCGTGTCCTACACTATCGATCTTGGTGCAGGCGCTGTACTTTTACTGTGCTGTCTCACTCAGCAGGCTCTGGACAGGCGTTCCTGTGACCAATGAGGCGCGCCGCTTGAGCTTTCCTTGCTTTCAATGTGAGATGTAAAATTCGGCGCAGGCGCTGTACTTTTACTGCGCGGCGCTGCAGCGGCGGTCCGACAGCATGGCGGCGCTCGCGGAGGACCATCTGAACGACGTGATGTCCAACGCCGGCGCCATCGCCACCGCCGCCGTCGCCTCCCTGTGGTCCCACGGCTGGTGCGTCTGTTTTGGCACTAATGTGTTTTGGCACTAATGTGTTTTGGCATTAATCTGCCGCTGGCATCGGCTAGCATGCCCCAGTCACATGCAGCGCAGAGAGCAGCCGTTGGCTGACAAATCAGGCGCCTCAGCCTCACTGGCACAGCTTGCTGTGCTTCTCGAGACCGTACCAGATGCTCCTCCAGGCAATGGCTGCCGGTTTCATCATTGCTTATTTTGCGCACAGGTGGGTGGACCCAGTGGGCGCCATAGCCATCTCCCTGTACATCGTGTGGCGCTGGGTCGTCATCTGCAAGGGCCAGGTGCGCGCCCTTGGCTGCCAGTGCTGGGTTGCTGTGCTGAAGCATTGTAGACCTGCAGCACCCACCCTTTTACGTTTCTTCACACGCTGCCCTCGTGCCCGTGAGCTCGTCGCGTTCCCTTGAATGCGCTGCAGCACAGTCTGAGAACGGGCTCATACCAATTTTCAACCCTGCCAGCACCCGTCCTCAGCACCCATCATCGATTGTTTGCCACCACAGGGGACAAGTTGGTGGGCAAGGGCGCGCCGGTGGACCGTGTGCGGGAGCTAGACACATCGGCCAAACACCGCCACGGTTGTCATTCTTTGACTCGTAGCTGCATGGTACACACCTTTACAGGTGGACAAGCTGGTGGGCATGGGCGCGCCGGCAGACTTTGTGCGGGAGCTGGAGAGCCTGGCCAACACGCACCACGAGAAGGCGTTCCTGGACGTCATGCGCGCCTACCACTTTGGCGCCCGGTGCACATTGCAACTCGCTGCTTTTGCAGCACGCCTTGTGCCGCCTGCCGTGCGTGCGAATATGCTTTTGGATGCCGTTTGTGATATGCGGCAGCTGAGGGCCCCGAATGGCATCTGATCAATTTGCAGGTACGTGGTGGAGATCGAGATCGTAATGCCAGGCGATGTCTGCTGGACTGCTGATGTCGTACTGGGTTGCAGTCTGGGACGACCGATCAGGGGGCTCAGCAAGTGTGTGCATTCAATGCAGCGCGGGTGCATCCATGCGTGGATTGGAAAGCGGACTTCCGTGCAGATCAATCCTGGTCATGATGTTGATTATCAGGAGTACCCTACATATATATGGTGAATTTGCAGGTACGTGGTGGAGATGGAGATCGTGATGCCCGCTGCTATGACGGTGGCGGAATCGCATGACATCGCCCTAGAGTTGCAGCACAAGGTGCAGTCCTCGAGGCTTCCAGTCACAGGGCAGACACAGCGTGTGCAAGGTCAGCATCTGCGGTGTACAACCCATCAGACACGGAGTCAACGATCTCATGCACTGCTCAAGATACATGACGGTCCGACAAACTGCCCATCATCTGAGATTTCAGTTGCACATTCTCCAACTGCAGGTTGAGGCCATTGAGGACGTGGAGCGGTGCTTCGTGCACGTCGACTTCCAGACGCGCGACGAGCCGGAGCACAAGGCAAGCGCCGCGCGCTGGGGTTGATACTGGTCGATGAAGCCTGCTGCATCCCCTGAAGATTGGCGGTTTCAGAAAAGTTCAAGGCTGAGCGCCTGATGTCTTTTCGGTACAAAAATATGCACCCCAGGCGATGCAGCACAGGCTTTATCACTTAAACGGAAGTTGCCATTTGCGCATGAGGCATGTTTCAGGCTGACACTTCGTTGTTTCTCCTCAGGTGGAGCGCGACTTGTCCGCCAAGCTGCAGCAGCAGTCGTACCAGCTTGCGCCGGCGCCAGCGCCGCAGGAGCTCGCCAACAATGTGTGAGCTGGAGACTGGGGACAGCCAGTGCCCCAGACCTAGCTACCGATGCGTGAGCTATGTGACACGGCTGACACACACGGCGCCCAAGTGCACGGGCCCGACTTTCCAGCTGCCGCAGAACGCGGCCGTGTGCTGCAGCCATGGAAGCAGCCGCCCGTGAGGGGCATGTTCGGCGTCAACCTGAAAAAGGTTCCTTGAGCAGCCGCGATGGCACGCATGGCTGGCCGTCGGCAGGCAACATAGCTGGGATCGTTATGCAGGGCATTTGAGACGCGAGTGCTGAGAGCTGAGCAGATTGAAAAGCTCGGCAGCTGCGTTTGTGTTTGCGTTCCTACCAATGTGTGCAGCGAATTGTATGTCAGTGGCGCCAATTACTTGAGCTTGACCTTGAGACAAGGGGAGCCAGTTGTGCCTCGACTTCTTCATAAACAACCAGGCAATCCTGCCAGAATAGATGCAAGATGTTGTACATGGTGCATGCAGGCTGTGAACGCGAGCAACCATGTTGCTCATCAACATTTCACTCCATACAAACTCTGAAACAAACCACATGCTGCGACGGAGCGGCACCTCACTGCCTGTCAAAAATAAGTATTTAATCTGGATGTAGCATCATCTCAGCACACTTCTCCAGGCTGTCATCATGCCTTCTTTGGCACGCCGCCCTTGGTGCGGGAGATGTTAGCAACGAGGCACTCAGCCGCCACCTGCGCCACCAAAACATTACTGCCATTGTACACTCGTGTCTAGCTTTGCTTTTGCACCTTGGCACCTGCAACCCGCCGATCTTTGCAGGCATAGATCCATCGGCAGGTGCTTACGCTGTTGGGAATGATGACTGGCACTCCGTCGTTCATGCGCACGATGGTGTTCATCGGGTCCACGGATTCCACGACGCCGGCCACGACCTCGCCGCCGCCGGAGCCCAACAGCCGCACGGAATCGCCCACCACGAACGGCTGCGTCAGGAACTGCGGACGCATGAAGGGGAGCATTCACGAAAGCGCTTGTCTTGGCGTCCATGACAATCATGGAGTGTGACCCTGTTTGATGCAGGTTCTCAAAGGGCGCGCACAAGTGATCAGTTCATCGAGGGTGTTTCTGCGTGAACAGCTGCACACACAGTGCTCAACTGACAACGGTTACAAGTTCGCTGAACGTGTCCCCTTCTTCAAAACCCTGGCAGCACCAGCTTGGCGCCGCTGAGGACGTTCTGCGTGAGCTTCTGGGCGCCGAAGCCGAGGGCGATGCCGGAGACGCCGCCGGCGGCCAGCAGCGGCTGCACATTCACTCCCACGCAGTGCAGCACCTGAGATCAGGATGTTCACGTGTGCTGAGGTGATTGTTTTGCTGCTGAAGGCTTGCTGCTGCAGAGGCGGCGAGCAGCCATTACTCGTTGCAGCAGCTGAAAGATTCGGGGGCCAGCAACCGCTCGGCTGAAGGGCGAAAGTCTTGCACGTGCAGCTGCGTCGGTTGCGCTGCTTCTGCAGCAGGTAAGTGGGGCAGATCGTGTGGCTGTCGCCCGCAAAGTGCCAACTTCAGCCGCAGCACCTGCAGTATGCCGGCTGCCCCCAGCGCCCACGTCAGCAGCGTGTTGAATGGCCGCAGGATCCTGCGCAACACAAGCAGATTCATCGCGCATGCAGATCACCCATGTACGATCTCGTATGTGCTGCATCTGGATCAACAGATGACCATGCTGTGTGACGCACAGCATATCATGTCCACAGTAGCTATACAACAAGAAAATTTCTGGCGACGCGCATGTGCACCTGTCAATCTTCTCGCCGGTTTTGTGGCTGTCGATGGCCATGTTGATGAGCCGGTCTTTCCAGGTGATCGCGAACCAGAATCTGCGCTCGCCAAGACGCCGCTGTGACCTTCTACCACACGTGTGCACATGACGACACAGGACTCGACTGTCTCCACCCACATCCTGGACACACTGGAAACATCCAAAAACATGCAGGTGCCGCCAAACAGCAGATGACAGCGCTGCAAAAATCTCCAGCTCAGAAGGCATACATCTCTGACAGAAGGTATATATCACTGACAAACCCACGAAGACTCACCCGAGGATGGTCAGCGCCGCCTTCGAGCCCGCAAGCGCGACATCATCCAGCATGCCGAAGCCGTTGATGGCGTTATGAGCGACGTACGCTGCATCGCATGCAACGCCATCGTCAACTAGCATGGCGAGGCCGAGCGATTTTCAGTGGAAGGGGGTCAGCACTTTGGCAAAACCACCCCCCGGTGTCCCCCCAACTGCCCACCTGTGGAGCAGAGTGGTCGTCGTGCTGGTCGACCGGCGCCTCCAGCCGCTGTGCATCTGGTGGTCCCTTTTGAACCACTCACAAACAGCGACGAAGAACACGCACTTGTTACGTGCCGGCAAAGAGGGGCAGGTGGCCGTCGTGCAGGTCCACCAGCAAAGGGGTATACATCTGCACAAGAGGTGACACGGGGTGTCACAAAAACCCCTGTGTGACCTGCCTGTAAAGCGGGGCAGGTAGTCGTCGTGCAAGTCCACCAGCAGCTCCAGCCAGCGGCTAGCCTCGCGCAGCACCAGTATGATCGTCGCCGCCGGCAGCAGCAGCGTCACGGGGCGGTGCGCCGCAATGAGCCCCGCCTCCGCCACCCGCAGGAAGGTCCGTCTCTCCTTGACCTGTGCGGTAGCGCCCGCCTTGGTCGCGTCGTCCGCCGCCTGTGAGGTCGAAGCTCGAGGTGTCGGAAGAGAGACCGGACAGAGCAAAATCAAAAGGTGCCACGCTCCTGGACGTCCTCGCTTTCGCCCGCTATACTCCCGTCACCTGCCGCCTGCTAGATCGAGAGCGAAGATGTGAGAAGGTGCAAGGCGCCAGCCAAAAGACGCGGCGCAGGCGCTGTAGGCCTGCTGAGCTCTCATCATCAAGCCAGGTGGCCGGGCTCGTGAAAGGCAAATTTGGTGTGCCGAAGGAGGACCACCTCACCTCGCCAACATCCTCAGTCGCCCAGTTGAGGAAGCGCACAATCAGCTGGCTGGCGATGATGGCGCCGGCGGTGATGCCTACCAGCCGGACGGTAGCCTGTTCGCAGCAGCAATTCGAGGTGTGAGCATGATGTTCAGATGTTCTAGGCTATTCGCAGCACGGCAAGCGCGTCAGCATGGCCATGGCGCCATGTCCATCCGCGCATGCAGCATTGCATGCGGTCAGATCATTGAAGAGATCAGGCGCGCCGCCCTCTCGCCTGCCAGAAGATGGGAAGGCCGTTGTAAGCGGCGGTGGCCACGGCGGTGGCCTCCTCAACCTTGCCTGAGGCCACCTCTGCCGCCTTCTTTTTGGCGCAGACCGGCGCGCAGCGCCGCCCCTGACGCTGGCGCTGCTGTTGCAGTGCTGGCGCAACGGGCGCTGGCGCAGGCTGTGCGGAGAATGACGCAGCGGCTGAGACCTTCAGACGAGGCGTGCAGCGAGTGGTTGTGCACTGTGCCGCGCGCCGGTGCAGTGCAAGGGCAGACCCGGTGAGTGTCCCTGAGAACCTTGTTGCGGCAACTGGGCTTGCCATGGCGTCCTTCGCAGACACGGCGACTGTTTAGGGTCTGAGCGTTGAAGCACTGGCCGAGGTCAAAGTGGACAGCTCAGGTGATCTGGGGTCCTTCCACAACGTCTTGCCTCAAACTCGCAGGGTGACGACTACAGTATCACTCAGTCTGCGAGAGGCGGTGCTGAGCGGTGATGCGAGAATTGACACGGGTTGTTACGAGACTAGCATTTAAACAGAGGCCTCCGGTTACGTGTTGGTGAGAAGCTGAACAGCAGCGCTCGGTCAAGCACTGTCCTCACACAAGCGACAATGTAGATCACCGTGCCAGCTCGGTCAAGGTTCGGTCTCAGTGCAAAGTGTTACAACACTAAGATGGTCTCTACAGTTGCAGGCACAGTCGCCGCCCTCAACGACCGCCGACGGCGACGAAAATCTGGTGCAGATAAGACGCAGACTCTGGGTTGTGTGCGAAAATGCAGCTCACAAACCAGACCGCCAGACCGCCGATGCCAGCAGCAGCGTCACTGGAAGCGCTGGCGCGAGAACGCGGTCTCGTCGTAAAAGCGGGCATCGGTGACGGAATCCCCGAATGCGCGGCCGTTGAGCCGCTTCTGCGCCTGGACCGCCGACTCCAGGGCGTCGAAGTTGACGAAGATGAGCCCCACGCCCGGCGGGTCCTTGTCGGGGGAATCGCTGGAGGGTCGCGGCGCGAAGATTGCACGGATCTTGCCGTACTTCTCCTCCACCTCGTCTGCAGAGAATGACCAGACACAACCTCAACATCTGCCGTGACAGGCGCCTCCAAGTCAGGGCAAACCGTGCCCCTGCATGTGCACGCAGGGCTGCAGGGCAGGTGCATGGGAATCGCAGAGGCCAGAGGTCAGCTTTGCAGTACTGCAGGAATGCTGTTGCAAAACAATGTGGTTTGGAAGGACGCACGCCACATCAACACAGATGATACGCACCCGCTACGTCCTCCAGGATGTCGGTGTAGGTGTCGTTGTCCACCAGCTCCTCCCGCGTGGCCATGTTGGCAAGCCGCAGCACGCACGTCGGCGCCTCGCTGATGGTGGGCCGCGCCGCCCGGCCGCCCGACCGCGGCGGCGGCGGCGCAGCCAGCGGCGGCGCGGCAGGCAGCGGCGCTACGTCGGGCGGCTGCGTGGCGGCCGGCTTTGCCGGCTTTGTCTCGATGGGGAACAGCGGCTCCGCCTGTAGAAGCACCCACCACTGGTGCTGAGCACATGAGCAGCCCTGCTGAGCTGCATGATGATTGCGTGACGGCTGCCAAGAGCGGAGAGCAGAGATGACGACTAGACTAGCTCTCACGGGCTGGAGGCAGTTGCCAGGCACATGCCCTGAGTCAAGTAAAGCTGCGCTGGGGGCCGTTGCAGACGGTTTCGAGGCGCACACACCTTGGGTGGGGGCGCGATGGTTGCGGCAGGCTCCTTGGCAGGGACAGCACCAGCTCCGCCGCGGCGATCAGCGCCCTGTTGTCGGCACCAGAAGCGCAAGACGTCAGCAATTTTTCGTGCTGTGTGAGTGCACAAAACTGACGGTTGCGCAAGGCATGTGAACCAGAAAACCTGGGGACCAGGCTGCGGCCAAAAGCCTTGTTTCAATGAAGAGGCGACCCGTTGCAGAGGCTGCAGCCAGGAGGTCAAGCAAGCAAGCGTTAGTCCAAGGTGGAATAGAAACCCTTGGCACTTGTGGACATTGGCTTTCATTCAGCCGTCAGGCACCTACCGGCGGTGTCTGTGCTGGAGGCCTGCGGCTTTCTGTCGGCTCTAGTGCCTGCCATTGTTTGAGGCACTAGGCGAACAGGACCACAGTCTGGCAGAGGCATCACGGGGTTAGTACTGTGTTCATAACACAAGATATGAGGACAGGGGCAGTGCAGTTGCTCGGCTCGAATGGCCTGCTTACCTTGTCGGAAAGTTCACTGGGCGTCGGACTCAGAGACGCCTGCCGGCGGCCACCATCCGCAGCCTTGTGCGACCTGTGCCTGCGACACGATTCACGTCTGTTCACTAGGATGCAGAGCCAGGCTTCTCATATGTGTGAAATATTTGCAGGCAGCAACATGTGTCACACAAGCGTCACCACAGTTCTGGAGAAAAGTTTGGATCATGTTGGCGCGTCAGACTCCTGTGGAGGGACCTCCGAGCGGTGAACACATGGTCATGATCGATTCGTTAGCCCAGCAGAAGCTGCACTGCCCGAGCACTCGAGCGAGAAGTCCTACAAGGCAGACTGACAGGCACAACGTCATCACAGCTTAAACTTGACATGTGCAGACAGAACATGCAGCCAAACCTGCGGTGCTTCTTCCGAGGCGCCTCATCGTCAGAGGCTGCGGCGCTGCGGTCGCGCCGCTTCTTCTTGCTGCGCTTGTGCTTGCGCTTCTTCTCCTTGCGCTGCGCGGCCTCGCCCTCGCTGCCGCTACGGTGGACAAGAGACGAGAATTGCTGCTTCAACTTGGGACTCGCGACAGGTGTTACGTGTGCATTTGCTAACAGGCAATGCGGACAGCCGAACTACAGCAGCTATCAGCCTGTATTGAACGAAACGCGGTTCAATGAGATGTATGCCTTATCCCAAGGCTGGCATCGGTCCTTTGGTGTCCCATACATGCGTGGCAACGGCAAGACGTGCGTATCATTTGGTGGGGAGTCGGAGACAAGAGGACAATGATGGGCACCTCTGAGAGTAGGTGCGGCGGTGGTCGTCAATGGCAGCCTCCGGCTCATAGCGCTCAGCGGGGGAGGGCGCGCGCCGCGGCGGCGGCGGCGTCGGCTCTTGCACAGCCGCTGCCCGCAGGTCGCCAGGGCGCGGCCGGGCAGCGTAGCCTTGCGGCGCCGCGACGTCTTCGTCAGACTCGTCGGTGCTGTACCCGCCCTGCCGGTAAGGACACACAAACGTTGAACAGCAGAAGAGCACACACGAATGCCGCTGCCACTACTGCGTTGGCAGCTGCAGATGGTCCCCACTGGCCGCGACAGACAAAGTCCAATGGAAAGCATGTATATGTTGGCAGGAATCTTCTGGACTGGCAGTGGTGCTGCAGAGGATCGTGCACCTTGCTGGGGCGGGGAAGGTTGGGAACCAGGCTCGCCGGCGGCGGGGCGCCGCCGCGGCGCACGGGCGCCCGCAGTGCCGGCGGCCCCCGCACAGCCGGCGCCGGCGGCGCGGCCGACTTAAGAGTGATCTGCTGCGGCAGCTGCCGCGCCGGCGGTGGCGCCGGTGCTGCTGCCGGTGCGTGGCGGGAGTGCCGCCGAGAGGCGTGCACGTCATCGACTTCCATGTCGTCATCAGCCGCCGACGGCGGTGCGGGCGGCGCGGCGCGGGCCAGCGCGGCGGCGGCCGCCTCGCGCAGCTGCGCCGGGATCTTGCTGCCCTTCTGCTGCTGCTGCTGCTGTGCCTGCAGGTGATACAGCAAGCAGTCGAAACCAGTCTTGCCGTACAGTGCAATTTGCATAGCACTTGAGTCTCGCCACCAGCGCCGGCACCATGTACCTGTGCGAACCCGGCTCCGACCAAGCAGCAGGAGGCATGGCTGTTGTTCGGAACTTCCTCCTTCCAAGAGCAATGTATGCGCGCACCTGAGGGGGTGCGCCATACTGCTGGCCGCCTAAGGGGCCACCGTAGCGGCCGGGCGCGGAGCCGGGCTGCTGCTGCGACGGCCCTGGACGCGCCGCGCGCGGGTCGGTGCCGTAGCCGCCCGGCGGCCCGCCGCCGCTGCCGCGCCAGCCGTCCTGGCGGCCGGGCGGGGGGCCGGCGGGGCGGCCGCGACCCCGCGGCGGGGGCTCCGGCGAGTAGCTGTAGCTGCGGCCGCGCCGATCGTTGGCGCCCCACCTGTTGTGCGTGTATCGAGGGCGAGAAGCGTGGCACTCGTCCCCATGCAAAGCGCTCGGCAATGACCGCTTCTGAAAGCACGACTGCATGTATGGGCCTAGATGCACAGAGTGTACCCAGCTATATCAACCTCCGCACATCAGCTAGCTCATCAAGGTGCGACTTCTGATCGTCCAGCAGCCTTCCCACAGGAAATCAACACCTCAGCAGGCAGCATGGACTGCAAGCGGCACCTGTCGGTTACGGGCGGCACGCCGCGGCCGGGCCCCTGGAAGCGGTCGCCCCGCCGCGGCGGCGGCGACACGCTGCGCGGCGTCGGCGAACGGCTGTAGCTGCGGCTGTAGGAGCGGCTGCGGCTACAAGAACGGGAGTAGGAGCGTCCGCCGCCGCCGCCGCCGCCACGAGGCGGCGAGCGGCTGCGCGAGTAGGACGAGGCATGGCCGGCGCGGCGGCGGCCCCTCGGCGTGAGGCTGTAGGAGCGGCTGCGGCTGTAGGAGCGGGACCGGGAGCGGAAGCTGCGGCTGCGGCTGTAGGAGCGCGAGTAGGACCGCGCCTCGCCGCTCGTCGACCGACTGCGGCTGCGGGAGTGAAAGTTAGGAGTAGGGGTGAGGGCGGCATCGCGGCGAGCGAGAGCGCGATTGTGAGCAGGAGTAGGACCTGCATGCGCACGCGCATGCGGCAGCAGTCACCCCCCTCGGTTTCTGCCTCCAGTCCTTGCATATGTGCTTCGGCTGAAGGGCTCCAAAGCTCTGCTGCAGAAGTGTTTCGGTGCACTGCACAACGAGACACACCCCTCTAGAGGCTGGCTGCAAGGCGAGCAGAAGTAATGGGTGGGGTTGGCACCACGAATAGGGCGTACCTGGTGGCGCGGGGCACGGGGCTCGCCGCCCGCTCGAAGGCGGCCTTGCGCGCAGTGCTCAGATTCGACTGCGCAGTGAAGGGGCATAGGTGGTTGGTGAGAAATTGCCATCGCTGGGGCCCTCAGAGCCTCGAAGCAGGTGTGATGCTCCAGCAGATTCACAATATGCATTTGTCAGGCGTCTTGGCAGCTGCTGCTGCCGATGCCACAACCAGGCCACTGGAGGGTCCATCCTAAACCCTGAATCAATTGCCTTTGCATACCTGCGCGCGCATGGCGATGGGCTCCGGCAGGTACAGCTTGTTGGGCAGCGCCTTGCCGTTGGCACGCTGTGCTGCGCCCAGAGCTGGCTGCCCAGCGCCGGGTGGCGGCGGCCCGAGCCGCGGCGGCGGCGGCGGCCCGGCGGGCGCCTGCGGCCGGGGCGTGCCGGCGGTGCCGGTCGCGGGCTGCGGTGCCATGGCCATCGACGCGCCCTTCAGCTGGAAGCGCGTGGCGGCTGCCCTGCGGAAGCACGAGGAAGGCTTTCGTCAAATACCAGCCTGTGCTGCTGCGCAGAACAGATAGTTTCTGATTACATGCTGCTGCAGGCATACCAGAGCTGTCCAGCACAACGAACAGCCATTGATGACAGGTTGGTGCCCTGCAAGCCGTGCATCACAAGTGATGTGCCTCCAAACCCATACACTCAGCAGAGCAAGAGGCATTCCTAAGGACGCACTTGCGCTTCTCGGCCAGGGCGGCCTGCTTGGCTGCCTCCTCCTCCTGCGCCTTCTTCAGGTCCTCCGCCAGTTTCATCTGCGCATGGGGGCCGCATTGGATGTCACACCACAAGCAGCATGTGATTCGATGTTTTCGACCGCTTTGAACATATGTAACACCCCCCTGCCAGACGAAGCATGATGCAGACCTCTCTGCGGAGGGAAAGACACTGGTACAGGTTTGCATGAACTGCCGGAGCTGCCGGATTTTGCACGCGAATTGGGCGAACACGATGCTGGAGCACGTAGCTGATGACCCACTGCACTGCCACCGCACCTGCAGCTCGCGCACGCGGTCGGCCTCGGCCTTGGCGAGGCGCGCCGCCTCCTCGTCGCGCTTGCGCCGCTCCTCCGCCTCCGTCCGCGCCCGCTCCGCAGCCATCTCCGCCTACAGGGTTGCAGTGGGTACACGCTGCTTGCGTGACTGTGGCCGAAGTCGCGTGTGCATGTTTGGCTTGTGCATGTGCGCCTATGTGTGTGCTGTGTGAGTGCGCTTGCTGCCTGCTTGCAGATCTGCGCTCACTACGCAGCAAGGAAGGGCTTGGCAGGAGAACGAATCTGACTGCACGGCAGGAACACGCAGCAGGCAAACACAGCAGGTACCTGGCGCTTCATCTCTGCAGCACGCGTGATCTCGGCCTGCTCGCGCTCGCGCTGCATGCGCACCGCGGCCTCGATCTCGGCGCTGCGACGCCGCTCCTCCAGCTGGTCCTGCGTCAGCGCCGCCTGCAGGGGGGAGGCCAGGCACATTTTATTCTGGACTGGCAAGGTGTGGGGCATGGATGTGCAATCAGCAATTGGCATCCCTCGAATTTGTAAGCAACCGCTATCGAGGGCAATGGCAGGAGCGTCCCTGGCAGTGCTGCCGTGACACAGGAGCAGCTGCCGCACCACACATGGGATTGGCCAGATGGGATGATGTTCTTGGACAGCGCACAGACAGCCTTACCTCAGGAGTCGCACTCGCTGGCAGGGCAGAAGTGGGCGGGGCAGCTGCGGCCACCGCCGCCGGCGCCGCCGCCGCCGCCTCCGTAGCGGGCGCCGCCAGCACCGGGACTGCGGCAGCCGAGGTGTCCATCATCTGCGGCAGGCTTTCCGCCGGCGCCGTCGCCTCCGTGGCGGCCTGCGACAGCGGCTGCAGGGCGGTGGACGCCGGCGGCAGCGGGCCGGCCGCAGCATCCGGCAGCGACACCGGAGCAACAGCGACCTTCAGCGGCACGCTCACCACATTTAGCGCCTTGGACGGCGACGCAGCGGCTGCCGGCGCGGCGTCAGCAGCGGCGGATGCTGGCGCAGCCGGCGCCGCCGGCGCCGCTTTTGGCGACGCTGCTGACGGCTGACCCGCCGGCACCTTTGGCGGCGTCGCCGGCAGCGTCACCAGCGGCACGGCGCCTGCGGAGCCCGGCACGGCGGAGGCGGGCGGCGGGCCGGCGGGCGGCGCGGCGGACGCCGGCGGGTGGCCCGCGGCCGCTGCGGCGGCATAGTAGGCGGCGTACTGGTTGGGATCGTACCCATACCCTGCGTAGCCTGCGACAGAGCAGCAGGAAATCTTTGCAGTCTGCTTGTGTGTCACAGGCACTCGAACGATTGCCAGGTGCAGTGCAGGATTCACTGATGCTCATACTGGGGAGGCTTCAGCAGCAAGGCGAAGCTTGCCCTACCGGCTGTGCGCAGATTTGGAACCTGAGCAGCACCTCTGCTTGTCGACCAAAGGAGAGCGCGCACACCTGCTCCGTAGGCGGCGCTGTAGCCGTAGTACGCCTCCATGCCCGGCTGGTAGCCGTACCCAGCGTACCCATAGGGCTGGTAGCCGTATGGCTGGTACCCATATGCCTGGTACCCATAGCCCGGGTAAGCGGCGTACGCGGCTGCGGCGTGGGCTGCGGCTGTGTTGGGTGTCATGGCGGCCGCCGCCGACGTGGCCGGGGACGCAGCAGCAGCGCTGGTCGGTGCCACAGCCGGCGGCGTGGCGGCAGGGGACGCGACCGGGGCTGCTGACGCCGCAGGCGCTGCGGATGCGGCGGGAGCGGCCGAGACGGCTGGCGACGCAGCTGGCGCAGGGGATGCGGCGGGCGCGGGCGGAGGCGCAGTTGCATCGGCTGGAGCCACAGCAGCGGTCGACACAGCTGGCGCCGGCGCCGCAGCAGATGGGGCCGGCGCAGCGCCGGCGGCCGGTGCCTCAGCGGCCGCAGCGGGCGCAGTCGGAGTTGCGGGCTCAGGTTTGACGGCAGTGATTGCTGCAGGATCCGCTGACGTTGCTGCTGCCGGTGTGGCTGCGGGCTGTGGCGCAAAGCTGGTAGCCGAGTTGTTTGCAGCTGATCCGGCTGCAACACCTGTGGGTGTCGGCTGGGCCAGGGCAGGCCCCGCAGGCGATGCATCGGGGACGCCATCGGTCTGAGGAGAGGCCGTTGCTGTGGCGGCAGCCAGCTGCCCTGCTTCAGTTGGCTGCTGAGCAGGCTCCATCTTTCAGCTTCTTCGCATCACAAACGAGTGCGTGGCCTTGCACAGTGCGGATCGGCAAAGCACACCCCGGTCAGATCACCATTCGGCAGAACTTCGATGTTGCAAGCTACAAGTGCTGCAAGCAAATTTCCCTCCTTACTCTTTTACAGCACGAAGGGGAATGATGCGTGCAACACCACCTTTTAGCCCATGAAAACACAACGCAGCTTTGTACTTTGCAGATTGCGTGGACGATTTGGTCACCGTCCTTGGTCAGTAATTCGAGCATCTGTGCCGCGCCGCGCACCGAGGATCCCGCACACCACAACTACTGACCTTGATCCTGTCGGAAGCTTCACCACGACGACACAATGGCTACTGCGTGCCTCCCTCGCTTCAAACAGCCGAGCTAGGACCTTAGAACCACATCCTATACTGTCCGATACACGCGACCGCGAGCTCTAGTTTTCCAGACTCGCAGCGAGCGCCGCGCAATGGCCGGCCGCTGCGAGCTCAACCCGCAGGACTGCAGCCTGGGCCTGCAGCTGCAGGACGGCGGCGCCACGCTGGTGCCGCCCTGTCACGGCGCCTTCGGCTTCGCCTGGTCCGGCGCACGCGGCGCCGTCGGCGTCTGCGGCGGCCGGCACCGCTTCAGCGTGACCGTCCTGCAGGAGCTGCTGCCGCCGGCCGCCGCCGCCGCCACACTCGCGGCGATCCCCGAGCTGGACGCCGCCCCTGGCGTCCGCGTCGGCGTGTCGTGCGCCTCCACCGACGTGGCGATGCTGGGCGAGAGCGCCACATCGTGGGCGTACAGCAGCCTCGGCAAGAAGTGCGGCGGCGGCGGCGGCTTCCTGCCCTACGGCGTCCGCTTCGGCGTCGGTGACGAGGTGATTTCACTGTTTCATATGTGTGTTGCCTGCTCCGCCACGCCTGTTCGGCGTTTGTAGGTGCTGCAGGTTGATCAATGCAAAGATGTGGGAGTGCTGTCCCACACAATGGATTGAGATGTAAGCGATTGGGGGAGAGTGGATGCAAGGGCGCCAGCTGCCCCACCGAACATGCTCCACAGCTGCTTGAAATGTAGCTGTATCGTTCATGCAGGTCGTCGTGTGCGTGGACATGACCGGGCCCGCGGGCACAGTCAGCTTTGCCGTCAACGGGCAATGGTTCCACCAGGCGTTCACGCTGCCTCCGCAGCAGCCCAACAGCGAGTTTCTGGTGTTCCCGCACGTCCTGGTCAAGAACACGATCGTCCGCGTCGAGTTTGCCGGCGCAAGCGCGCGGCAGCCCATCCAGCAAGTCGGCTCCTACCGCCCCTGGCAGGTGACTGGCGAATGACGCTGCACATGCAGTGCCCATACCGAGCTGTGGCACCATGATGCAGTGAGATTGCACTCGATGCACTTGTGAAGACTGCAGCGCTCTCAGCATGACAACTGTGCAATGCTGACATTCTTCCTGCCGCTGTGGGAGCTGCACGCTCAATGACCTCAGCTGCACTCAATGGCCCTTCACTCTGCCCCTTTCTGTGCCTGCAGTTTGCCACCAACGTGCCGCAGCACTCCCGCATGTCGCCAAACCTGTCGCCAATCAACGGCCGCTTCGAGGTGTTGCTGCTGATTGGCCTGCCAGGTAAACACAACCGTCTGTAACATATACCTCTCTTCGATTCGTGACGCTTTACCTCTGCCTGTGCCGTCAGGACCACACGAAAAGCTACCGACTAGCCGCATCATGTCTTTCCAGAGTTGGTGCTACAATCAGACATGCCACATGCTTCAGCACAGCCGATCAAACCACTTTGTGGTTCTTCCTTTCCCCTGCAGGCTCGGGCAAGAGCACCTGGGCGGAGAAATATGTCCTGGGCAACCACAGCTTCACGCTGCTGGGCGTCAACGCCGCCCTCGACCAGATGCGGGTGCGCCTCCGTTGTTGCTCAACGTGCACTGCCACTCGCAATAGCAGTCTGCAAGGGTCTGTGGTCTGCTGGCTGTCAAGGCCAAGCTTCTGGCTTCCATCTCACCCCGAAGGGCTACAACGACTGCAGATCTGCTGTTCACATTCCTGCGTCTGCAGCGCTGATGTTGCTTTTGACGGTCTAATTTCCTATTCGCTATACTATCCGACTGCAGGTGTAGGGCGTGGCGCGGCAGGTGAGGCAATTCTCGGGCTACACCCTGGTGACTGCATCTCAATGCCCTCTCTTTTCATGTTGGAGTCTTCCTCGCAGGTGCTGGGCGTGGCGCGGCAGCGGGAGCAATCGCACAGAGCGGGCTCCTCCCTCTGGCTGCATCTTTGTTACTGCGTCTCCAACCGTCCTCCGCTGATCTTGATCTTGTTGCTTTAGGTTTCAAGTGCTGGGCGTGTCGCGGCATCGGGAGCAGGCGCACCGGGCGGGCACCTTGTCCTCGTCAATGTGAATTCATGCGCGTCGCCTGATGTCCAAGCTTTTCCTCGCAGGTGCTGGGCGTGGCGCGGCAGCAGGCGCAGGCGCACCGGGCGGGCGCCTTTGTGCGGCTGCACCCTGATCACTGCTTTCCAAGCGTTCTTTGTTAATCATGATTGTTTCTTCCCATCTCAGGTGCTGGGCGTGGCACGGCAGCGGGAGCAGGCGCACAGGGCGGGCGCCTTTATGCGGCTGGCGGATGAGCTGTTCGATGAGCAGCTGCTCATGGCCGCCGCCCGCCCCCGCAACTACATCATCGACCAGTCCAGGTGCGCCAGTATCCTGCTTCAATGCTGCCTCGCCAGAAGGACCGGAGATTGGGCAGTCAAGCAGGAAGCATCCTTGTCTGCTGGCATGTGGCACATCCTTTGTCCGAGGGACAAGCGAGAAGTCACGACATGCAGATTGATGCGACGCCACATGCACACCTCCGTCCAGCCCGACCAACCCTGCCCTGGGTGTTTTATGAACAGCATGCGCGCAAAGGACTGCGGGCCCGCAGCGCACCATTCCTTCCACCAGACACGATGTTGCTGCGTGGCCGCTGTCAGGCAACTGACTGAACGTTTCCTGCCAACGATAGTGTGCACGCGGAGGGGCTGCGGGCGCGCATCGCGCCGTTTGCACGGACCGCCTTCCAGTGCATCGCCGCTGTCACACGACTGACTGTTTTGCATTCGTGCCATTAACAGCGTGCACGCGGAGGGGCTGCGGGCGCGCATCGCGCTGTTCGCGCGGGCGACATTCCGGCGCGTGGCCGCGGCGATAGTGCTGCCAGACCACGAGCTGTTCCGGCGCCAGGCGGAGCAGCACGCGCGCGAGGGCAAGACGGTGCCGGAAGACGTCATCCTCGGCATGCGCGGTGCGCACCCTCACACGAAGCATTACGATCCAAATCTGAAGCGCAACTGCTGGTGACTTCGATAGGGTAGTAGCGCACCATGGATGCTCTCAGCTGTTGACTTGGCGGCTTCGGAGAATGTCAGTACGAGCCTGCGCGGCGCAGCTCCATGAGGACACAATGTACTGTTGCTTATGACTTCCTCAATGGGTCATCTTGTCATACCGCAATTTGAATATCTAGCGGAGGGCTGTGTCGTTCCCGAGAACTTCTTTTCAACAGCATGTGGAGAGCTCAGCTCCAGAGAGAACTACATCTCGTCGAGTAGACTTTCCTGGCAAATACTCGACTGCTCCCTGCCAGATGTGGCGGTCTCCGTAGTAGGCTTCAGAGGCAACCCCTCCTCTTCCTTGACTAAGCTCGCAAGTGCCCCAACATGCTGGAGCCGAGCTCGATTCGCCGACATCTGCCTGTCATCTGCCGATAGTGAGGGAGGAAAGGGCGCAATCTCTGGCGTCTAATGGCCGCCGCTTGCTGCTGCAGTAGCATCTCAGCGAGGCCACTGGTCAAAATCATAGCGGTTGTCATGACATGCTATCGAGAGTTTGGACGTAAGTGACCCGAACATGTGCCAAACGGCCAGATGGCAAGTCAGAATCCAGCGTACAGACATGTTCGTGCCATGCGGGTTCAATATGATGCAACTAGAGAGAATAGACATTGCCCGCAACCGTCACTCCTGCAGTCGTCACGTGTGCGCATCTCTAGCGAAATGATGGCTGAAGGTGGTGGCGGCACTGACCATGCTCGTAGTGCTAATGCATGTGGCTTGCGGGCACTGTCCCTTATGCATGTGTTGACGCAATCTTGGAGTGATCGCTTGGGGACGTTGTGTTGAGAAGCTGGCGAGATCGGAGGCCAGCCTTCGCGGCCGAAGCTGGGTGCTGTGTTGAATATCTGCAGCTGTTCGATTCATGCGACAGACAGTAAATGTTGTGGCCTCTCAGTGCGTGCATTCCTGGTTGGGGATAGCAACCCGATGCTGCAAATTGTCGTGAATTCCACAGCGGCTGGGAATGCATGCTGAATCATGGACTGTGATTACTTATTACCGCGGATCATCGATCTGGCTGGGCAGGCAGAGATGCCCATGTCTTACAAATTTTCTGGATGGTGGTCATAGCCTGGGGTCTTGCGTAAGGTGCTCCCTCGCGCTGCACTTGCGTTGCCGCCGTGGATGCAATTTCACGCTATCACTCCAAGAATTGTCGAACTCACAGCTGACCTTTGCGAATAGTTGAGTGATGAACGACCAAGTAGACCCATTGATCCATTAACCATAATGCGTTCGCTAACTTCGTGCCCCCCAGCCAGCTTCGTCATTCTGCGAGCCGGGCTTCGAGGCGCCTTCCTGATAATGGAATTTTGGCCAAAGAATCGTTCGCTCACAGCTGGCATTGCAACCAATACAGTGATGAAGCGATGCCGCACGACGAACATACCCCACGGATTAACCGGCAATAATATGTTCGGTGACCCTGTGCCCGTTGTTTTTCCAAACCCAGCCAGCTTCAGCATCCCGCGGCCTGGGCCCGGGCCGGACTTTGAGGACGTCGTCTTCCTGGAGCTGCAGCCGCCGCAGGCCGAGGCCATCGTGGCTGAGATGAACTCCAAGGTGCGGTACTTCCTTTCAACCGTAGATAGTGATCCAATCTCTCCCTCGAGTATCAACCGCGTCAGGCTGGGACACGCCAAGGTATGGCGCACTCTTTCCTCCCCTCTTCGCTCACCACCCATAACAACGGGACTTCTGTGTTTGGTGTTCGCTCAAGGTGGCGACACGGGCTCTGCCAGGCTCAAGGGGCGCTGCCGTCCTCATGCGGCAGCTACGCGGCGGCGGAGCGAGTGGGTTATCCCAACTTGCTGTCGAAATAACAATCTGACCTTGCAACAATTAACGCAATTGCGCCTGTTTTCATGCTTGAGCACAGGGTACTAGAAAGCGGGGGGAGGGTGGAGAATGCATGTGTGCGCCTGGCAGTAGAGGGAACGAAGAGACACGACACCAATTCTAGTGGTTCGATGATAACTTTAGGAAGTGCGATCAAAAATGCTCTGCGTGCAGGTGGCGATTCGGAAAGGATTGGCGCACGAGTCAAATTGTTGGGTGCGGGCCTTGCGAGAAGCAGACTCAGTCGATCTGCAGCAGGCGCGACGCCAGACTTCGAGTCAAATCAAACCACGTATCAACTAATGTCAGTTGCGAAATCGAAAATCATCAACGTTGACTGCAGGGGCTATCAAGACACATCGTGGCGGCAGGTAGCTGGCGAAGGGAACGCAATCACACACAGTCCATCAAGTGCCTCATTCCGCAGCGTGCAGGTTGGCCCCTGAGCTTTGCTCGACTTGCATGGCGCAGGCCGGGGCGGCGTTGGTGCAGCTGCAGGCCCGCAAGCGGCCGGCGCAAGCCCTCGGCGCGCCGCTGGAGGGGCGACCAGAGCAGCGCCCCCGTGTCGGCGCCGGCTCAGGTAGTGTGTTTGTGAGACACATTCGGCTTCTCAAAGCCAATCAGTGGAGCTGCAGCCGGTGTTCTAGCCTTCAACATGAGATCTGTGACACGACGCACGAACACCTTCGTTGACAGTGTTTGCAAGATCACAATGCATTTCCAGCCGACATGGCTGCTGCTCCAGGGTCACAATGCTTTGGCAAACGCGCTTTTTAGGACAGGAACAACAGAATATGACAAGTTGTGTCGTTTCTACGCGTGCCTTGCCGTCTGCAGGCGCTGCGGGTGGCGGCCCAGCAGCCCGCGCGGCGGCCGCGCCATGGAACAGCGTCGGCGTGCCTGCTGGCGCGGAGGGAGGCGCCGGCCGGGGCCGGCCGGTGCAGCCGGCCCTCGGCGCCGCTGCCGGGCAGGGGCGGCAGCAGTTCAGCCAAAGCGCTTCGCCGAGGGCAGGTGAGCGCCATTGCGTGTCGAATGGACATAGAACAGAAGTTGTAAAACCTCCGTCAATGTGGCTGCCTTTTGGCAACGAAGAACCTGACACGCCTTCGTGCCGAGGCGAGGAATTGCTAGGGGTGTGCCAGGTTTCGAATTGCGGCAGTGCCACGTGTGCGCCAGCGGAAGGGCCACTGCTTCCCTCGTTGGCCAAAAAATCTTGGCGAAATCGCTGCTTCCCTGGGCAGGTGGCATGGCCTTCCGCCCAGCGCAGAGTGAGGAGCCATTCTCTGTCGGGGGCGTGCGCCCGCGGCCGCAAACACTTCCGCAGCCGCAGCAGCCGCAGCCGACAGCGCGTGTCGCGCCCGCTATGGCAAGCGCCGCGCGCTTCCAGCCCGCTTCCAGCCGCGAGCCCTTCTCCATTGACAGACCAGGTGCGAGGTCGCAGCTGCGCTTCACGATGTGTTTTAACTGAGTGTGCTTCCCGCACTTGCGGTGTCCCCAGCAGGTTTGCCCTGTTCTGCTTCCAACCTCGATGTACTGCAGCTTTCAAGAAGGCGGTTTCAGGCGGTTTGCAAGTGTAGTCGCATGAAACTGACGAGCATGTGAACGTTTGCGGACGCAGCTGGCCAGCAGATGCCGTTCGGCGGGCGGGGCCGCGGCAACAGTGCTGCTGGCAGGTCAGGCGGCCGGGCTGGCGGCAGGCTCGGCGGGTCCCCGGGGGCCGGCCGCAGCCTGCAGGGCAATCTGCAAGCGATCTCCCCGCAGCAGCCGCCACCGCAGTTGCCGCAGACGTCGCTCCTGCCGCAGCAGCAGCATGCAGGCGGCTGGCAGGGGCAGCCGTCTGCGCAGCCTGGCGCCTCCCAGCCACAACCGCAGCAGCAGCTCCAGCAGCGGCAATGGCATGGTGCCCCAGCTCACAGCGGCGCCGCCGCCGGCAGCGGCCAGCAACAGTATCAGCAGTCTCCGCCACCTCCGCAGCCGGCCAGGCGCTACGTCAGAAATCAAGACTGGGAGCCGATGCCATTTGACGGTGACGACCAGGCACCAGCGGCCAAGGCCGGTGCCGGCAAGGGGGCATCGGCCGAGCCGCAGCAGAGGCCGCAGCAGCAGCGGCCCCGGCCAGCGCCGCAGCCTGGTCGAGCGCAGCAGCCGATGCGGCCTCAGCAAGTGCCGCAGCAGCAGCACCAGCACCAGCAGCGAACGCAGCCGCATTCATCTGCTCCTGCTGCCAGGCCTGGCGCCGGCGGCAACGTCTCCCCAGCCCAGCAGCAATCCCTGCAGCAAGCCGTCCCTGCAGCGTCATCGCGAGGCGCTCAGCAGCAGAGCCGCCAGCAGGCACCGGGCGATGCCGCCGGCGGAGACAGTTTCGGTGGGAGCGGCGGATTCCCGCCATTCGGTGCCGGGCTGGTCGCCCAGCTTGAGGCACGGCAGCCAACCCCCGGGCCCCTCTACAGCTTGGCGGGTGCGCAGCTGCCGCATTCGACGTCGCCTCAGGCCCAGCAAGCGTCCGGCGGCGACGCTGGTGCGTGGAACCAGCAGCAGGCGAGGCAGCAGGGCAGCGCCGGCAGCGCGGGAGGCTGGCAGCAACCGCCGCCCCCGCAGACTGCCAAGCCAAACGCTGCCGGCACACGCAGCCCTGCAGCAGCAACGGCAGCTGGCGCATGGGGTGCCGCTCCTGGGACGCAGCAGCCGCCCTCACAGCAGCAGCCAGGCCCACGCGGCCAGGCGCAGCAGCACTATCAGCAGCAGGCGCAGCAGCAGCCGCCGCCCGGGGGGCAGCAGGTGGCAGCTCAGGCGGCAGCTCAGCCCGCCGGCGGCTGGCAAGCTCAAGGCCCGGCCGGCCAGCAGCAGCAGTGGGAGGCGAGCCAGCAGCAGTCTGTGCAGCACGAGATGGCTCGCGACAAGCTGCAGCCGGAGCAGCGGGGCGCGCCCGTCTGGGACCCCGTGCGAGGCGTGTGGTACACACCGCCGCCAACTGCTGCTGCGACACTGCCGCCAGCAGCCAACAGCCGTGCGGCCACATCAGCGAGCTCTCAGCAGCCGAGCATGCAGCTGGACGCACCGGCAGATGATGGCGCAGGCCGCTGGGCGCAGTACCAGCAGGCGCTGCAGGCGGCAGCGGCGTCCGGCGCCTCTGGCAATGCCAGCGCTGCCGGTGCGCCGGGCGCCTGGGGCCAGCCGCCGCCTGCGCGGCCGCAGCCACAGCAGCAGCGGCGGCAGCAGCAGCCGGCGCCGCCGCCGGGTGGCAAGCCTGCCGACGCCAAGCCGATTGTGAGCGCCTTTGCGAAAGCTTATGCGGGAGCAGCGAGCGCGCCTGCTTCAAACACACACAGCGTCTACCGGGGCAGCCAGCAGTCGCCTTACAATGCACAGCCGGCGTCCCAGCAGTCGCCTTACAACGCCCAGCCGGCTTCCCAGCAGTTGCCTTACAATGCTGAGCCGGCTGCTCAGGGGTCGTTGCCAAACTACACTCCAAGCGGCGTGCAGCGGCCGGCGCACGGCCAGGCCGCCGCCCAGCAGCCGGCCTACAATCCTCAGTCGGCTCCGCAGACTGCTTCCCAGCAACCGCAGTGGACCTACAGCGGCGCCGCTGCGCAGGTGTCGCCCAACAACGCCCAGGCGGCGGCGCAGCAGTCGCCCTACGGCTGCCAGACAGACCCGCAGCAGTCGCCCTACGGCGGCCAGACAACCCCGCAGCAGTCTCCCTATAATGGGGGCACGGCGCAGCAAATGGTGTGGCCTCCATACAACCCGTACCAGACACCTGCCTCCCCGGCGCAGCAGCAGTCGCAGCAGCAGCTGCAGCAACAGGCGCAGCAGCAGCAGCAGGCACAGCAGTTTGGCGAGCCGCAGCCGCCGCTGCCAACTGAGCCTCCCCCATCAAGCGCGCCTGTGAAGTCCACAGGTGTGTTTAGCCCAGATTCAGGGACGACTTGTTCATCTGTGTAGCAGCGCTGCATGATGCAAACATGCACCCCGTCCCTGCTCGACCGCAGGGTGCGCCTGCCCTTGTTGTGGACCCCTGCACCAAGCCCTTGCGATCAATATTTCACGACGACATCTTCCCGTTGCATCGTGCAGGTGTGATCGCAGCTGCCCTGGAGCTGCAGCGCAGCAGCGGCGGCCTGTCTGGCAGCCTGCGCAGCCCCTACGCCCACAAGGCGCGGGATGTACTGCTGCTGTTTGCAACCTCGGTCTGAATTCCGCAGACACACCTAGACACAGAAGCTCAGCGCACTGGAGCTTAATGCCGTGTGGCTGCCACCGCCTGTCGCCGCAACATATACTGCAGATTGCAGCGGGCTGAGACGCTCATTGCATCCGCCAAGCCTGATTGGCCCAGCTGCCCAGTCGCTGCCGATCACTGACCTGCCGATCACTGAACCGGATGATGCCGCCCCCTACTGCAGGGCACGACCCCACCATCGAGACTGTCGGCGCCGCAGCAGCCGGCCGGCCAGGCCCACGAGCAGGGGCCACCCGGTCTGCAGCAGGCGCCGGCGGCGGCCGCGGCTGCCCCTGCGGCAGATGCGGCGCCCGCTGCCGCACAGGGTGCCAGTCTGGCCTGGGCTGCGTACGCCGCGCAATACCAGGCACAGGCCGGCATCGCGGCGTGGCCCGCCCAGCAGCCGGCCGCGCAGCCGGCCGGCCAGCAGGCAGGCCACCAGCAGCCAGGTCAGCAGCAGCAGCCGGCCGGCCAGCAACCGGCGGCGCAGCAGCAGCCAGGCAGCCAGCAGCAGCCTGGCCGGCCACCGGCAGCCGCGCCGCCGGCGCAGAGCGACCCGAGGCAGGCGCAGTACGGGCTGCAGACGGCGGAGGGCGGCGCGGCGACGCAGCAGCCTGCTTACGGCAGCGGCGGCCAGCAGTATGGGTCGCAGGCGGCGCAGGGCGGCGGTGCGGCGCTGCACCCAGGCTATGGCATAAGCCAGCAGCAGCAACAGGAGCAGCAGCAGCAGCAGCCCTCGTATGCCCAGCTGGCTCAGGTCTACCAGGCCAGCCTCGAGCAGTTCACAACACCCGTGCAGCAGGGGTGTGCGGATGCGTCGCCAGGCGGGCAGTTTCAGTATGGCCAGCCGGCAGGCACGGCGGCCACGTCTGCCGCTCCCGCCGCGCCTGCGGCACCGGCGGCGCGGGCTCAGCAGTATGCTGCTTGGCCCCAGACAGCGCAGGCGGCGCCGGCCCAGGTGAGCGCTGCGCCACCGCAGGGCGCTGCCGCTGCCGCTTGGCCACAGACGCCGCAGTCGCAGGCGGCCACCACTGCCGGCAGCACGCAAGGTGCGACATTGCCAGGGCAGCAGGCGGCTGTTGGACCGCAGGCCTACGGGCAGCAGGCCTTCGGGCAGCAGCAGCAGCCCTGCGGGCAGCCGCAGGCTTATGGCCAGCAGCAGGCTTCTGGCCAGCAGCAGGCCGCCTATGGGCAACAGGCCTATGGACAGCAGGCATACGGGCAGCCGCAGGCCTACGGGCAGCCGCAGGCCGCGACTCCAGCCCAGCCGGACCCGCCCCAGAGACCTGCTGCGGCTGCCGCCGCTCAGCAGCCTCCCCAGGCGCAGGCATACGCCCAGCAGCCCTACGCCCAGCAGCCATACAGCCACCAAGCGTACGGACAGCAGCAGCAGCTGGGGTCGCTGGCTATCGCGCAGAGTCAGCTGCAGGCGGCCGCGACGGCGCAGCCAGGCTCGCAGGCCGCGCCGCAGCACGCAGCATACGACTTGGGCGACAGCGTGCAGCCGACAGCGCAGCCGGCGATGTCCGCCACCCTTGCGGCGCCGGCGCTCGTCTCTGGCGGCGGCCCTGGAGCGACTGGTGGCTCCAGTGGCGGCGGCCCTGGAGCGCCTGGCGGCTCCGGCAGCGCGTATGCTGCGCAGGGGCAGCCTGCGCCGACGCCGGCGCGGCCCGCAGGCGCCGGCCGGCAGGTGTACTGGCAGCAACAACGCTACCAGCAGCAGCCGCTAGCGTATGGGCAGCAGCCGTTGTACGGAGCCGCTCAGCAGGCTTATGCGCAGCCGCAGGACGCGGGACCGCAGCAGGCATATGGGGCGCAGGCGCCGCAGCAGGCGCCGCAGCCGCAGCATGGCGCGCCGCAGGGCGGCCAGTGGCATGGCTGGGGCGGCCACCGGCAGCAGCACTAGAGGGTACCTAGTTCTTGTGCGGGCGGCTGACGCTGCATTGCAACTTGCGGATTTGAGGATGGCAGTGAGCGGACTGGACAGAATGCGGATGGATGCAACTTTCTCGTGTGGCTCTTCTTCAGATAGTCGAAAGAAAGAGGTTGCCTCTGGCCCTCTGACTTCGCTTTCCCGGCTTGCACAGTGATTCACGTTTTCGCTTGTGTAAGGGCAAGCCGATCAAGACAGACGCGGCAACCTCCAGCGGCAGGATAGTCAGGGTTCGTGCTTAAACCTCAGACGTGAAATGCGGAACGCGAAACTAAAAGTACCGTCGGCGAAACGTTTCGCGTAGATGCGAAACCCTATATCTGCGCTGATTCCCTACCCCAAGCTGGGATTTGCCCTGCTAAAGCTTCCAAAAGCACGTTCCGGGCGTCGTGCATGAGCACGGGTCTTGTTCCTTTCAAAAACACGTCGCAGCCCTGAGTTCGGCTGCCAACATCAAGCGAGGGGCGCACCAGCCTGATAACTAGGTACCTAATTAACCACACCTAGTGAGTTGATTAGCACTGATGAGCTCCGGCAGGCGGGCAGGAAACCAGGTTGTCGCACTGTTGCAAGCGTGCGATGGTCCTCAGATAGGCCTGTGAGCTTTCGAATGGCCGGTTGTGGTATTGTTCTGCAAAAGTATGGCTGTCGGCGGCAGATACTTCAATAGCGGCGGCAGCGGCGGTGGAGGTTTCGCGTGATTGCGAAACCTCCAAGCCGTAGGCGAAACCTGCGAAACCGTATGCGAAACCTACTACGGCGAAACCCTGAGTTTAAGCACGAACCCTGAGGATAGTACTTAGCCGAGCCGATTTCATCTCTAGGACTGTGTATCATGACGGGTTGTAAGGCCTGATGGCGGCTCCATGCGCCAACAGGGAGCGTTCCGGACCGCGTAGCAAAGCTTCCTCACACTCTGCTTTGGGGCCCTGGAGCTTGCTGCGCGTTCCGGCGCCTTTTGCACTAGCTGGGATGGCAACGTGCAGCTCAGTCGCTGCAACGCTGGTCTCCCTTCGCACAGCCCACTCTGATAGCGCTGGTACTCGTCCAAGAGTGATCTGTGAGCAGCCGGGTGCATGTCACTAAGTTTGTCGGCCGTCCAAGGGATGACGGCCCGATGCCATTGACAGGTGGTCCATTTGGGCCTCTGCAGGGGGCTCAGCTGTCGCGGAAGCAGCCAAAACGAATAGCATAGCATTCAGAAGATGATATGTGGCGGCTGCGAGCGCTTCCGCATCGTTGGCGGCGATCACGACGCGGTTGGCTGTTGTGATGGCACGGAGCTTATCCAGGCGCTGGGAAGCTCTGTGCCTGCAGCAGCAGCTTTTTATCAAATCTCAGAGACATACTGTCGGCTCCCATGATTGCGCAGCGGCTTCAGGTGCAAGATTTGGGCAGCTGCTGTCACAACTCTGCAGCCATTCACCCCGATTACGGGCCCTGCCCCAGCAACCTAATTGCGCCTCGCGCAGCGTGGCGCCCCAGGCCTGAAAGCTGGCTTTGCCTTCTTCATGACTGGCCCGGTGCGGGCGGCTGCAGCGCCTTGCAGTGGCTGCTACAGCTCCCGGAAAAGGGCACAGCGCTGTAGTGTCGAGTCGTTTGCGAGAATCGGCAAAGTCCTAGATTCTGAAAGGCCCAGCGAGGTTCACGGTCTGTCTTTATTGCCTTCCTGTAAGGCAAGTCTGGGCCCTCGTTGGGGGATTTGCCTCTACCCCTTGCTCACGTGAGACATGTAGACCACCACATCCTAGGGTTTATCGGTGCCCTAGTGAGAAGACATGCGACAACCTCCGTGCTTTTCGGCTCTCTAGCTTGCACTCGCACGAGCAACCCCGCGCCTGGCCCCACAGTAGCGCTGCTTTACATCTGCTGCTTGTCCTGGCGCTGGGCGCCCGTGCAACGGCCAGCGGGTGGCTGAAAGCTCCCAGCTTGGGTGTCGGAAAACCGGACCGTGAGGCAGCACCTCTGCAGCAGCCTCGCGTGATACCGTGGGAAAAGCAGTGGAGTGACGCGGTCTCTGACAGGTGAGGCGCTAGATCTGCCATTCAGACCGGACCTGGTTGGGCTAGCGCGCGGCAGGCAGGGCTAAGAGTGCCGCGTGCTTCGACACGCCCCGTCACTGGCGGAGAAGCACTGCAGGCGAGGCGCGGCTTCACTGTCTGTGCGGGCGCGGAATGCGGCGGATGTGACCGTTCCTGGACGCTGTGTGCGCTGCTGGTGCGGTTGGGGCTGGAATACTGGCATGCACCGGCATTCTTAGGAAGTCCCCGTGCACGGAACTACAACGGAAGGTGCAGCTAAACGCCGCATGGCAGACATATTCGTAGGGTGGCAGGGCGGATCGTGCTCCGCTTTCATTCCGGGCACATGCCTAGGCTGCGTCTTGGCGTAATCAGGTCGCTCTTGCCCCTCATCCAAGGACTGAAAAACTGAAGGGGCTGCAAACCTTTAACGGGCTGTGTCTGGCGCTGCGGGCCCGCCGCGCCGGTGGAGTGGCTCGACTTGACTGTAAATTTGTCTGTTGTGCCAGATTGCTGAGTCTTCCCTTTCGCGCGCTGCGGCTTTCGAGCGCGACGGGCTCCGTCCTGCCATGTTGTGCTGCCGGACTACTGGCTGACACCCGGTGTTGTACTGTTCTTGTGCAGGCTCTGCAGCCCGACGCTGATTGTGGCGTGATCGAACATCGGGTGGTCCGTGGCCGGTGGGCTGCGCAGCATGTGCCAGAGCCGGGTGAGCAGCACGAGGCAGATCGCATTGCTTCGCCCCAACTACCGTGCCCGCCGACGGCCGTTCAATGTTTACGATCACTCGTCGGCGGTTGCATGCATTGACCATGCGTCCTTGGACTGTATTGCTGCCGGTCCAGATCGACAATGGTCTCGTGCAGGAGGTTGCAGTGCACCTGCCAATATGTGCCACTTCTGGAGCTCAACTGACCCACTCTGCCGACTGGCAACTTTTAGTGCTTGACTATGTCATCAATAGTCTATCCTTCTATCGCGCAGGTGCAGCGAGACTGCTCGCCTCAGCCGCCCGATGCGGTCTTCGGGCCGGGCTCGCGGCCGGATGTCGCCGCCACCGGCGACGTCTGCCTGGCGCTGGACTATCTGGAGGTGAATACAGGGAGCTGATTGTGAATGTACACGTTAATGTGTGGATTGCAACAGCGTCTGGACCCCATTGCTCGACGATGTGCGCAGCAGCACGTCTCTGGGCAGCGGCACCCAGAATGTACAACGTGCAAGTTCCCAAAAGGAGTTCCACCTGCTCCTGCCGCCGCAGGACCCAGCGGCGCACGGCGTGACCAGCCCGGAGGGCGTCATGGAGCCGGCGGTGTTCCTGTGCGACATCGCGAGCCTGCCGGGCGCCGACCGCGCGTTCGGCGAGGCCAATGCGCTGCCGCGGCTGAAGGAGCTGCTGTGGCTGCTGGCGCCGTACGCGGAGCTGCAGATCATCGTGGCGGAGTGCCTGCTGTGCACGCTGCACCGGCTGGTGGATGCGCACTCCCAGTACAGGTGAGCGGCATGAGCTTGCACGGCATGCTTTCTTCTTGCGACGAGAAGAGAAGACGCACCCTCAATTAGTTTCAACACGCACTGCTCCCCTATTTTGGCGTTACCCGCATCCGCCTGCCTGACTGCATCATCGACACTGGACATGTAAAGCTGTCAAATGTGGATTTTTACAGCTTCGTGATGCTGACGTACTCCTTCTGCAACATACTGCAGGCGACTCATGGTCAGAGCAGGCTTCGTGCCGCTGCTGGTGCACATGCTGGAGTGCACCACGCAGCCAGGCGTGGCGGTGCACGCCGCCTTCATCCGGCGAGCCGCCTCCACCATCCTCGCCCGCCTTGCCAACAGGTCTGTGCCCGCAAGCTGTGTGATCAACGTGGATGCCTGAGTGGCCGACAATCCTCCCACAGCACAACATGTGGTGCTGCACTGCGAGGTGTGTGGTGCCTCATCATCGGTGTGCAGTGCTTTTCCTGACCGCTGCACAGCGGCGTTCAGGTGCTCATACTTGCCAGCAGCACATCCCCGAAAGGCAGGGCCCCTTGCACACCCTACTGCTGCCTGTCGTAGCCGCGCTCATAGCGCACCTACCTCGGCACTCGCATTCTCAGTGTAGCAATGCTCCTGCGCGCAGGTGCGACACGCGCAAGGCGGCGGTGGTGGATGCAGGCGCGGTGGCGCCGCTGCTGCGCACCTTTGCGATGGGTATCCCGGAGCTGGCGGGCGAGCTGGCCGCGGTGTCCGGGGAGGCCGACCTGGCAGCGCCCGTCCCAGACGAACAGCGCCACTTGCACGGGTGCGCCCTTGGGTCGCTGTGCCATCCCCGCAGACATGTCACACATCCGCAGGAGGTTGTTGCTCTCTGGCAACCACAAGGCATAGTGCTGGCATTGACGTCTTGAATCATGTGCGAAGAAGTAAGAGATGGCAGGGACCTGTCCCTCCAAGCAGTGTCTCTGCAAGAGCCTGTGTACATTCGCCATGCTGACGCCGGCTCTGTGTGTGTCCGCGCAGCTACTACTGCGCACCGGAGCATGAGCGGCTGGCCAGCGCGGCGGCGGCCGCGGCGCTCGCGGCGCTGACGCAAAACACCACCGCCGCCTGCGCCGCCGTCATGGCGGAGCCAGAGGCGGAGGTGCTGCTCGCCTACCCGCTGGTAGTCGGCTGCGCCAGCGTGTCTGCTGTCAAGCAGGAGACCGAGGCGGTGCTGCAGGTGTGTGCAATGTGTATCACAGACTGCCTCCTTCCTGTCAGATCACATGTACTCGCCGGTGGTCGGCTGCGCCAGCATCGCCGTTGTCAAGCAGGAGACCGAGGAGGTGCTGCAGGTGCGCAGCGAACTAGAAGGCGGCTCGTATGCCGCAGTCGATGCAGGATGGTCCTGCCACGCATGCTGGACTGTCCTTGGCTTCTGGGCGCGTCAAGGGCCTGGCCGCTGATGTGACTGTGCCACTGCCTGGCCACGGGCGCTAAGGGCTTGCCATGTCGAGGATGAGCTGTGAGAGATCTCAGGACCATAGCTGCACCGCGCCTCAAAGGCGCCGGCCCAGACGTCCGTTATCCCAGAAACACCGCCAGACACCTTCACGCATTGTTGCCCGCCTCTCAAAGGCTACACACATTGTGCAGGTGCTGCTGAACCTGGCGGCGGCACCCAGCAGCTGCCAGGCGGTGCGGGACGCGGGCATCGCCATGGTGCTGCAGTCGCTCATCCACAGCGTCGCCGCTGCGCTGTCCAGCCGCTCGGGGCGCCGCTCCCCCCGCTCCCAGCGCGAGGTGCGTCTTCAATCACATAGGTAGTCTTCTTGTGCTCATACTTGTGGGTGTGTCCACTGTGGGCGTGTCTCATGATTGCCTTGTGATTGCCTTGATTCACCGACTCTTGTGGAGTCGGTGGCTGCAGCTGGCTGCAGCTTAGTGCGAGTTCCGGGACGATGACGGCTGCATTTTGGCTGGTGCTTTCTGATCCTGTGCTAGCTGGATGTCTTACAATGCTGTGACCCCTTTTGGTGGCAGTCGCTGCTTCGCCAGCTAGCCCAACTAGAAAGCAGCTTCATGTCAAGTAGGTCATCTGTCACCGGTCCGACACCACGGTTGTACCAGTCGGGATGGCTTGTACCAGGCAAGCAACCTTTCTCTGAATTCTCTGCTGCTCATTCCGATCCCATTGCACATCTGCAGGTCTACCGCAAGATCCACGCGTGCGCGCTGGAGCTGCTGGCGAAGCTGGGACACAGCTACGTTATCTCCACCCTCAGCCGGGAGCCGCTGTTCAGCATCTCTGAGGACCGCGAGGTGGTCTGCAAAGAGGGTGCGCTTCAAATTCTGCAAATTCTGCAAAGAGGGTGCGCTTCAAATTCCAGCTGTGCTTGAAATTGTGCTCGACAACGAGAAGTTTGCGCTCATTTGACGCACATCTGTGTCGCTGCCAACGGCCCATGATGCAGCTTGCCTGTCTGTGTTTGCACATACACTGGATCATCGGTCTGCAACATCGGTCTGCAACATCGGTCTGCAACATTGTCTGCAACATCGGTCGCCTGGCTGGGTACCTGTCAGGTGCTCAAAACATGCTGACGCCGTTTGTTGTCCTGAATCGCAGATGCGCGGCAGCCAAAGCTGGTCATGTCCGCGGTGCGCGCCATGGACAGCTTCACCAACTACATTAAAGGCCGTGTCACCAGCCGCGAGCAGCAGGGCTTCTACGTCGAATGGTGATAGCCGCGGCGGCACTTGAGCCGACGTCCCATCGCCAACAGCGGCGCAACAGCAGCACCCCACATGCAGCAAGGAACCAGTGACGGCAGCCGCTGGCGGCGGCAGGGCAGCCGCCTGCGGCGTCACGACCACAGCTGTGTAAAGTACGTCTGCAGCGGCGAACACGCCCGCGCGCTGCCTTTATATTTAGCACTTGACCTTGTTCATAAGATTTTCTCAGCTTTGATGACGGCTGGCCGGGGCACCAGCCGCCCCTGCCGGCTGCCCCGGAGACCTGACTAGCAGCACTTGTGTCCGGGGCGAACGACAAGACTCGGACCACACTGAATGATTTTCGACAGCTTTGATTAGGACATGAGGAGGGTTGGGCGATCATATGCCCACGTCCAGGCGGGCTGGTCGCCAGCAGTAGTGCTGACGGCGGGACAGCCAGCACTGAGTCTTTTGATCGCAGGGATGCAGAAGTGCAGCAAATTCGGCGAACAAGTTGTTGATGAACGGGCTGCGTTGATATGGAGCTTTTATGTCTAGGCAGCTGAACTCGACACTCTTGCTGGGATCGGTGATTTTCGCATGTGGTCACTGCTGTCGTTGAGCACATTCTTAGTAAGTATCGTCTGCCAAGTATGCCCAGCATTATGGTGGCAGCAGCGGGTGGGACAGCCTTGTCATTTGATTGTCGCATCATGGTTGTAACACTCGGAATCGCTTGCGTCGTGACATCCGCTGCTGGCTGGAGTAATATCAGACTCAAACTGAATCCACCGACAAGCACTGTGCGGAACACAAGATTGATGATGGTGTGATTGCTGGCCCTGCCAGCAGACCTTGCGTTGATAAAAACACAACACTGCCGGCCCATGCGCCTTTCTCAAGATTGGATGTACTTGGTACCTGACCTAGGTGTCATTACCTGGCGCTTCTGCCACCATCACGGGCAGTCATGCGGTCTTGAGCTCGCCGTCAATCGAATGCCTGATGCTGGACACAGTTGACCCCTGGGCAAACAGGCAGAAACGATGTCCAGACACGATGTTTCCAAAGACTGCTGCCGCACCCACCACCCATGCAGTGTTGTGAGCACCGTGCGCATGATCAAATGTGCAGTCTACTGGGAGAACCAAGCCACAGCGCATCAGTGATGCAACCAGTACTGAACCACACAAAAGGCGAATGCCATACGGTGTTTGAGGGCTTGTGCACCTGTGAGTTTGAATCTCAAATTACCCAGCTTCCCCGTGATTGCCTTACTGAAATTTCAAGGTTCGGAGCTACCATTGTGTGCTCGAGGTCCGACTACGTGGCATACTCTGACATATCACGCTTGCGAGTTGCTTTCTGAGACTGAGACTTGCTGCAGAGCTGTGCTGTGCACTCTGCAGATCCGTGCTCATTTGCACGACATAGTGAATCACGCCCGTGCAACCATACAGCTCGAAGTCAACTAGAAAACCGTCCCTCCAGTGATCGTGGCACTTCAGACGCCATTTGTTTTTACGATAGAGTCTGGACATCAAAGTCGGGACATCATGCTATGATGAGCCAGGCCTGGACTGCACATCGGCACCTCGAAGCATGACCGCCAGGCTCTGGGACGCGGTGCCTCCGCTGCTCAGCGCACCGCAGACTGGCGCCGCAAGAATGGCATATGGGGCAACCGCCGCAGCCCTCGTGTGCTTGCTGGTCGCAACGGCCGGCTTCACAAGCTGCCGGAATGGCGCTGCGCACTCCTGGTGTCCCGACACCTACAGCCTCAGCTTCAAGAGGTCAGTGAATCGTAATGGCCGTCTAGAAATGTGACTTTGCACCTACATCCTTGTACCTTCCATGGCCATGGGTGCCGATGCCACCGCCGTGCGCTCTGCGGGCACGGCGGTGACGCTGCAGCAGCGGCGGCGGTGGCGGCGCACAAACCGGTCGGCCTGCATCACGCGAGCCTCACTGCTACCAGGCTGCCACCGCGCCGATCCCTGAGCTCAGGCAAAAGATATTCAGCGCGTGCGCCGCAGGGGCCTGGGCAGGGCGGCGCGGCGATGGGGGCCGCCGGTGAACACGACGCAGTTCCACGACCTACCGCAGATCAGCAACGAGTGCAACCGGTTGCTGGAGATGCCACGCGTCGCCATCATGTTCCTGGCGCGGGGGGACATGTACCATGAGGAGGTGTGGGCCAGGTGGTTCGCCGGCGCCAAGGAGCTCATACCCAAGCCCACGCTGCAGGTGCGTGGCTGCAGCCTGGATCTGCATCAGGCAAATCACTCATTACTGGATCTGCACCTGCGAATCCCCCGCGGACAGCCTACATCAGAGCTCGGGGCCAGCTCGTTGGCGTAGCTGCCGCGTCAAGCAATCACGGCAGCGGCGGCGACATTTTATGACGGAAGAGCTTCCTTTCATCCACATCCACTGCCGTTGAATGTCTTCAAAGTCAGCGTTGTCCCTAGGCAGTTGCCAACACCAGCCGTGGTCAAGACAGGGCGACTGCTGGGCTGCAGGACTATGGGTGCAGCGCCTCGAAAGTGCGGCAGATCCAAAAGGCGTGCCAAGTACGGAGCGGCGCGCCAATCATGGAGCAGCAGTTTTTGTTCAACGTGTATGCCCACCCAGCTCCGGACTATGAAGGCGTGTGTCTGTCCGGGCCTCGTGCTCTCCCGGCTCCACGGCAAGACCCTGTGACCTGCACGCTGTCAAACATGGGAGTCGCGCAGAATAAAATGCTGATGTTGATCCCTGAATCCCTCTGTACATCGCCGACCACATGCCTGCAGGCCCTTCGGAGAACAGTGTATTCAGGGGGCACATCATCCCGGACAGGATACCGGTGAGGCACCTGCAGCCAGTGCCATGTCTCGTGCCCTTCGATCTTCATGTCCTTTGACAGTGTCAGCTGCAGACTTATTATTGAATTGCGCCTGCTTGCAGACGGACTGGGGCAGCTCGAACCTGACGACAGCCACGCGGCTCATGATGCGGCACGCACTGCGGGATCCGCATGCGCAGCAGTTCCTATTGCTCAGCGACACAGGGGTGCGCGGCACAGATCAACGCTGATCTCTGCTCTCACTGTGTTGTTTCAAAGAAGCGCAATCAAGTGCCAATTGCAAACGTCCGCTCACCCCCTGGCATGGCACGAGCTGGCATTACCCTGCACAGCTTTCCCAAGGCTGGTGAGTCAGGAGGTGTGCCCTGCGCCCGTGCAGCTGCCGCTGTATCCGGCGACTACGATCTACCTGCAGCTCATGAGCGAGTCGCGCAGCCGCATCAATGCTTGTGACGTCGGCGTCGGCACAGGGGTGAGTTGTGCCACACGCATCCAATTCTGATCGATGGTCAGCTCTGTCGCATGACCACCCGCACACCAGATTATGGCTTCCACTTCTCAAGCTGTAAAGGCGAGCACCAGATGACCGTTCTATGTGTTCTCTACAGCGGAATCCCAACATGTGGGAGTGGCAGCCGCCGCTGGCGAAGCAGGGCGGCATTGACAAGAAGTACTGGCGCAAGAACACGCAGGTGGGCGCACAGCACTGTGCTGCTTGAACATGGTCCGCAAATGATAGTACCCAATGACAGCATGCATTGCGCGCAATTCGGCGGCCTGCCAGGGAACCGCCGAGCATTGGTGTGGCAGCTGACCTGTGTTCCGTAGGGGTGTTTCAGCAGAGACTCATGCACCTGATGCTGGAATGGCGCATCAGCCGCCAACACAGCTTGCATTCGCGCCCTGCACGTGCACTGTGCAAAAGCTTCAGACCAAATTGTTGATTTGACAAGCCCTAAAACGTGGTGCGTAGTGGGTGGGCTTACGGCGGCCACACGTGGAGGCCATCATACAGGACGACAAGGTGTACGCTGCCTTTCAGAAGTACTGCTACAGCTACAACAAGGACGGGAAATATCACCAGTGCAAGTGCGCGCACTGTTCCCTTTGGGTGCAAGACCGGGTGTGCTGTGTCAGATGTCGACTTCTGTGGCTGCAATGTGCTGCTGACCTCGTTTTGGTTGCTGCAATCTTCTGGGCCAAGCCAGGGAATCGAAAGTTGTTATTACAACTGTCTACATGTTCGTCTGCTGCTGTTGCAGGGTGGACGAGCACTATTTCTCCACCTTCCTGGCGACGCAGGGCCGCGACTTCGAGACCGACTGCAAGGGCGGCCTGGTACGCCTCCTGCTCTCTATATCTGCTTCTGCAAACATTACTACTGTTGCCTCTACATACCTTCATCGTTCCCTTTCAGAACGAAGAGACTGTCGGTTGGAATGGTGTAGCCAATGGTTGATTGATCGCGCCGCTTGCAGGTGACCAGCAACTGGACTGTGCCCGGCCGCCACTCAGGCGGTCCTTACGAATACTTTCCTCGTGACATCAGCGCCGACCTGTGCGCCTCCTTTCCCTGGCACACGCAAACGTTGTCATCTGCATGTTCTGTCTGGTTGCGCACCTTTCGTGTTCGTGCAGTGATGGCATGTCCATGTAGTCTGGCCACCAGTCTCAGCTTTCCGATGCTCCCCGCCACCCGCAGGTTTGAGCGCCTGCGCATCGACATTGACTGGGGCATCAAGGCGGACGCGTCAACGTGCGTCTCCTTCTCGGCGCTCGACCTGGGCCAGCGCGGCTTCGTGCCCGTAAACCAGCTGGACGAGGTACACGTGTGTTAAATCGAGGGTGTTTGACTTGTAGGTGAGAGCTGTTGCATGATGTGCTGTGCTTTTCACTTGATATCGCACTTTGACATGTACAGGCCTCGTGCGTCGACGAGTTTGGCGGCTCCTGGGCGGTGCTGACGCCTGAGTGCCCGCTGTTTGCGCGCAAATTCCCGGCCGACACTGCGACCGAGGTGCTGGCGGTGCTGGCCAACTCCACAAATGGCCTCGGCATCCTGCCACCCTAGGCTTCTGGCTGTGCTCGCCAGTTTCAAAACCGGAATCGAAATTCTGCCACACCAGAAGCGCTTTGAGATACGGCGCGATGCTGGCAGTGCTTTACAGAGCATTCCAGCAGTGGGCTCGGCATTCTGCCCTCCTAGGCCCCCAGGAGTGCGAGGGGTTGGTGCCCAGGATGGCTGGATGTCGAGCGAGACTGCATCTGTGTATTGTGTTCGGCTGCAAGCTCCACGGCGAGCGGGTGGAATTAATTCTTCAGGATGCCCATAGTTGACGACATTGTGCCGCCGGCGCTTTTCGTGGCAGCAGGCATTCAGCTGGCCGGGCGCTGCAGGGGTGCAAATCCACAGTTGGTGCTGTGCCTGTAGCCGCTGCCCGTTCTTTGCCATGATCTAGGAGTTGACTGCAGTTAGGTGGTGCATTGCTTCGTTTCCATAAAGGGACCAATTGTCCCAGCTTACTTTGGCTCTGCAGCAAGGCTTGCATTTTGATCGCGGTAACGCTCCGTTCCACATGCAGTATCCAAATCACCAGATGCCACCACGTTCATCTGTCACCGTTTCTGCTTCTTGACTGACTGCTTTCGACCTGACCCGTGTGCACTCACCTCTGCCGCCTGCCCCTTTGCTCCTGCTGCGCCCTCCTCCTTTGGCGCCTCTTTCCGGCGCCCGGCCCTGCCAGGCGCCGCCCTGCCAGGCGCTGCAGCCGGTGCCTTGCCAGCCGCCGCAGCCGCGGGCGCTGGCAAGGCCGCTGGTGCCGGCTCGTCCCACGCCGACCAGCCATCTGCCGCCCCGGCGCCCACCTCCGCAACCGCGATGCCGCGGTCGCTCTGCAGCAGCTGCGCCGCCGCCGCCCCAGTGAGCACCGCCGCAGCAGATGGCGCCGCCGCTGCTCCCTCTGCCGCCTCCGGCTCGGCCGTCTTTGCCTTCTTCTTCCTTTGTCTCTTCTTCTTCGAGCCTTCTGCGCCCAGGACCGCCACGACGCCGCTGGCGCCCCGGCCCTTGCTGCCGCCCGCTGCCGCCTTGGAATCGGGACCTCTCGCGGCAACTGCCGCGCCTGAATCCGGCGTGAAAACCTCCTCCAGGAAGCTGCGCCCTCCCGCAGGCTCCGCCGCCGGCTCCACGTCAGAGTCGCTGTCTGACGCCGCCGGCTGCGCCTTTGCAGGCTGCGCCGCCTTTGCCTTTGATGCCGCCACTGCTTTGCTGCTGCCGGGCGCCGCTGGAGACTTGCGAGCGGCAGCTGCGGGGGCTGAGGCGGCGTCGCCCGCTGCTGCGGGCTGCGCTGCGGACGTGCCGTCCTTGCGCCGCTTGCGGCCGCCCAGCGCTGCCCGCTGCTGCTGCGGCTTGGCCTCGGCCTCCCGCCTGGGACCCTCGTCAGCGGCGCCTGCTGCGGCAACACCGGGCCGCTTGCTTCCGTCCCTGCCGACGGCTTCCAGCTGTGACGAGCCGGCAGCGCCCTTGCCGGCGTCCGCAGCCGTTGCTGCTTTGCCGCCGGCCGCTGTCGCCGCGGCCACCGTGCCGTTGATCGCCTCTCCACCAGCGCCTGCAGCTTTTGCGGCCGGCGGCCGACCAGCCGCGGCGCCGGGCGCGGTCGCCAGCCTGCCCCGGATGCGCGGCCGCACGCGCTTGCCGTCGAGGATCTCCACCAGCGGCAGCGCCGCCAGCAGCGCATCGGGGTGCCCCGCATCGGCCGCCGCCAGCGGGCAGCCCTTGACGTTCAGCTGCTGCAGCAATGGCAGCCGCGCCAGCACCTGGCACGATGACAAAGCACCGATTTCGGCTTTCTGCCTGGTGCTGTAACAGCTCAGCATGCTGTGACCATTGAACACAGGTTTGCCCAAAGCCAACCTTGCCATCGTCCATACGAACTGAGCCATTTGTCTTGGGGTCACGAACAACATAAGCCGAGACCTCCGGCGCACCTCGATGTCGGACAGCCGCCGCAGAGGGTTGCCACACAGGTCAATGATCTTCAGCCGGCTGTTTGCCGCCAACTCGTCCGGCAGCCTGTGCGCACAACCGACACATTGCAGGAGGTGCTTTCGTGCTGGTACGTTTTGCTTCACTGTGACATCGAAACACCGCTGGATTCGATCATCGTGATCAGGCTGCCATTTGCGTTGCCACAAGATTTCACATGCTCGCCTGCTGATGTCGTTGTGTCCGATCCTCAGCTCCTGCAGCTGCGGCAGACCCGCCAGGGCGTCGCCCAGGTCACTGAGCTCGTTGTGTGCAATTGACAGCTTCTCAAGCGCCGTGCAGCCCCTGTACAGTATGATGACGTAAGTGTCGCCTCAGCACGGCGACTACTGCAGACGCAGGCACAGTCACTCGGCGACTGCTGCATGTATATGGCAGCCCTCCATTGGCATGCAGCCCAAACATGGTCCCATCCACACCTGAGGCTGTCTCCCAGCTCGGTGATGCTATTGTTTTTCAGCACGAGCGTGTTCAGATCCGGCAGCTTCCCGAGGCCTGCGGTGAATTGATGGAGCACCTCAACAACGAGGAACCGTATGTCTGGTTGCGTGATAAAGCCGCATGCTGCCCCCGAGGCCTGCAGTGAACATTGCACAACATTGCACACCATCGATCATGTGCAAAGCCCAAGTCAAATCCCAAACCCACCTCTGACATCCGTGGTGGCGTTGTCATTGGCGATCAGCGCCCGCAGCTTTGGCACGCCGGCGATCTTCACCTTGCCAGACAGCTGGTTGGACGACACGTTGAGCACCTATTTGCACAAGGGAACAAACAATGAACAGATGCGCTGTGGCATGACACGCTGTCGAGCGGCGGCTGAGACAGCACTTTGCCGGCCGGCACGCTGGTTCTTCAATTTGGAAGGGCTCAATATGCCACATAGCCACTTTGCCCTTACCTGCAGCTCGGGTATGTCCAGCTTCGGGATCTGCGTGACCGAGTTGCTTGCGAGCGACAGCCATTTGAGCGTCGCGCTCGCCGTCAGGCCACCGAAGGACTCCAGGCCGTTCTCCGCCAGGTTCAGCCGCAGAAGCTGTTTGAAGGACTCCAGGGAGCCGACCTGGCCGATTTCTCTGCCGCTTGCATCGATTTGCGTGATGAACGCCGGCGCCTCTCCGTCAGGGTACAGCTTGGCAACCAGGTTCGGGCTGAACATCGTGCGCCGGGAGCTGGTCCTATATCTGAGGTTTTCCAGGCAAGTTGTAAGCTGCTGGTTGCACAAATCACGCGCTCAGGTTTTGTTGATCCTGCCTAGGCGGCATGCATGCCACTGGTGTTTGCTGACCAAAGTGCCGCTGGCTGAGATGTTCATCTGGCACGAGCCTGTCGATTCATATCTTTATGCAACAGAATGAAACAACTCTGCGGCAACCGGTCGCTGTGCGGCCAGGTGCGGCGATCCAATCAGCCATGTCGGAACTTCAGGGGTCAATAATAAGAGAGAACCGACCCCGTTTCATGACCGCATCTTCCCCTGTGAAGCTGCAAGCATGACGAACCTTGCCACGAAAAACCACTTTACAGCTTTGCGCCCTCGGGCAGAGTGTTGTCAGACATGGAGCAGTATGCGAAACGATGGACCGCGGGGGCGAAGAGCTACTTTGGCGCAAACAACCAGATGCGTGATGCATCCACCTTTGCGCCAGACAATGCAAGCCTGGAGAAGGAGCTGGTGCAGTATCTGCTTGCGGTAAGTTACTGTGACCATCACTGTGTCCATCGCAGATGCGCTCACACCGAAAACTGCTGAGTCCAGGCTGCAGCTGTCCGTGCATGCCTTCAGATCTGCGAGCCCGCGTCCTCGGCGAATGTGCCGTATCGACCATCTGCAGGAGTTTCGCAGCATCAAGGGCGAGGACGAGTCGGCCGACGGACTGTCGAAGGACGACCAGGACGCGGTTGACCTGACAAAGCTGCTCAGCGCATTGCAGACAGGTGCAGCCTTTGAATTCGCATGGACATCACGCAAGCTGACCAGACGCCACTGTCATATCATAAGTATGGCAAATCTACATCACCGTGCCGTTGCGTGTCCCGCCTTGCTCCTGCCACTGTGTGCCAGACACCAGGCGGTTGCGGGCGCCACAACCGACGCCTGGCAGCAGCAGCGCCCGTGTGCAGTGGCAACAGTGTAAACACTCCGGCGCGACATCATCTTGGAACTCGAATTGTGCAGAGCAACACGGCAGCCTGGCGCGGGTGCTGGATGGTGCCGGGCCGCAGCAGCAGCAGAACGGCGTGGCGTCGCCGACGGCCGAGGCGCTGCGGGTCAGCCGCGGCAAGCCGAAGGCCTCGCGTGCCAGCTTCTTCAGCGACGAGGTCGGGCAGCCGGTGCTCAACATCCCGTCGCTGGACATAGGTGAGGTTTGGGCTGCCACGCCTGCTGGAACCATGCGTCTGGTATGTCAGGACCACAATCTATCAAGAAGGGATGGCGCATCATCATGGCGTCCTTGGCATCTACTGTCACCTCTGCGAGCCTGCGTTGCTGATGCAATCCTGGGAAGGCGCTGTGCATAAGGGGCTATCTGTGGATCCATGCAGCTTTTTGAGTTGGCAGCACATGCGACATTTTCGCAGCCATCAAGATCCCTGCCTTCGAAAGGGGGGTGCCGACCTGTGTTTGCAGGACTGGACGAGGGCCTGGTGCAGGAGCTGGCGTACCAGCTGTTCCTCAGCACCTGCGGCTACGAGTGCAGCCCGGACAACTTGCAGGCCATTCGGCGCCACCTGCAGGTGTGGTCAGCACCGCCAGTCTGCTGGTTGAGAGTAGGGCATGTGACCTTTCTCTATCAGTCGCGTCCTCGTTGTCATTTCCTGGGTGCCCCTTGACATTTCAATGCAATCACAGCCAGCTGTCGTGTGCGCCGCCTCACGCAAGGCGCGCCTGACTCAGACGCAACAGCCACACTTCCGTACCGCTCTTTGTTGCAGATCAGTCAGGTGCGGGGGCAGGAGCTGCAGCGGGTGGCGTCGACAGCGGAGACGCTGACGGCGCAGGCGCCCAGCCCCGGCATGGTGCCCGCCGCCGAGGCGTCCGCCGCTGGCAGCCTCGCCTCCCTGTCCACGCAGGTGCACACCTTGTGTCCAGCCACTTTGATCTCATGTGCGGGCCAGGGTTGCAAAGAGAAGGATGGGTGGAGTGGAAGAACAGCCACGCCGCGCTGATCACGCCATGCCAAGCTCTGAAGCTCGCCGTCGCACGGGCTGCAACCTGACACCTGCTGTCCTGCAGCGTCCAGCTGGGGCCCGCAGCTGCCACCCCAGCCCCGTGACATCGCACGTCAATCCTCTGCGAACAGGCGCATCTGCTGCAGCAACTGCGGCCGACGGACTTCCGGTCGTACGGCGCCTTTGTGACGTGGCGCGAGGACATGAGCCAGCTGCTGACGGCGGTCCTGGGCCTCGCCGCGCGCGACACCTCCAAGGCCAACAGCCGCCTCGCCGCTTCCTGCCGCACCCTCATCGTGAGTTCTGAGTTTCGAATCTACCCGCAATTTCGTTTTGTTCAAAAATTTGAGACTCGCCGCCGCGACACCTCCAACAGCAGCCTCGCCGCCTCCTGCCGTACGCTCATCGGGAGTTTGGTCTTCTGGGGGTCATATTCTGCAAGTGGTTCTGGGCCTGCGCTCGCGGCTGCTGCCTCAAGGGCACAGTGTCCGTTCATGCCTGTGCGATATGTGCCAAATTTGCAGGTCGTTACGAGTGTCTAAAGTCAACAGACACGATGGCGTGAATCTGCTCATCTGCTGCTGGAGGTCGCTACGTCAGGAACACACATGCAGGCCGCAAGGCTGTAGGGACACCCACAGAGGCCTTGAACGCGAGGCCTGGAAAGCGTGACTCGACGAGTGGTCTGCGTGCCACACCGCAGGCGCGGCTCAAGGGCGGGCTGCGGCGGCTGGACATCCCGATCCCGGACGAGTTTGACGAGGGCGAGTATGCAGAGGCGACGGAGTCGGTGTACAAGGCCGTCTCAGGCATCTGCAGCCAGTCTAGGTGAGGACACCGCCATGTCATCCTGAAACCTGGTGTGAATCTCAGCTGGTCTCAAAACTCTGCAGGCTTCGCCTCTGCAGTCAGGACTCTAGTGAAACTGGCAGCGGCTCTATGGCTAGACTCTGCTGAAGGCGGCAACGCGCTTTATGTTGCTGACCTCGCATATGTGTTTCTCCTTCCAGGTCGGGCTGGGCGTTCCCGTGGGGCCTGCGCGTGCAGCTGGCAGAGATGGTGCTGCAAGGCCTGTATGACAGCGCCAACGGGCGCTGCCAATCAGTCGTGCGCCTCTTTCCTGACCTCAGCTTTCCCCTGTATGCAGATCAGGCTGGGCGTTCCCGTGGGGGCTGCGCGTGCAGCTAGCGGAGGTGCTGCTGCAGGGCCTCTTCGACAGCGCCAACGGGGGGTACGTGCCCCAGCACGAGCGGCTGCTGGCTGGCATCGCGCGCCAGCTGTGGCCGCTGCTCGGCATCTCCGCGCCCGTCGCCGACGCGCTGTGGGCCTGGGTCCACTTCCGCGAGGTGGGGCCGCATCATCGCGGAAACCGATCTGCTGAAATAAGGCAGCCTGTTTCGAACGCATCGGAGGAGGAGCTAGTACCATCGCTGTGGCACGCGCGGCTTTACCAGAGTCATGGACATGCTTGCAGAGATGCAAGCAGATGAGGCATGTGAAGTGTACAGAGTTTGTTGCAGCGAACAGCTGCTCGAAGAAAGCCTCATGTTTTGCGCCGCAGTTTTCGGTCACCGGCGACCGGGGGCTGCTGGCGACGGCGGAGGCGGGGGTGCAGCGCATCCTGCAGCACGCGGCGGAGCCGCCGCCCAAGGAGCTGTGGGACACGCCCATCCCGCCCGACGAGGCCAATTTCGGCATCGAGGTGACTTGTGTGTTCCCGTGATCCAGAAAAATATACGTGTGAGGATGACATGAGATTGGCAGAATGCCGACCAAGGCGCTGTGGGACACGCCCATCCCGCAGGACGAGGGCAACTTCGGCATCGAGGTTCGGGAATGTTTCCGCGCCTGGTGACAAAACTGACGCGCGCCGGCAGGCAAGACGGCGGCTGGCAGCGCATGCAAGATCATCACGGAGGGTCATCTGTCTCGTCCACTGATCTACATGCGCCACCGCCAAGGTTTGGTATGCCGCACGACAGGTGGCGGCCAGCATCGTGGAGTGGATCTGCGAGCGGCTCAGCGACTACCACAAAAACTTCTCGAAGGACACCTCCCTCATGCGGGTGCGCTCTTCATGTCCCCCTCTGCATCGGCTGTTCACTTTCGCTGTCATTGATGGTGCCTTGCCACATTGAAAGGGAGCAGTAAGAAAGGAATGGGTGTGGTTTACGGGGGGCATTGTCAAACGTCTTGTACATTGCGCAGGGGCTGGTGGATGTGCTGGCGGTGGCGGAGCAGGCGAAGGGCGTCGGCGAGGGCGGCGCTGTGCAGCAGGTGCTGGTGGTGTGCCTGCGCGACTCGCTGACCGCCGCGTTTCGGCGCGATGCCGAGGCCGCCGCCCACGACGCCGACTCAGGTGCACGCCCTTCCCAAATTGGCCTCACTGCCCGAGGCTCGCATTGCTAAGCTGCGCCAATTGAACAGCTCGTCATTGCCTCGATTTGTTGCTGAGGCAGCTCAAAAGAGCGGCTGCTGCGAGGGGAACATGTCATTCAATTCAACGTGGCCCGCAGCTGATGTCTTCACGTTCCTCACATTCATCTGACAATGGAAGCCGAGGAGCTGGCGGGTCTGGTGGGGGCGACAGGGCGGCTGCTGTGGCCAGCGCGTGCAATCTGCCGTTCCATTTCTCCTGCCGCACAACACTGACCTTGTAGTGCTTCTGCCAAACCCAGAGGCGGAGGAGCTCGCGGGGCTGGCGGGCGCGACGGGGGCGCTACTGCGGGCGGAGCGGGCGCTGTTCTCCCCGGCGCTGGCGCACCAGCTGCCGCAGCCGGACCGCGCTGCCGCGGCCACCCTGTACCACCTCTTCGGCCAGCGCCTGCAGCCCTGGTTGGCCAAGGGTGCGCTCCCGACCATTTGGTCAAACCTCTGCTCTTCTGTTCTCTGCCGAAGGCTGGAAGTGTGTGCCAGGCCTCTGCTGCACGAGCAGGCGTGAACGGTCGATGTCAAGTCGCCTCTGCAGCGGCTGTATGGGAACTCTCTAAGACGATACGGATGCCCCCCTGCAAGCGCCGTGCGCGCGTTTGCTACAATTGCGACTCGACTTGGCTGGTCGGAGGTCCGTCGTTGTGGGCTCCCCATCGATTTAAGAAGCGCAAAGTTGGCAGGACTAGCAGTTCAGCGGCAGACAACAAAGCGCCACGCTCCTCGTGCCACACATGAGGAGCCCATCTTCACACTATTTGTTGCGTAGCCACGACGCTCAACCCGCCGACGGTGGAAGTGCTGCGGGCGGCGCAGCGGCTGGAGGCGCAGCTGGGGGTGCCATGAAAACAAGCTTACCATTTCACGCTGTTTTTCATGCAGCCACAACGCTCGATCCGCTGACAGTGGAGGTGTTGCGCGCGGCATAGCGCACAAGCTACATTGCTATGTCTGCTGTGCCTCAAAGGGTACAGCCGCACTATTCAAACTATCTGTGCAACTGCCACGCAGCCACGACGCTCAACCCGCCGGCGGTGGAGGTGCTGCGGGCGGCGCAGCGGCTGGAGGCGCAGCTGGGGGTGCCCGTCGCGCCCAAGGTGCCGCAGCGGCAGCAGCGCTCGGCGCCGCCTGGGGAGACCAACCCCTGGGGGCCGCGCCCCGCGCCGCCGTCGTGGGGCCTGGACGCCGCTGTTGCGTCGCTGTCGGAGACCTGGGCCGACGGGCAGCTCGCGCAGGTGCACTTCGGGATCTTTGGTCCTCGGATTGACTTTCGATCAGCCAGTGCCTCGTTGAAGCCCTTTGAACAATCAAGCACACCTGGACGGCTGGGCATCAGGCGCGGCTGCCTGGGCCAGATGATAATCTCCTGGGAAAATCCCATCGGAGGTCGGCATCTGTATACCACTATGAGCCAACTACCCGAAGTTGTATCTGACAGAGCTGGTGTGCCCTGCCGCAGATCCATGCGTGGGTGGTGCGCCAGACGGAGCAGGAGGACTGGAAGCCTGTGCAGCAGGAACGGGGCTGCGCCAGGTACTGATTTCATCACCCTGAGATTCTGCAAAAGCCAAAAGCATGGACATGGGCACGTCACATTTGCATTCAGATGTTCACGATTGCTTGATGGAATGTGGCGCAGATGGTCAGGTGCCTACTTTGCGCCCTTGCTCTCGATGCCAGTGTCCCCCAACACCGCCATTGATGCATGCAGGACGGCGGTGGAGGTGCAGCGCATAGTGGACAACGTGATGGAGGCGCTCATGGACATGCGGCTGCGGCTGCCGGTCGCGGTGGTGGAACACCTCACGGGCGGCGTCGACGATGCAATCCAAAAGCTGACCACCAACGTGCTGTACCACGTCGGCTCGGCGAATGTGCTCGTGCCGCCCGTGCCGCCGCTCACCCGGTGAGGCGTTTGCCTGCAGCTGGGGCCCTGGGTCTCGTGCATGGCGGTCTGGGCTGCTGACCCGAGGCTGCAATCAGGGGCCATGTGGGTCGTCGATTCTGGCTGCAGCACTCTCAGCAACTTCGACAGTTGCTCTCTTTGGCTCCTGTGTCTGGAGTGCATTGCCTTGCGGGTGAGCGGCTGAATGATTCTCTGCAAGTTTCGCCAACTTATGAGATTTGAATGCGCAGGTACAAGCGCAAGGAGGCGGACAAGATGCAGCGGCTGGAGAGCGAGGGCAGCGCCCCATCCCTCAACCGCATGAGCTCCTTCAATGCGCATGGCTCCGGCCCCAGCATCTCCGGCGGCGGCCGCTCCGCCGCGCAGGTGCGGCTGGCCAAATCGATTCACCAGGCCAGTCGTGCAGCCTACTTGCTGATCAGCCTGATTTGCAGCCCTGTTCAGGCATGTGTCGACAATCTCGATCTTGCCCTGGCCGCACGCTTGCCTGCCTAAAACATAGCGCTGCTGCAGCTGGCCAATTAGGCAGGGCCACCACATAACTGCTGCATCGCATGCGGAGGACCCACACGTGTCAAAACGCATAAGACAAAGTTGGAGGAGAGAAACACTCGCATCTCTCTTGTATATTCGCAGAGATGGAGTGGAGGACGACCGCGTGGCGACGGTACCGGCGGAGGGCCTTCCATGGCACATCTCGGAAATAGTAAACCAAGTTCATGGTACAAACTACATTCATGTGTCACCATGTGCAGGTGCAGCAGGAGCTGGAGGCGGAGACGGCGCGCGTGGCGGCGGTGCCGGCGGAGGGCCTGGTGGTGCGCCTCAACAGCCTCGCTCGGCTGCTGGACGCGCTCGCCGTGCAGGAGAACCGCATCCAGGAGTGGTGGCAGGAGGTGCGGGATTCTCGAATGTGCCAAGTGTATGAAGTCTCGTGTCGTCAACAGGTTTCCAGTGCTGGCCTGTAGCCTGGGCCATGATCGGCACAAGCCTTGTCGCAGTTTTGCGGCACCCACCAAGTGCTCTTGCTGCTACGGTCGTTCGTTGCACACACACGACGGACGATTGTAGTGGTCGTCCATCGCGTGTGTGCCTGAAGCAAGGTGCAAGCACAGGCGTGCACGAAGTCGGCGCAAGGCAGTCGCTGCTTTTGGACTGCAGCACTGGGCCGCCAGCTGTGAGCAGAGCAGCTGCAGTGCAAATCCTGCGCTCCCTTGCCCTTCAGAGAGCCATGACCCTCCATGTGCAGCGCGACAGTGCAGCCTCCCCCCGTCGCCGCAACCGCGTGCACTGAAACATGTGACTGTCGCTGTTATTGGCTGAAACACTAACGGCCGCTGTAAACACTCCTGCAGGAACAAACCCGGCAGCAGCGGGAGCTGGACGAGGCAGGGGAGGACCATGAGGTGTGGGGGCAGCCACAGGCTGCGCTGTCAAACTTTGGACCCTTCCCTGAAGCCTGGTGTTTCCAGCCCTCCAGCTCTGACACGCTTTCTTGTTGATGTGTGAGACCCCTGCGGCTCACTACTGCAGGTCCACTGCGGCGCTGTCGCCTATGAGGCGGGCTTCGGCCCGGCAACTCGCCAGCCAAACTGAAAGCCCACTGTTCCAGAACGCCCACCATCCGGAAGTGCCCAGACTGACCAAGGAGCCGCATCAAGGCATAAGAGGCTGATGCCGGCTGACGCGTGCTGCATGAGCTGACGTGCGCTGGTGTACCCGTGTGCAGATACACCGGGAGGCGGCGGCGATGCCGGCGGAGGTGGGCGGCGAGGCCGGCGAGAAGCTGCACTTTCACTGGCTCAAGGGCCTGTTCGAGGGCGCGACGGCGGCGCTCACCGGCGGCCTCGACTCCCTGTGCGCCTTCATTGGCATCAAGGTGCGCTCCCCTCTTCTTCCATGTTACCTTGTTCTGTCTGATGTGATTGGGGCTGCTGATGTGCTTGTGGTGGCCTGGCCCAACTTGCCTGCTAGCAATGAGGAGCTAGCAGGCTCATGCCTCAAAGCGAATGGGATTCCTGGACGTTTGACAGCCCACCCTGCATAGCAGTGGACGCCTGTACATGATGTCAGTCACGTGTATCAATTGGAGCCGCTGTGCAGGTGGTGTTTTGGGACCTGCGGGCGGACCTGCTGGAGGGGTTGTACCGGCACAAGGTGGGGGAGGCGCGGCTGCAGCCCATCCTCGACATCCTGGACGCCACCCTGGGCGGCCTCGTCGAGGCCGGCGCCCAGGTGCACTGGGCATTCTGATCAGAGCGAAAGCGAGAACAAGTTCAACAATGTCCCTGAAGATCTATCTGCCTCGCAACCTACCTGGACGCCAGTCTCACCGGCCCCGGCGAGGCCGGCGCCGAGGTGCGCATCTGGCAGATTCGCTGGTTTGTGGTTCAGTGACCCGGCAACCCCTGAGACCTCCACGCTTATTCAAGCAATCTTGACCGCAACACTCACAGGAGTACCTGATGTGTCGAACTGCCTACCTGCACAGGGGCTGCAGCCGGCGCTGGCGCGGGGCATGCTGTCGGCGCTGGTGGCGGCGCTGCGCCGCGTCTACCTCGATGGCGGCCCCACCCGGTGCGGCATCCCATCCTCAATGCCTGCCGACTCTCGTGCCTTCATCATGAGGATGTCTGAGTTCCCTCTGCCCCATTGGGTGCGTGCTGCTCGCAAAGCTGGCTGCACTCCATCTGTGGCAGGCGGTTGTCGCACGCCATCGCCGCTGCGCATGCGTACCATGTCTTGTTATTCGATCTCATGTGTGCCCTGCAGGCTGTACACGCCGGCAGACGTGCCGATGATGCAGGCGGACCTGGAAGGGGCGCAGGCGCTGTTCCATGCCGATGGCGATGGCCTGCCTGCAGAAGAAGTCGCCGAGCTGTGCAAGGTTCGCTCGGATTTCCACATTCCAATCTTAGACCCTTGTTTCCTGTGCTGTTGGCGTTAGTGGGGATGGCCTCTGCGCAAGGGTGCGCCCAGGGAGGTCAAATACAACAACCCCGAGGCGAATCAGATGGATCTCCGAGTTCGTCAGATGTGCTGGTACGACGCCTGCAGTGGCACGACACTGGTGCCTCAATTAGCCTGAGAAATGTATCTTGAAAGGGCGTGCATAGACTGCTGTTGCCAGCTGGAGGGTTTGGCAGGCAACATTGACGGGCAATGCGGTCTCTCTGAAAGTGGCTGCTGCTGCCGAACTGGTGCATTGGTCGGACGAACTGCTCTATCGGCCAGGGCAACCACGACGTCCGCAGCATGCACGTCCCTGTGAGCCACAGGACCCTGATAACACGGCTATCTGCTGCCGGGTCGCTGACGCACTGGACAATGTGCAAGTTCTGACAGATGTTCTCCCTGCCGACAGGACCTGGAGGCAATCCTGTACGTCATGCGGCTGGACGTGGGCAGCTTGACAGAGCGGCTGGAGACGGGGCAGCAGCGGGGCGGCGGCCCACCAGCGCCCGGCCAGGCCAAACAGACCGCCTATGACCCCGAGGTCCTGCTGCGCGTGCTCAGCCACAGGTGCGCTCCTGCTTCCTGCTCTCGTCTGCGCAGCAGCAAGAGCTGCTTCCGTCCCTCTTTGGCGCGCGAAAGCCAGAGAAGCTGCATTTCATCTGTCCTTGTGTGTTCGTATCTGGCTTACCACCTTCGTTGAACCAGGGGCCTTGTTCACAACTGCGCCACGGCTTGCACCATGCCTTCCACTCGGCACCTCGCCTGCAAGTGAACTCCACCCCTTGTCGCTGGCGTGCTTCGCTACAACGCCACCAAGACTCTTCTGCAGAGACCCCTCTTCATTTGAACGTATGCAGGGCGGAGCATGCGGCGTCAAAGTACCTCAAGAACGAGTACCGGCTCCCCAAGAAACTGGACGAGAGCTCACTGTCGCGCAACCTGTCCAGCCTCAAGGACAAGCTCTCCTCCGCCGGCTCCAAGAAGAGCTCTTCGGCATACGCCACGGGGCAGCGTGCGCACTGATGCAAGCGGACGGATCAGATCAGTGCGGTGGCTTCTTTGTGTGCTGCCGCTTGGCGGCTGCCGCCGAGCGGGCGGCTTGTGGCCTGGGATAGCGGAGAAGAGTTCGCACTGGTTGCTGCTGCGCGGTGTGGCTCTGGCGCGGCGGGCGTGTCAACGGATTATTGGGTCGATGGGAAATTGCGGTGCTCAGATCGGCTTTTATTCAGGTGTCCTGCTGCAGACTTGAAGTGTGGATTATGGCACCTGCTCGATGAGTACCTCATATCGTGACTGTGCGCAGCTGTGCACCCTGTTCGCTTCGACGCATCACCGTAGCTGTGTTTTTGGGAACCAAATTGGTCGTTGTGCTTGGTTGTGGAAGATGCTTGAGATCAGTGACACGCTACCCGCTGTTCCAACGTCCCCCGACGACCTCGTGCGTCGTTGTTGCCCTAAAGAGTCATCAAGCAAGCTTCTACGACCGGGCTGCCACTGCAGCTTCCATGGCAACGCTGCTCGCGGCAATTTATGACAGAACCCGGCCAGACAGCCTAGTGTACACATCTGGAGCATGGCCACCCTGGGCGATCAGCGCCCAAAATTTCAGAGGCCGCCGCGGCGTCGCGGCCCGGTGCGGTCGTATGCGATGTTGTACCGCCTACCGCAGAACATAGGATACAAGTCATTGACACAAGAAATAGATACCTATTTCGTGCCTCATCATGAAGCAATGCGCTTTGCCAATTTGAATGCAACGAAATGACATTTCTGGCACTACAGGACACGATGCAGAGTAACGAGGAGCGCACTCTATGACGTCGTGCACCGCACTGAGGCCCTTGGTGACGCTCGACATGTACACCGTCAGCATTGTGTCGTTGTACTCCTGCGCAGAAGAGTGATGATTTTCGCTTGCAAGCCCCCGCTAGCCGTGAAGTGCCACAACCGATTCCTCTTCCTTGCAATGCAAACGCACCGTGAGGTAGTCCTCGTGGAACTGGGGGGTGTCCAGCACGGGCAGCCGGCGCACGAGCGCCGCCGCCTGCCGCGCCAGCTGGTGGTCGTACGGCATCGCGCCTGCATCCCAATACAGGGTGGGCTGTCAAGGCGATTCAGCAGTGATACGATGCCAAAGACATCGGACAGCAAACGCAGGTCATTAGCAAGTCGGTGCGAGCGTGATGCGAGCCCTTGAGGCTCACCTGGCCGCAGTTGGTGCCAGGTCACACACGAAAATCAGCAACGAAAGGAGCTCGCTGTAGATGTGCGCTGACCAAGCAGAGGCGCATGAGTAATTCTCGGCATAGTTTCGGCAAAGTGAAGGAGCACTGCGCACCTGACTGCATCTGGGACACCAGCTGGTGCAGCGCCTGTATTCGGCTGATCAGCATTTTCACCGCTGCGTGCATGCTCTGGTAGTGAGCCGTCACTGCGCCGCCAGCACAGCACCGCTCAGCTCAGCTTCGAGCAAAAAGTTAGCTATGCCAGTGGTCACGGTCGCTCGCAGCACAGCAAAGAGATCGTAATAGCTTTTGCGTCCGCCCGTAGCAAGCGACCCGGTGCGGGGGATGAAGACATAGCACTCACGCTGGTCTGAGCCGCTGGATTTGCCAGACGGTAGGATCTTCGCCACCTGGTTGACGCCGATGCGCTCTGCTTCCGACGTCTGCGGCCCAGTGCACGGGCTTGTTGCAGCTGATTGGCAGTTTTACTGCTACCGTCAACATGTGATCTGCTCGGTTGCATCCGTGACACAGGGCGCTGAGTGCCTGGCGTCTGCTAGCAGGAGACTGAACCTGGATGTCATCATGCATAGCATCGACGCATACGGAGTGCGCACCTCGATGTGGAAATTCGCCTGGACGAATGAGAACGATGCCACGCCCTCTTTGACATGTAGTTCTGCAACATCAGTCGTGAAGCCTCAGTGTTCTGCAAGAACGGGCTGCCACGGCCATTTCCGGCGGGCTCGCCTTCGGTCAGCGTGGCACGTGCCTGCAGCAACTGACATGCAGGAGTGAACAATCCGGAGGCATCCGGGCTGCTTAGGTACAAAGGTTGCTGGATGGCGGTCTCGCACCGCTCTCGAAGAGACGCACGGGCAGGTCCCGCTGGCCGGGCTGTGGCCTGGGGTCCAGCAGCAGCAGCACCGGCGACTCGTTCAGCGCCATGATCTGCGCAGTGTGCGCTGGGTGACGTCTCAGGACAGCCTTTGCCGGTCTCGAGATCCCAGGTGTGTAAGCGGAGGAGAAATGTGACCACGGAATCTGGATGCCTCAGCATCCAGCTGCAACATGCCGCCACTCTTTCAGATCTGCAGCAAATCTGATTCAAGCACCTGCTTGTGCGTCTCCATGTCCGCCTCCTGCTGCGCGCCGGTCGCGTACCAGCCCACCACGTCCAGCGCCGGGTACACCTGCTTGTCTGCAGGGTGCCACCAGAGCCACCAGTCAGCCCGCCAGTTTCGCACTTTGCAGCATCTGCACCCTGCCGTCAAGACTGTCCTTTCCTAAATACCGTGGTGGTTGTCCGGACGGTGGTGTGGTGCCGATCATGCACACAGACAATGCTGGAGCCCAGTTGCATGTCAAGTCGTGCTTGACCCTCACAAACACCGGCGGTCATCACAGCTGAGGCTCACATTGGTCCAGGCGCTTGGCCATGAAGGCGTCATCAAAGACGACCTTGCCGTCGATGACGCTGTACAGGATCTCGAAGGAGTTGCTGATGTCCACATTCCGGCCCAACTACATTCGCAGCAGCATGCAGTGCCGTGACAAGGGGACTGAAGTTCGTGAGCTCCAGACAGCGGCAGGAGTGACTGGGATGCGCAGCACGCACAGCATCACTATGCGTCAGTATGCGCAGCATTCGCCACAGAAGATCAAGGCAATCGATCCGCATCCATCTCTGGGCGACCTCAAACACCTCGCGACGTGCGCAGCCAGCTGCAGCCATTCACCGGAAATGACAGGAGCGGTCCCTCGCACCTGCTGGCCGAGCAGGCACCCCAGGACACGGAACTGGCCGCCGCTGCTGTCTATCTCATTGGCCCTGCTGCGCGTGTAGTGGTCACTGACGTTGATGAGCACCAGCTGCGCAGACCCAGCAAGTCTCAGCCTTGAGAACGAGTGCCGCCACTGGAAAACTGGCTCTGCCGCTGGACGCGGAAGCCCAAATGCAGTCGTGCATGTGTATTCGCACTGTTTCATGGCCTCGATTGCAGTGAGCATGCAGCTGCGTCGACTGACAGCATGATAGCAATCTGCAAGTCAGGGCCAAAACAATACGGTGCACACTCACGGGATGGAGCTTGAAGTCGAGCCCCGACGCACTCTGCCGTGCCTCGTCAGCCTTTGCCTCCATGATGCTCTGCCGATGTGGGAGCCTTTACGATCGGTTGGACGACGATGATGTGGCAAAATGAAACGTTGTCTGCTTCGATGCACCCTAGGTTTGGACTTCAATTGAGTGGCAAGGATTGGCACAAGTAGTTGTCGAGCGGCAAAGAGGGCTCGTGCAGGATGCTAAAAGCTGTATTCAAGCAAAATTGAGTTTGTGACACGATGCAGCGGTGGCTTTGGCATGCGAGCTATGGTAAATAGGGAGCACCCAATCGCGATAGCAGCGCACATGGGCAAGGCGCATGCCAAGAGCAACAAACCATGTGTTGGCTTGATCAAGACGTGCTCTATTTCCACATCTAAGGTCCAGGTTGGACTCCACGCACGATCCGCTATGCCATGTGTGATTGCAGGAACAGGAATGATAACCCGTTGTGCGCAGACCAAAAATGGCGGCAGGAGCTGACGTTCCTGCCTGGACAATTTAATGTACAGCATGACTACAGAATCGACCGCATTCAGGCGGTCTTGTCGACCAGCTCGTACAAGTCGTGGCGCTTCTGCTGCGTCAGCGGCATGTTCTGCCGCCGCTCCGCGACTTCTGCCAGGTCCAGATCTGCGTACACGATGCCCGGCTGGTGCTCTGTAGTTGCCAGCACCTCGCCGTTGGGGCTGACGATCGTCGAGTGACCCCAAGCCTGGTACACAATGGTAGAGCATGTGTCAGCACGGCATGTTGAGACACCATTATCGACAAAGAACCTCACCTGGGCACGTGGATCAAGACCAAAAGCTGGGTTCGCAATGCCCACAGTCAAATGAAGACATTACGCACCTGGTAGGAGGCGCCCTCATTGCGCGCCGGCGAACAGGCGGCGACGAACAGCTGGTTGTCCGTTGCGCGCCCTCGCAGCAGCAGCTCCCAATGCAGCGGCCCGGTCGTGGTGTTGAAGGCGCCTGTAGGGCCGAATGTCACAGCTGTTTGAATTAACCTTGGCAGTTCAGTTGTGTGTTACATATGTTCAGCTGTGTAGAGGACTGACTGCATTTTGCCGTTCAATGTAAGCTGTGCAACTGCTCTGCCGTGCGGATAGTGGTGAGACGGCCCACCTGGGTAGATGATGATTTTGGCGCCCTTCTTCGTATATATCTGCGCCAGCTCCGGGAAGCGCAGGTCGTAGCAGATGCCGATCGCGATGGTGCCCTGCGGCGTGTCCACGACGGTGCCCAGGCGCCCCGGCGACAACGTCTCCGATTCCTTGAAGGTCATCTTCCCAGGGATGTCGATGTCAAACAGGTGCACCTGCGGGCGGCAGCAGCCGGATCATCTCTGTGAGTATGAAAACAGCTTGTGTATCACATCTCACGCACTGCGCGGTTGCATCACGAATGCGTGTGTCGTGCCTTTTGCAAAGCAAAAACACGCTGTCACCTTTCGGTGCTTGCCAAGGAGGCTGCCATCGGGACCGTAGATGCAACAGGTGTTGTACAGCTTGTCGTCGCTGGTCTCTGGGATCGAGCCGCCGACAAGCGTCACGCCGTGCTCCCTAATACAAAAATTAATATATAGATCACAAGTCTCACTGTATGAATCATTTCATCTTTGGTGACATGTATAAGGCTTAGAGTGAAGTGAAGGCACCGTCTGTAATAAATTGATTACCTGGCGACCTGCGACAGCAGCTGCGCAGACTCCGAGGCGCCGCCGTCGATGTCCTCCGCATATACGGGGAAGCTGTCGTTGGAGTAGGGGCAGTTCCACATCTCCGGCAGCACCACGAGCTTGGCGCCGTGGCCAGCAGCTTCCTGCGGGCGGGGAGTCGGGCTGATGGCTGCTCATGATGACCTGCTGCTCCGAGCTCCCATACAAATCCCCGTCCCGCATGTGGTGTGAGTACTCACATTCATACTTCTATTACATATTCTGAGGGACACGGTCAGCGCGCACCTTCACGGCGGCGCGCATTGTGTCCCAGTTTGCGTGCTTGTCCTCTGCGACCGCAAGCTGGCACAGTGCCAGGCTGACCTGTGGTTGAGCGCACGACACTGCATAAGTAGATTACTATGTATTCTGCCATCCAGCATCTTCGAGGTGCCGAGACGCATGCGGCGCTGCATGCGGACCTTCTGCTGCTTGTGGCCTGATCCTCCGCCACCTGCGCCTGCCATCACTGAGAATCTATGTAGAACAGCAATGCGGCTGGCAGCTGGCGTCGATCGGAAAGCTCTCAAACCGAGCGTGCGAAACGACGAGGTCAAGATCATGAGGTGCAGTCGGTCTCAACGCCCGAGTGGCCGCGCCAAACCTTGTCTGAATTGTCAACGCGCAATTTTGCACCGTCTGAAATAGTCTATGAGCGGGAAAAGATCGCACGAGTACGACGGGATCAGGGTAAAGTGACAAACCCCGTTTCTTGCTCGCCGCCAGGGGGCGGAGGCAGGCGCAGCGCGATTCTGGGCTCAGACTTGAGATTGCTAAGCCTGTGCACAATCAATCACATCCTGTAACTGTGCTGACCAGGCGGGGAAGTGTCTGTGTGGTTCCGGAGGCGCTGCCCAGAGGTTGATCGAGTTCAGCCTTTGAACAGCTCGGGGCGGGCAAACAGTCGGTACAGCACGCGTCGGAACTCTTGGGGCTCGCAACTATGAGCTATGGCGGCCCGCAGGTGCAGCACAATGCATGCCACATCGCTCCTGTAGCACTGCCTGCAACATCGGCTGCGGCTGGGTGATTGACCTGCTGCTGGCCTTCCACACGCAGGGTGGGATCGACATGGTGCCCGACATGGTCAAGCAGTTTGTGGTGTACTTCTACCGCCACATCAGGTGAGCAGCGTGGCTTGAACCGCAGCCAGTGCACAGACCCCTGCAGCCGCCCGGAGTGCGGCAATGCGCGTGGCACCTGCTCAGCGCTCGTGGCGATCTGCGGCAGAGCAAATGATGCTGCAATGCCCATGCAACTAATTCCTACCGCCGTGCAGGGAGCGCAACATGCGGGAAATCCAGAGCATGTACGACGTGTCCTTTATGAAGCTAAGCGAGCGCTTCTTTAAGGGCCAGCCGTGGCCGCCGGTGGAGGCCATCTCCGAGCTGGTGGACCATGACAACGTGTTCTGCATGCTCTACAAGGTCGGCGCAGTTACTTTCGCAAGCTCGGTGTCTGTGCATGGCGGTCGCTGCCTTCTGCTGCATCGTCATCCTGCCCTACTAGCCAGCCGCTACAGGGTCACTCAGAAAGTCAGGAGCTCTCAGCGTCCTGTAGACATGCAGCATGCCTCCAGCACGCATGGCTAGTAACAGAATGCTCGCGCTGGGGCGTGACGTGTGGTGTGCCGCGGTGACCGCACAGGAGATGTACTTCCGGCACCTGTACGCGATCCAGCAGCCGAGCCTGGAGGCGCGCGCGGAGTCGTGGTCCAACTACACGGCGCTCTTTGGCGTCATCCTGCACGGTAACGTCAACATGCAGCTGCCCAACGGCTGGCTATGGGACATGATCGACGAGTTCGTGTACCAGTTCCAGTCCTTCGCGCAGTACCGCGGCAAGCTGTCCCAGAAGTCCGCGGACGAGGTGTGCTTCTCGTGAACAGAGCGTTTCAGGCCTTGAAGGCCTGCGACAATCAGCTAAGGAGTCTGGAACACGATTATGAGGTGGACAGGGCTTATACCCGCAGCTTGTTTTGGTGCAGTTTGGCCCTGCTTGCCGGGCCTTCGTGTCATTCACCGATATTCATGACGGCGCGACAAGGTGCTGTGTGGTTGGGTGTAGGTGAATCAGCTGCGGGCGGCGGAGGATGTGTGGAACGTGCTGGGCGTGCTGAACTACCTGCAGGCGCTGGCCGGCAAGTCTGGCATCGTGGAGGAGCTGTCCGCACCAGGTGAGACGCATAGGGGCTGAGCTTGGCGATGAGAAGGGGGTGAATTTAGCGAAAAGCAGCTCATGCACGGACTGGATCCTGTATTTACCTGCCCAAAGCGTCTCGCTGGCCGAAAGATTCAGGTGGCAGACGCCTCCTGCTGATTCATTTTCCACTGCAAGCCTGAACAAAATCCTTCAAGCCGAGTGCCTGACATGCAGGCGGCGCGGCGCGCCTGAAGGCGTCAGACGGCTTTGTGCAGGGCCAGTCCAACGTGCTGCGCATGCTGGGCTACTTCAGCCTGGTAGGCCTGCAGCGCGTGCACGCGCTCACTGGCGACTACCACGGCGCCATGAAGGTGGGAGTTCACGTTCAATGAGTTCAATAGCCAGCTCGTCTTCTCGAAGAATATCCAGGAACTGGAAGGAAAAGGGGGCAAGGGGCCCGTTGTCATCAACCTCTCACGGAGAACGCTACTGGCCTGTGACCAGAGGGTCGCAGCTCCGATTTACTGGCCAATCGACTTATATCCGTCTCGATGTATCGATCCAGGGGCGGCGCGGAGAAAGCTAATTAGCCAAAATCGGCCGGAAGCTAGTTAATAATCAATATAACTAAAGTTTATAAGTTGAACATCAACACTCGACTGGTCGTCGGGATGTTCTTCGTCGTTACTTCCTCTATTTCTCCTCCTCCTCAAGTGCACCTGGCGCTGACGCCTTGCCGGCGTCAGGGTGCAGCTCGACAAACATTGCCGTTGAGGGGTCTTGTCCACGTTCCCAACCTTCGGCGGTGAACTCACTTGCGACGACCATTTTGCAAAGGCGATGGCGCCGCTGAACCTGTCCAAGGCGCGGGACCTGCTGACGCCCGCCATCCCAGGGCTGTTTCTGCTGTGCCTCATGCGTCATGTGCTTCAGGCAGTGACAGTGCAACATGTGCTTCCATGGCAGGCGGTGGCGCCGCTGAACCTGTTTGAGGTGCAAGACCTGCTGACGCCCGCCATTGTGGGCTGCAACATCAGCGTGTACTACTACGGCGGCTTCTGCTACCTCATGCAGCGCCGCTACCTGGACGCCGCCCGCGCCTTCAACACCATCCTCGCCTTCATCCACCGGTACATTCCAACATTCCATGCTGCATATTGATTATTGATTATTGATGATTATTATTGATTATTGATTATTGATTGTTTCTGCGGCTCGTCTTGTAGATGACAGGCTCTTCCAAGGCTGTGGAATCTGATGTGTTTGCCGGATGGTAGTCAATCCTCTTTCTGCCGAGTTTAGGAATCAGCATCACATCCACGAACAGGCAGGCTATTGTGTGTCCTGACGTGGTCTGTGTCGTGTGAACAGGGTGAAGGGCTTCCACCAGCGCAGCTCGCAGTACGAGCAGATCCTGAAGAAGAACGAGCAGATGTTTGCGCTGCTGGCCATCACCGCGGCGCTGTGCCCGCCTGCGCTCGCCGACCTCAATGAGACCGTGCTCAACCTGCTGCAGGAGAAGTGCGCCTTTCAACTCCTGGATACGACTCGGAACTCGGAAAGAATGCATGAACTCGTCTCATACACAGCTTTCCTATGCATCAGCTCCACTGCCAGCATCACTTGGCCGTCCGCAGCCTGGCGCTGCCGCGTCCTCGCACCTATCATGCCTTTGCCGAACATAACACCGTTGCCGAACACAGGTCCGTGAAAACACCTGCTTGCCCACCAGGTACGGCGAGAAGCGGCAGCGCATGGTGCTGGGCGACCAGGGCGTCTTCGACGAGCTGTTCTCGTACGCGTGCCCCAAGTTCATTACCGCCAGCCCGCCGGACTATGACGCGCCGAGCGCCAACACCAACCAGGAGGCGTACCGCCTGCAGCTCAAGATGTTCCTGGCGCTGCTGCACCAGCAGCGCTCGCTGCCCGGCCTCAAGCAGCTGCTCAAGCTGTACACGGTGCGCTTCCACCGGCATGCTGACGTACTGTTCTTTCCTGCCGCGTTCCCTGTTAGACTGGCACTCTGCGATCAAGCAGCAGCGCTTGCTGTGCGAGTCTTCAGCCTGGAACTGCTTTACCGAAGTGTCCAACAAGCTGCCTGTACTAGGAATCATCAGTGTACATCAGATCGGCGGTGAACCCAGCCTGATGTTGACGAAACAATGCCTCTGCGCAGAGCATCTCCCTGCCAAAGCTGGCGGGGCTGATGGAGATGGATGGCGCGACGCTGCGCTCGCAGCTCATGCTGCTCAAGTCCACCTCCTTTGTCAAGACGTGGAATGGCTCCGGCGACGCCACCGAGGTGCGCAGCGTCATGCGATTGTCACCTGGGGTGGGCACCACCGCGGCAGGCGTCGTGTGTGATGTTCTGAGCCGAGCTGCATTCAAGCCCACGGGCTAGTGCAGCCTGCCCGGTGTTGGGGCGGTAGACGCGGAAGAATTACGAGGTTTGCTCGCACACCATAACCATCCATCGCGTGGGGAATGAGACTCATGAAAGAAAAACATCCCCTTCTGCTGCAGGGTGTCTTCCTGCCGGCGGCGGATGTGGACTTCCACATCGATGTGGACCCCACCTCCGGCGGGGAGATGGTCACCGTGGACGAGGCCAAGCCCATCCGGCGGCAAGGTGACTGCTGTTGACGCTGACACAATATGTGCAAAGAAACGTTGCTTCCGACGACGCTAGTGAATGCACCGTTGACGCTTTGGCTCACCGGAAGCTGCGTCAGATGTTGTAGATGACCTCCGGGCCAGATTTCACTGCAGCCGCTCTACCCCGGCATCAGGCGTATGAGCTGGTGGTCTGATGGTGCATCATCGTGTTGTGTGCAGACGATTTCCTGGCGGAGCACATCGTGAAGTTCAACACGATCGTGCGGGACCTGCAAGCCATCACGCCGATTGCCGCTGCGGCGCCGGCGGCACCTGCGCCACGCAGCGCGGTGCCGGCCTACTGAGCTAGGCCACAGCTGCGGTTTCCCATTGCAGCAACAGCCGTAGCAGCAGCACGGCTTTCGTTACAAACTGACAGATGCTCAGAACTGCCGATGGTGGTAATTTACAAAAGCAACAATAGAAATCCAAGCTGCGCTGTCCCTTTCTGGAGCCGCTCAACCCGACGCCTCATGCGGCGTCTTGGTCGTCATGGCGTCCACGGCGTGCACAGTCTCTTGAAGCTCCAGCCAGATGGCCTGCATGGCATATGAGTCGCCTTATGCGGCATGCCAGGACCCAAAACTCGTCGTTCTGTTTCACAAGATGCAACACCATGTGCGACAGACTCTTGGCTGAATGTCCAGACATGACCCACCTTGTAGACCATGCGCTGCCGCTTGACGCTGCTCTGGCCCTCGAAGAGCGGCGACACCACGTCGATGCTGACATGGCGGCCGTCGCCGTACGTGTCGCTGATCTCCACCTGGTCTGTCTCCAGCGCCTCCTTGATCTTGCCCTGTCGTCATCCAGGCTCCGCTGATAGGCATGCTGCGGCAGAGTAATGACGCGCACAAGGCGTGCCGCTGACTGCTACACGGCATACCACACCACTTCAGATTCATGCAATCACAGCGCCGGCTCACCGCCATGGTGGCCATGGTGTTCTGCGAGATCATTGCTGTTTCAGCGCTCACTGACACCGGCTCCTCTGCATATGAATCGGCGGGACCCGTCACCTGCGGATATGCTCACATGGCAATGGTCACTGGCATGGCAGGACGTACCTGCATCTAAGATCACCACGGCTTGAAAATACAGCAGAAATTTTTACATCCACTCTCAAGTGACATTGGAGGGGTGCGCACTGGGATGCCGGCGGCGCGTACTTGCCGCCGCTGACGGCGTGTGGCGCTGAGCGGTCTGCTGTGCAACCGAGGCGCGATCACAACGCCGGGAGACTGACTTGCACGGCTCGTGATGCCTGATGCTCGCACTAGCCCGCAGACTGTCTGCATCTTGAGAGGGTGTCTGATATTCCTCTAGTCCGAAGGGGAGGCAGCGAACGGAATCGACTATTGTTACTCTGCACACTGCAGATAGATCAAGATTGCATGCAAATGGGCTGATCAGGCTGGCTGCACCTCTGGGAAGAGGGCATGAAAGTTGGCAGCTCCTCAAAAACCTGGACGACATGAAGTCAAGAGCGCCAGCTGGTCACAATTCGTCAATTTCGGCAGGGCACTCTACGCCGCAGCGTCACAAGCTTGATGCTCGTGACTTTCGCATCCTGCGTGTTGTGCAGCATCGCTGCTGGTGCCCGCAGGCCCCGTCGAATCGAAATTTGAGTGTTGGGTCGTTGCCTTTGACCGAGGTGTTGTGCGCGCTTGAATGCTGTCAAGGAATGTACACCCTGTTGACAGAACAACAGTTCAAAAACGAGCTTGTGAAGAGTCTGCAGCAGGTTGGCGCCCCATTGCGGCGGGGCAATTATTTGCCACTAAGGCGCAGCTCGGTGGCAACGGCCAGAATTTCTGTCGGTGATTACAAGGAAAGAAGTGTGGTGAACTGCGACCTTAGCGCGTCATGGAGCTCGGCTGGGGCGTCAATGATGCAGAGGCTCAGCCGGAACACTCAGGCGGACTTGGCGGCCGTGCCCGAGACGCTGCTGTCCAGCTGCAGCACGAAAAGCGACGTGCCGCCCTGCTCTCGGAGGTGAGCTGATCCACTTGAGCCCCATTTGAAGCCTGCAGGCCCTCACAACGTCTCTGCTGCACGACCTGCGTCTGGTTGGCCTGCTTGTGAAAGAGCTGACATGATCTCCGGCAACTGGATCGCTGCGCAGATCCTGGAAGAGCAGCGGGCGCTGCTGGACGCCGCGCCAGCCGCTGGCAGTCAGCCGCCACCGAAGGGGTCAACAAGTGGCCACGCAGCCGGCGCAGCCCCGCAGCCGCCCGTGGAAAGCCGCGGCTCTGGTGCGCCGGACTCGCCGCGCATCATCCACGATGAGCTCGCTGCGGATTGGCGCAGCCTGCGGCGCAGCCTCGACCAGCTGGCGATCCTGCCGCGGCAGGACGGCGGCATGCGGCTGCAGAGCGGCGAGCTTGCTGCAGTCTGTGGCGAGGACGGCGACCTTGCCGCAGTCTTTGGCGAGGACATGGGCTGTCGGGTCGGGCCGATTGAGCGCAGCCACAAGGACAGGTGGGCGCCCGTTCTGCAATACCCATTTCTTTAACCACTTGTTGGCGAGTCATTAGTTGGAAGCCGTCAGCAGGTCGGCGCTGTCTGTGCTGACAGAGCAGTCAGGAGGTTCCAGGCCCGTCACTGAACATAGCTTGCTTTGGTGCAGCGGGGAAGCAGCGGTGGCGGAGATGGCGGTTCGCATTGCGGGCATGCGACGGGCGCTGGCGGCCAAGGAGGCTGAGCTGGTGAGCCAACCGGCCGTTGCCGCTTTTCAGTAGAGTGCGGCTTGCTGGCTGGACTGTTCCAGCAGCCTCGCTGTGAGTGAAGGTCGATGCATGATGGTGGTGCACGAACATGGTCATCACCATTTCCCTCATGTGCATTCCTCGAGGGGTATGAGGCTTCATGTGCTGGTACCGATGTGCTGAACCTGCCACAAAGCAGGTGGATGTGGAGGCGGCAGGGCAGACGTGGCTGAATGACGCACAGCAGATGCGGTCGGCCCTCGACGCGACGCTCACGGCCCTGAGTAATCCGCCCTCCTCCAACTGGCTGTGCATCTGGTTGCCAGTGCAGTTTGCAGACCTGCAGTCCCTCAGGAATGTCATTGCAAGGAGCTCTGATTACCTGTTGTTGGGCGGCATGCAAATGGCGATGGTGTTTCATGCGGCCAGGTGCCACAGAGGACGAGAAGGAGGCCCTGGGGGCGGCGCTGGTGGCACGGGAGCGCACCCGCAGCAATGCAGAGAATGGCCGGCAGGTGTTCGCATCTGCTGCTGTACCCGGCGCCTGCTCTCCTCACCCGTCACTTTCCTACATACAAGCAGATGGAGATTGAGCATATGCATCAGCAGAGTTCTGAATTTGATCTGCAGGGCAACGAGGCGCGCAGCCTGTCTGGGCTGCCATGCCCGCACCCGAAGCACAGCGGCGGTCCCGTCCGCCGCCTGCGCCTGCCGCCGGCGACGCAGCAGCACGCATCTGGGCACAGCAACAGCCACAGCGGGCCGATCCCCGAGAGCTGCGGAACGCAGACGCCGGCAGAGCGGGACCCACTATCTGCTCCGGCGCCGGCGGATTTCGCCGCCAACGAGGCGCCGGTCCCGCTGCGCACGCCGCTGCCGGCGCCGCTGCATCGGCTGCGCAATGCCTGCAGCGGCAGCACAGGCTGCAACACGGCCATGGCATCAGCGGCGCGCTCTCGCCTCAAGTACGCAGCCGCCGCAGAGCGGGGCGGCGATCTCGAGACCGGCAACAGCATCGCAGATGAGCCGCCGCAGCCCCAGCACCCGTCGGGGTACCCGTCGGAACGGAGACAGGAGGCGTGGCGGCAGCAGCAGGATCGCCAGGATGTAGCGAGCATGGCCGGCGAATCAGCATCACAGCCAGGCGGCGAAGCTGCAACCGGCTGCAGCAGGCACAGCTCCCCTGGGCGACGGTCACCCTCGCCTCACAGCAGCTGGCCTCGGGGTGCGCAGCCGGGCACTGCAGGGGGGGCCCCCGCCGCCGCGCTTGCCAATGGCAGCAGAGGCGTCAGCAGCTGCAGCAGCGGCAGTGGTTGCAGCGGCGACGGCGCAGCCAACGGCGCAGGCATTGAGGCAGTCGGCGGCGCCGCGGCGCTGAACCGGCGGCTGCGTGCTGCGCTGGCGGCAGCGCACGGGCAGCGGGACGAGGTGCTGTCGCAGACCCGCCGCCTGCGCGCCGAGCTGGGCGAGAGCCGTGCACAGGTGAGAAACCGGGTGATTATGAGTCTGTACTGTGTTGGGTGCTGGGAGTTGCTGGTCCCGCAGAACCGTGCATGGCCAGCATGACAGCAACAGGTCCGGGGGAGTGCACACTGAGGTTTGGCGTCATGCTGGCTCCTCGTCAGCGACCCAGTTGTTTGCCTGCTTCCAGGTGGAGTCTCTGCAGCAGCAGGCTGCCGCGGCAGTGGAAGACAGCAGCGGGCAGCAGGAGGCCCTGGCCGCGGCGCAGGAGGAGGTGGAAGAGCTGCGCCAGCAGCTGGAGGCGGCGCAGGCCGCGGCGGACGGCTGGCAGCGGCAGGCGGAGGCAGCCCACAGCGCGGCTGCTGAGGTGCAAGGCGGTTCTCATCGTCGAGCTGGTGGCTGATGCTGACGTACTGCATTGTCTGCACCAATTCTGAGCGAACGTGCAGCGTGTTGCAATGATACCAGGGGTACATGGGTACACGACTGCATCATTCGAGCTCTACTTGCGACAACGCGATGTTTCTCACCGCAAAGCATACCCTTTCACCTGCGCAGGCGAGTGCGAGGGCGGCCAAAGAGGATGCGGAGGTGCAGACGAGGCTGCAGCGGCAGGAGGAGGCGCTGGCGGCCGCACGGGCGGCTGCGGCCACCGCCGAGGGCGACGCGCAGGTAGGTTTCATGAAGCAATCGTAAGAACCAGTAGCAATGATAGCCTGAAATTGTTATCTGGGTCTTGGTTACCTGGGTCTTCAATCTCATATTCCTGTGGCAGTCCGTCATTATCGCAGCATGGCTTTCAAGATATTTTCGTTTTTGCCGCAGGCGGCGCAGCAGCGGTGCGCTGGGGTGGGAGATGTGCTGGCCGCGGCGCAGGGCCGGCTGCAGCAGCTGCAGGTGCGAAATGTAGGGTTTAGAGTCCAGGGCACTTGGAGATCCATCTGCTCTTCCCGTCCTGCCTGCCAACTGCGTCAGCACGCCGAGCGATCCACACGCATGTGCCAGCGTCTGAAGCAGGAATGCGCTGACGGCTTTAACGGCACATTGGGGATCGGAGCCACAAGATGCTGTGCTAACAGCTTTGTATGCATGTGCTGCAAGCTGCTAATGCTGCCACCACTTGACGCTGGTTCTGCACAGGGCGAGGCGAAAGAGCAAGAAGAGGCGACGCAACAGGCGCAGGCGGATGCGCAGGCGGCGCGGGGGCAGCTCGCTGCATTGACTGCGGAGCTCGCAGCGGCCAGGGAATCCGGCGCGCAGGCGCAGCAGCGCATCCCCGCCGTGAGCGTTTTTTTTGCCAAGTTTTAATATTCCCCCGCCGAAGGCGGGAGACTATTATATAAGGTATTGCCGTCGTTGTTCCGATGGCCAGGGTCATTACCGGAAGGCCCAGCTCCGCAGCCGCTGCTGCAGCTCGGCCGCTGCGCCTGGCAACGCAGCTACAGCAGACCCTGATTACGCCTTTGCTGCTGCAAGCGGCAGAAGTGCCCGGCTGCTGTTCCGCGCAGCCTGGGTTTTCGATTGGCCGGAAGTCACAGCGCAATTCCCTAAACCGCTCCCCCAACAAAAAAAATGGTTTCCCACCCTGTTTCCCGCCAGACAGGGGAGCACCCGTGCTTGCAGCCTACTGCAATATCAGCCGTGACACGAGCGTAGCAGCTAGGCGCAGCAGTCCTGGGCCGAGCTACGCTGCGCTGGCAGACAGTCGAGCTGCTTCCGGGGCGAGGTTGTGACTCGCACTTTGCGATCGTCCAGCGCGCAGGAGCTGTGCTTCCAGCTGCAGCTGCTCGCAGAGCCGTCAGAGCAATGTACAGAAGCCTAATTCACGGCCCGTTGCGTGTGTCGAGCTCGCCGATTCTTGCAGCCAGTTTGCTGCAATCGTGAGTCGAGAGGCCTCCTGCAGCCGGTATTTGTGCTTTTCTGGACCTGATTAAACCGCTGCAGCAGCGTCTGGCTTACAGCATCTGCCTTAAGCTGCACTTGCACAGGACTGTCGGTAGCAGCAGCAGTTTGAAGCTCCAGCAGTTCAGCAGCACTGAGTGCCCACCCTGTAGCGAATCGATTGGGCAAAAGCCCATTGTAGTATCGATCGGCAGTACCGATTACGAAGGGCCACTTGCAATTCTGCCTGCAGCAAACCTGATAAAACTTGGCTCACGTTCGCTTTGCGACGTGCCGTTGTTTTT
>JAABUL010000337.1_pt1 | contig 100965 bp, 86 predicted proteins | sample 5559151 | NCBI WGS metagenome assembly JAABUL01 (sample SAMN10711876, study PRJNA513368) | rock metagenome | isolation source: Antarctica rocks | place: Antarctica: Victoria Land, Pudding Butte sud | reverse complement strand
ACTTCTTGAGGGGGAAATAGAAATTGATGCTTCTGACAAAAATGGACGGACGGCATTGCTCATGGCGGCCTCGAATGGTCATCTGGAAGTAGTGAAATTGCTGTTGGGCAAGGGAGCCACGCAGAACCGCGAAGGGATGGCGTTGCTCATGGCGGCCTCTGGAGACCAATTAGGGCTCGTTCAGCAGTTGATGGACGCCAAAGCTGCAGGGCTCCCGGACGAATATGGACGGATGATGTTGCTCATGGCTGCCGCAAAAAACAACTTAGATGTGGTCAAATTACTACTCGACATGGGAACCGATATCGAGGCCAAGGACGTGGATGGAAAAACAGCGCTATATAGAGCAGCCTCCATGGGTCATATTGCCACGACGAAGCTGCTACTCGACAGGGGAGCTGACATGGAAGTCAAAGAAAAGTTTTACGCGCATACGGCCCTCTATGACGCGGCTCAAGGTGGACATTTCGAAATAGTCAAATTGTTGCTGGATAGAGGAGCCGATAGTGAGGCGAAAGAGACCGTGGCTGGATGGACGGTGTTACACTGGGCTACTGCGAGTGGCAATTTCGACTTGGTGAAGCTGCTGCTTGACAACGGAGCCAGCATCGAAGCAAAGAACGGTAATGGAGGGACGGCGCTAGACATGGCGGAGTGGGTCAGCCACTCAAACATTACCGAGCTGCTAAAGGCGAAAATGGAAAGCGCCAGTTATGTTGGCGGAGATGCCAAGGTGGAGGAGGGTGAATCCGCCAACGAATTCAGCAGACGTAAGTAGAATCAAGAAATTTTGGGATTTGAGACGACATCCCTTGACGACAGGGACCATGAAACTAATTATTGGCAGATATTCTCGTCTACGTCAGGCCAACCGAATGACATGACTCCATATACAGTCACCATTGCTGGGTAGAAAGAGAAAGCCGATATTCTGATCCTTTCACCTGATCGAGAGTAGAACTGGGATTCAACAAGATATGTATTATATTGACGATGTGGATGCGATAATGCAAACACGGACATTGCTAGGAACATATGTACAGATTCTCTACCGCAAATCTTCCATGGGTGGCTGACTTTTACCTGTGATCTGGCGTTCATGAGAGCTTCGCCTCGCACTACTCGCCCAAAGTCGTCAAGTCATCTGTGGCATGGAACGGTACAGTACATAAGCTCGCAGGCCCTGCTGACCCCACTATCTAACGATGACCTCCTCGCATCCTACTCTTGTCTCAAGTAGGGTATGTATGGCAAATGCCCTTGGCCCTACGTTCCTGATAACCCACCTCTCCATATTTGGCCAATCCATAATACCAATCAAACGGTCTGGAGCCGTCCCACGTCTGCCTTTGAAAGGTGTGTTCCCAGTCCTTGGCTCGTGCTTACATCCCACTAAATCTATCGAGTTGCAAAAAGTTACTATGCCAGTATTGACTTTACAAATCAGGCAAGTGCGCCGGAAGCATGGGCACGGTGTATGTGTTGCAGACGTTGTGCAAGGACGCAGCTTGGGTGGTATCTGTCGACGGCTTCACGAAAGAAAGCCGGAGCGATACAGCCAGATGGAGGACCAAGGTGCATTTGCCAGTACTGAGTCACGATCGAAAATTCTCATCCTGGCAAATATAAAAGACGAGGATGTCGAGGATAGATTAGCGTGTCTAGCTGGCTCAATTGTACCACTTTGCGAGTTGGCTGAAGTCAGGTCGAAAGATGGGTGAGGCGACATGGACATATCAGTGTTCTGAACGTCTCAATTTGGATGATCGGAGGTCCGCTTGGAGAAGGGGTCGTTCGATGATTCGCACGATCTTTGTTGCTCTCTCGCCTGAGAAGGCCGTCCAAGTGGTACTCACGCCACTCAACGACGACTCCTTTAGATACATAGAGGACCTGAGCAAGTCCCAGGACACAGTCATGGTCCATACAAAGCGAAAAACACAACAGTCGTTCAATTTCTTTCATCCGCCTTTGAAGCTGTGCCTTATACGCTCGGACACTCAAGACTATCTTGTATTGAGACTGCACCACGTTGCTTACGACGCATAGACAATCCAGACTATCGTTATCGACCAGGCCGCACTATATCGAAACACGCTTCTACCATCCCCACCACGATTTGTCTCATTCATCGATCACACCATGCGTTGTCTCCACAAACAACCAGAAGAGGCATACTAGCGCAAAAGCCTAAACGATTGCCAACAAACCCTCTTGCAGCCATCAATCACCTCCACACCCACCCCAACTACTCTCTTCCTCAACTCCGCCATCCCAAACCTCCACACACAGAATCCTTATACCGCTCTAACTCCACCACCCTCATCCTCCTTAGCCCACCACACCTCAACCACTTCCCCAACACTCCCCCTCTACCCAAACCAACCGCCCCGCCTCTTTCAAAAACATCAACCAACTACACGCTCCCACTCCGAACGTCCTACCTATAGTCATTCCATCAGCCTTATACCTACCAATAAGTGACAGTGCAAAAAAGCTGTAAACCCCTCTAGCGGCGCAGGTTAATTATAAGCAGAGCTATCTACCCAAAGTGCTGGCGATGGTACGGAAGGGAAACCGCTCTTCAACACTTCTGTGAATATTCTCTCGTACGAGAGCCCTACGTCAGCTGAGTCTTCGAGAGGAAGGGTAAGAGATAAGGAGGCGCTTTTCGTTCCTTGTCAGCTCGAGGTTAGGTATGAAGATCTTACATCGGTGAGGCGGGAGAGAACGGCGGTGGATAGATTGGAGACGGGGGTTCTGGCGGAGAGGAATGTGTAGCTTGATGTTGTCAGGAGCGGAGAGGACGATTGTGTTGGTTTTGTGATCGAATGTGATGGGGCGCTATTGGATGAGAGCATTATGAGGACGTTTGCGGGGGATATTGCAGCGGAGGTCGGGAAGATCGTGGCGGTTCTTGAGAGGGAGTGGTTGGATCTACGTGGGTAGAAGAAAGGAGGACAGAGTTGGATTAGTGATGAAAAAAGTCAGATTGATATCTTTGCCGATGAGTTTGATTTCAAGCTGTATATCGCCAGGAGTTAATGCTTGAATCTCAAAATGGGTATACTCGGGCGTGTGTATATATATCTCGCAACAGAAATGATAAACCTCCCATACCACTCAAACCATCCACCACCACCACAAACGCCTCCCCACCCCAGAAAACAACAAAATATGAACTCCCCCCCTAATACCAACCAACCCCATCTAAAACCCAACCTCATCATCCTTAACAGCAAATACTCATTTCAAAACAAGCTCGCTTCCTCCAACCGTAGACCCTCTCATCCCTCCCCTTCTACCCACTCCATCCCACAAACAACCAACCCATCAACCCCCCCTTTGTCATTCCAAGACAAATACGAAAAGATTCATCCGTAGCCATGAATGAGTTTCCGTCAACCCACAACCATTCGGCTATCGGGTATTGAATCAATGGCTGTTAATACTGTATATATATATATATTATATACACCCCGAACTTAGGATTGGGGATTGCCCTTCCGGGACGGGAAAGGGAGCAGGGCCGCTTTAGAGGGAGCAGCGAGGGAGTGAGGGGGAGCAAAGGGGGAGCACGAGGGAGCAGTGAGGGAGCAGTGAGGGAGCATCGAGGGAGCAGGGAGGCGCAGTAAGGAGTAAAGGTTCTGGCTCCTCGTGCTAGGAGGGGCGCAGCATATTGGGAGCCTGAATTGGTTGTATCCTGCCCGGCTATAGCTGCTTTTGTGGATGACAGCTGGATGTGTATCAATAGTCCCTACCGGCAATATGCAATTTGAAGGCTTACGCGCTACCGCAAAAAGTTAACTTGTCATTCCACCAAACTTGTACGTTAGGTGTACAACCTTGTACACAGACCTAGATCTACTACGTAGTTCCCGGAGGCGTATGTTGACGGGGACCAATCGCCTAAACAAAAGCTTGTGCAGGGGCCGTTTGTTCCCCGCAATGTAGCGTCTTCTGACCCATACTTGTACCATCAAATTTCGCGCCTGGAAGCCTACACCTCTCGCATTCCGGTGTCGTAGCTGCGCACCTAGCTTTTTGTTGACGCTCAGGGCAGACGGAATCTCACCCTGAACTACAATCGGTTTAACATGTTCTTCTTTCCCGACCTCAGTTCCTTGAAAACGTCAAATCAATTTCAAAAGGCAATCTCTTGCGAACTCTGTGCTTCATGCAACGAAATTCTCCGGGAGAAGTCGCGGGAGTACCTCCTGTCACGCAAAGCTTACGAGTATAAGGTCCATCATCAGAGTTTGCGCAGTTTTCTCGAAGCCGTAGAACAGCGATGTTTAATTTGTTGTCGAGTTTGGAGATATAGTGACGAAAAATATAGAGCTGTCTATTCGGGTGGCTGCGCATTTCCAGTCTCGTTCGATTACCGCCTGTACATGGAGGAATCGGAAGAAACAATTATAATTAGACTCGACGTGCGCCACTCCAGTCCCATATTGTCAGAAGATCAAGATGTACCATTCTGTCTTATTCCATGGAAAGGTAAGTCTACATCTGTTTTCATTTACGAATAGTAGCTTTATGGTATCTTCAATGCTCCAATGATCTGTTTAGTCTAGCATTTTATGACCTATGATGGAGCAGCTTGTTGTGCGTCCACATTACTCCATCCATAAAATTATTCAGAACGAGCCATGTTCAAATGCCTCCAAAGCGACTACGAATCTTGGCTGATCAGCACAGCAAAAGGAAGCAAGAATGAGAACTTTTCTGATAATGGCCTATCCCATACATCAGCATCATCAACACTTGGCTTGGCATACCAATGGTACATGTCCTGTCGCGGCTGTCACAGAACTTGCAGCCAGAGGTCCAAACGATCAAGGTGGTACCCCACGCGCTTGATTGATATTGGCGCCAAAGGCGATACGGAATGGAAGATTATCAACACTTCAGGACGTAGTCTAGCATCGCCAAACTATGTGACCTTGAGCTATCGATGGGGTTTCTCACCAGCTTTGAAGTTGACATGCTCAACTACACAAGCATTCTATCGCGGGATGCCCTTTTCAATTCTTCCTCAAACATACAAGGATACCGTGAAGATTGCGCGAAGATTTTCAGTAAGATATATCTGGATTGATTCTCTTTGTATTTTCCAAGATTCACGTGAAGATTGGGAGAGGGAATCATCGACCATGCGGGATGTCTACGCAAATTCTGCATGTAATATAGCTGCTACGGCCTCCACAAATCCGGAAGGAGGTCTGTTTCGAGAACGACAACTCAGAGATGTTCAACCAGGGAATCTAACAGTGTCTCTTCTAACCCCAGAAGAGGAAAATTATTGCGTTCTTGAAGGTTTATATTGGAATTGTCAAATAACAAATGCTCCGCTTCATCGACGTGGATGGGTTTTCCAAGAATGTATTCTTGCACCTAGGGTTCTTTACTTTGGTAAAGATCAAATCCTGTGGGAATGCTTTAAGGAAAGAAAATGCGAAGCATTTCCGCAAGGCATACCCCTCATACGTACATTGAAGAATTTGGAATTGTTCTCTTATCCCGCTGATACAAACACTGATACAAACTCACCACTATCCCGAGACGCTTTTGAGTTCTGGAATCAAATTGTAGATGCTTATTCACAGTGTGAACTGACAAGATCAAATGACAAGCTCATTGCGTTGTCAGGACTAGCTCATCTCTTTCAAGCCGTGACTGGAGAAGAATATATTGCTGGGTTATGGAAATCTCGTTTGAAAGAGTCCCTGGATTGGCGGGTTTACAAACCTCGAGCCAAGGTTTCCTCGTCATATCATGCTCCTTCCTGGTCTTGGGCCTCTATCGATGGACCCGTGTACCCTTGCGGAATCACGACTGGTAGCACTTATTTGATCGATATTCTTGACACCGGAGTATCAAATTCTAAGATTGATCCGCTTGGTCAGGTCTATAATGGCTTCATCGTCGTCAAAGGGGTTCTGACTGAAACGATATATTACACTTTAGACCAAGGCAACAGTGCATGCATTCTAGAGGCAAACGGTTATAATCTTTCGGCTTTTGTCTATGGTGATACCTCAGACACCCATCTCGAAGGTGGGACTCTCGTACACTGTTTGGCTTTGAAGAGCTATCCAACTAGTTATGGAGGTTTCTCCGACAGCTTCGCATTAATGGGACTTGTTCTCCAACGAGAGTTAGAAACGGCTGGTGAATTTTCTCGAATTGGGCACTTCCACATGAACGGGGTGGACGCAATTGAGAGATTTGGGATCCATATAGGCTCGGAGAACACACCTCTCTCAACAGTTGAATCCTCAGTCATCAAAATCATCTGAGAAGGATTGCATATTTATTGTTTTCTATGAAGAGTGGATACATCACATGCTATGACGATATAGAGATGGCTAATTTACCTGGGTTAGCGAGGTTCAGGGATATAGGTGCTTGATATCGACTCCTCTATTGAATTGGCAAGTAAATATAATCTGCTCAGACCTGGACCATTTTGTACGCGAGACCTGCAATTGGTCCAGATACTTCATAGTCGTCAATCTCGATTGCCAACCTCGTACATCGATCTGCCAGGATGCTCCCATTCGGACAGGCGACCTTCGCCTAGGCTAATTGAAGATATGTTGACAACCTTCCGTTTTTAAACTGCCCCAAACAAACTCGATGTTCTATACATTGAAACGTAAATAACACGATATAGATAGATTTTACTAAGTTTCTATTTTCGTTTAGTATCGCCAGGTCAAACAAATATTGAAAACTATAAAGAAGCACGGGAGGGCAAATGGGGAGCAAATACATAAAATCGGCCTTAGCGCGGGAGCACTGCGGCGGTGCGGTACTTTTGAATTTGAGGATATACGCCCCGAACTTAGGATAGAGGGTTGCCGTTCCGGGACTGGAAAGGGAGCAAGGCCCCTTTAGAGGGAGTAGCGAGGGAGCAAGGAGGGAGCACCCAGGGAGCACCGGGGGAGCAATAAGGGAGCACGGGGGAGCGTAGGGAGAGCAGGAGGGAGCAGCGAGGGAGCATATCGACCAACTAGTCTTTAGCGGGGGAGCAAAGCGGCGATATCTTAGTCAGCGGGCGGTCACGTGTTGAGCTGTTTCAAAGATTACTATATATAGATATATCGCACAGCCTCGCACTTCACCGCTTCTGCAGTCATCTTCACAATCCGAAGATCAAGGGCACAGAGTCCGCTCTTGGGGAAATTCTAAAGCGGCAAGCCAGCCAGGCTGTGAGGCATTCCCCGCCCGTTTTCAGTCTTTTTCTTCTTCGGGAGGTTCGGGGACGAAGCGCGCCCTGAGAACCACCATGTGCGTAGTCGGGCAAAACGGCTGTCATACTCGATACCCCCCCTGCTGAAGACTCGTTCGTGGTCGGTCTTTGTACAAGGCGGCACACATTTTCTTTATTTACAAAACGGAAGTAGTAGTAGGTACAGAATACAGAATCGAAGGGCGCGCTATTACTTCTTACAGTCCAAAAAAGAAAACCATATGCCATTTGCGGTGGGACGACTGTGGAAAGTCCTCGACCACTGAAAACGCCGTGTATGCCCACAGTGGTATCTGTTATCGACAAGTATTCATCTCCCCATCCTCATGAACGGCACTCTTCCTCTTTCCCACCCAGCGAGCCCTGCCAAGCGCAGTGTTCACGAAGCGGGCCAGTGATTATACTTCGTGACGTTCCAGGAGTTCATACGCTTTCGCGCTCGTCTTCCTCCAGAGCGGTAGCCTCGTCGGCCACGGAAAGGAACCCCTCATCGCACCGCCTTTTCTGCTCCTTTCGCCCCGCAGCATGAAGCGGTTGTAAGTCCACCATAAACAGAGTCCCACCACCCCCGCGATGGCAAACCCGGACACGGTAAGTAGCATCCAATGCCTTCCCATCCAGAAAATAAGTCTCGCATCTCTCCCGTGCCAACTACTCCCGCCGTGCCACTTGAAGAATGCCCACGGCTGTTTGTTATACTCATCCGCCATCAGTACCCTCACCCGGCCCATTTCAGTCCCGTCCCAGCGTCCAGCGTTAGCTGCATTGGTGGTGCCGAGCACAGAGTCTGAGCCGCGGCCGCGTTTGTATTCCTGCCAGATTACGCTGAGGAAGAGCGGGCCGGTGCTGTACATAACGGTGATGTAAGGGAGCTTCCAGTTGCGGTTGTAGGGGATTAGAGATTCCATTACGAGCTGGAAGAATGGGTGGTGAGGAACGCTGCCCATGGCGTCGTTGGAGATGCCGGTGGGATGGGTGCGGCGAAGCCAGGCTGGGTAGGATAGAAGAGGGTCGAGGCGGCGGTTGCAGCCCTTCAAAGCGAACGGGGTCAGCTTCATTCTTGGTAGAGTAAAAATTGACAGGACTTGGGCGGAATTGAGATCAAAAACTTACATCGTCGAGGTCGATGTAGATACCACCAAAGTGGGACAGGACGAAGTATCGAATGGCGTCTGCGCGTTGGATAGGTTGAGAGTAACTGTCGAATGTCGTGAGAAACCAAGGGTATTCGGTAGCTATGAGCTCGCGTGACTTGATATCGGTCCAGAGCTACGATTCCTCGAATACATCAGCGTCTTCCTTCCAACCTCTTCCCCGTCCTTTTGGCATGAGGCACATACCTTGTACTCATAGTCCTCGTGCAAGTCCACACAACTCTTCTGAGCTTCCCTCCACCTTTCCGGCACGGTGTCGTTCACATAAGTCTGGTGTATGATCTTTGGTATGAGCTGCGGCCGCTCGTCGATAAGTGGGGAGTTGGGCGCTGGGATCTCAGCAGAGTGGATGGCGTCGGCAGCGCCATCTTCGACCAGGAGGGTGAGGAGTGTAAAGACGGAGCGGATGAGGAGGAGGACAATTATGAGATTGAGGACGAGGAATATTGCGAGGCCGCGGCGCATGGTTGTTTACAATTCAGATAGGGTTCCGAGCTTTGAGGTGGAGAAGCAGGTCGGGAGGTGGAGAGTCGAATTGTTGAGAAGTGGTTTAGGAGGTCGTCAAGGAGGAGTCGATGTGGTGTTTGGGAAGAATGGATGACTCGTGTGAGCAGTCTCAGTCAAAGAATCGAAGCCATTGGCAAGATGTGTTGACGAGAATGACGGTGATATGAGTTGAAGAAGAGAAGTAACAGTAGAGTTGGCGGCGAAAGGACTGAAGGAGTGGTGCTTGACTGCTTGTCGTGTGAGAAAGTGGCAGTGGTTCATTCTCATTTTGCGAGATTAACGGTTGCGCTCCCATGCAGCTGATTCCCTGCATCACTGCTGGTAGATACACGCGTCTAGTCCTCTTTCGGGAGAGATCGTACGCTAGAATCACTCCCCGTCAGCGCTAGACTGGACACTAGCCTGCACCGGTCTGGATCCTTGGACCACTCAAGTCGCGGCCTTTGTGGCGGGGCATTTCCAGAAGAAAGACCCTTCTTTTGCGCAGAGCTTTCCTTGGGTCCAGCGATCGTGGGGTTTGGCGGGGGGCGGGGTCGTCGGCTAGATTCGCTCGTTTCATCCTTGCTTCACAGGGAATCAGTTGTGCTTCCATCTACAGTATGAATATACTCCAATGGACACAGAGTAAAGTAAGATGCATCATCGTCATCATCATCATCATCAATCTATTCTTGGAGAGGGCAGACCAATCGTGCGCTGACTGTCGATTGTATTCCTACACTGCTGCGCCCAGAGGCTTGCGACTCCCTTTTTCCCTTTTCCTTTTCCCTTCATGCAACCACCGTTATCCGCCTGATCCAAGCTATCCAGGCGCCGTCGTCTAGTCATGCCCATAATGCCCCTGGCTGCTGTCATCTGAACCACCCCAACTCCACTAGAATGATGCTTTCTATCGTCGCTGTCGTTCCCGTCATCAATATCAATATTATACATGTGAATGCTCGCTCATCTCCAAGCCGCTACCATCCATATCCTCCCCTTCGTCTGCCTCGTCCTGCTCCCCTGATTCTTTGACATTCTCCACTAGCTGACGATCAACATCAGCGATTGGTGTTTTGTCCTCATCCATCTTCATTTCTCGTAGAGCAGCCTCGAGACTGCTGCTACTACTCCCCACTCTATCGTCCCTCAACCCTGCTGCCTCTTCCTGGGCTGTCCCTGCTTGCTCGGGCAATCCGTGGAAGAGGTTGTGATTCCTTGCGAGGTATTTGTCTAGCCTTGCCACCTCCCGATTCCACCGCTGTGTCAAACTCCCAACTGCTGCTTTGATGTCTGTCTCGCTGTACTGCTGCAATGGCGAGGCACTTTTGTCAAGATTTCGGACAGAAAACGTCCGGGTCGCACCACCAATCGTCTTACCAATGGTTCGGCCCAAGGTACGATTGACAGTCGCCTTCGTCGTTTGCGACATTGCTGCCACAGAGTTGGATATCGGAGACGAAGGACTGCGCATATTCTCAACCTCTCTATCCACCTTTCCCTGCGACACAGCCCGATCAAAGTCCATTGGGGGCAGAAACAGCAGGGTCTTATTGTCTTCCACAGCATTCACAATGACGGTGAATGCTTGCAGATTGATCTCATTGTTCTCAAGGTGAACCTCTTGGAGAGAGTGGTTGACCTCAAGTATAGATGCTAAAGTGCTTGCTCCTTGTAGTCCCAGTCTTTGATGCTCGATTCGCAAAACCTGCAGTGACTCGTTGTGCATCAATCCAACCAACGCCTTGTTGAGACCGCTCCCATAATTAGCTGCCTCGAGATGCGAATGTTCACCCGAGATGTTAAGTTCACGAAGCGTGTAATTTTCAGCCAACATCCTGTGTAGTGCTTCGCATGTTTCATCACTCGCATCTTGCTGGAGCGAAGCTTTGGATATATCCAGAAATTCTGTTGTGGCGTTTCGAGCGAATGCATCAAGCAATCTCGAGAAATTTTTCTCGTTCTTGTACTCCAACATCTGCATGGTCAGGTGGCGCGGGGTGCTGGAATGGCTCACAGCGTCAACTAACGCGTCATGGTGCTGCTCAAGTTGATTCTCGCTAAGTTTCATGTGTAGATCCCTGATAGTGCCCGAACCGAGACTGACAGCATTCAGTAGTATAGCGGCTTCTTTGCTCGTCAGTGTGCAACGACTGAGCTCCAAGAGGCGCAGGAAATTTGATTGGTCGCTAATGAGATAGCCTGCCAAAGCATCTACAGTAGCTTCGTTGATTGAGGTCCGACTGAGTCGAAGTTCGACCAGCTTCCAACCGCACAAGGTCCGCGCTGAAAGCAAAGCTTTTGGGCCAGAAGTGATGTTGATGTTGGACAAGTTCAATTTGCGAATGAACTCGAGCTCGGCCAAATAATCCTCGAGGATTCCGGATTCTAACCGGGCTGGGTTGCCTGATAGATCGATTGACTCTATGGTCTGCAGTTGGTGCGAGATTGCCTGGAGTACGGTCTGTATGCTCTGAACCCCCAGGGCGCAACAGCCCACTTCCAACGCGCGGATATGACAAGATTTGTCAATAGCAGCAGAAAAAATGTAGTCAATGTCAATTTCTGTGAGATGGATGCCATTGAGCACGATCCAGTCGATGTTTGTCCATTGCCTTCCACAAATCGGGAACAATGCTTCACATATGCCGCAACCTGGATCTTGAGAGTTACCATCGTTTTGTAGCGTTCTGTTGAGACAGAATGAGAAGTCCAATCGCCGCAAACGCCTGCTTTTCACGGCCAAGGCCCTTACTTCCTGAACGAGGAGTGTGGCATGTTCTTGATCCGGAATATTCAATGGTTGCCCAGATTTGGTAGTCCATGGTACGTGATCATCACCAAACCGATCACGTGCGTTATGTAGAAGGTCGAGGCTGACATCATTGAAGGAAATCGTCAAGAAGTACTCGTTGTACCGTAACGAACGCACAATAGCTAGCAATTCCAGAACCGTGTACCTGCTCCCACCTCTGACATCAGGAGGACGTAGTTCGAAAATAGGCGCATCTTCGCCGTGCTCACGAACTTGGTAGACTATCCTTGAAGGGTCAATCCCGTAGCCTGTACAATAAGCCGCTAGTGTTCTGTTATAGCACTCATAAGGCTCTTCAGAATCAGGTATTGGCCATATGTGTTCCTCCAAGCTGTCAGGAACGTTCCAGGTGAATGGCGCCTCCGCCCACTTTGGCCTTAAAAAGTCAGCGGCATGTCGCATAGACACCGCTATGTCGTTGGCAACGGAAGAAGCTAAGCAGAGTGTAGAGCCCTGCCGCAAAGGCAAGCGAAAGTTGGTCGAGAAAGCGTCGTCTTGATCGTGCATGTTCAATTGGGTTAGAGTCATGAGCCCGTAGGAGACTCCACTGAAATCGGTCAATAAGGTATTTGAAGCACTTTTTGACTGTTTTGGTAGAGGCAGTAGATGGACCTTGTGGTATCCTATCGCCAGTATGCAGATACTCGAGGTCAGCTTACTCAGGTCTTCAGATGAGGATCGCGGACCCGTCTTTCCCGCTCTTTGGACTACCTTGAACATAACGAAGTGTTGCGGATCATAGTCCCTTTCCTGATCCAATGCTCGACATGTGTATTCGACAAGGCTATCAGAGAATGGTTGGGGATCCGCTAGGCGAGCTTTGATTACCGCACCTCGAATAGAAGAAATCCAAAGCTCATAATCCCTGGGGTCATTCAAATGAAGTGTGATTGACCCTGCATAGTTCGTATCTTCGTCGAAATGGTCGATCTCTATGCTAAAGTACGGTCTTCCATCGTCTAATCTCCACACGGCGACAATATGATGGAGGGGTATCACATGATGACCTTCCCCAGATGTTGTGGTGTGAAGCTCATGGAGAGAGCTGCTGGAGCTCATCGAGCTCATCCTTGAGTGCCGTGAACCGTTTGCTCTGCTCAACGATGATGGTATGCCTGGGAACATTTCTGCGGCCCAAGATTTAGTCTTGAAACGCAGGAGATGGGTGTCCGTGAGAACGAAGTAAAGACACTTCTTCCTAAACATGCCCCCAGCTGTCTGTATCTCGCCATGATGCAATATATTGCTTCCAAGGGAAGCGATTGGATTGGAATCTCGAGAATGAACTGAGATTGGCGTCGAGGCTGTACGTGTGAGGTGGTTTTCTTCTTCTTGAGATGTGTGAAGCGAACGCAGGGCGCCGAAAATGCTTCCAGGACGACCCGGTCTCTGCAAGCTGCGTGGCCTTGCTTTCGTCATCAAGCGATCTATGCTGCTCTTCGAATCGGTCCGCGTGATTGGTGCTGGTATCGAGGGGCTGGAGGAGGGCATGTTGGAGGTGGTGGGGGAGCTCGACAGACTGGAAGTAGAGAAGGTTACGGGGCGCTTTTTGCTCTTGAGCAATCCTCCCGACGATGCCCTGTCTGGAGGCTCGTCTATAGGAGTCAATGGGGAGACTTCTGGCGGGAAGATGCTGAGGCTCTTTCTCCGTCTCAACGGCATGATTTCGAGTAATCACAGCAATTCATGGTATTTGGCTCTTCGTGGGTAGGATATGTGGTGAGACTAATGAGGTACAATCAAAGCAAATGCAGGTGATTGATGTCTAATATGGAATGAGTGTTGACGCGGCCCAGTCGGTAAAGGTTGTTCTCTTAGTTCTCTTACTTTATCTCCCGTCGCACCTTCCGGTGCTACCTCCGGACATTGCCCTCGCTTCCCTGGTTTGAGAAATCTTAGATGCTTTAGCGCCGGGAACCATTGGTTCAAGGTTTCTTATTGAGCCTGCACGACAACGGCCGGCATCTTTCTATCCGTGGTGATCATTCACATTTACCGTCTTAACAAGGCACAAGATTCGCAGAAAACGCCGTCCCCTTCTTTCCACCGGGTATCTATGCATGTTGAAAGAGATGAGAATGCCACGTCCTCATTGCCAAGTCTCCATGTGCCTAAGAACGCATCCTTTGCCATCCCTTTCGGTCAATGTCCCAACCACGTGGACCGTCTCGCCAGCCCTTCTTAATTCGGTCAAAGTCTCCTCCACCTTCTCTTGACCAACGATGAGCACGAACCCAAGCCCGCAGTTGAAAGTAGTTGCAAATTCCTGTATAAGACCCAGGATTAGCGTCTCCCGTCAAGGTTGCGGACACTCCGGCATTCTGTAAGCGTGAAAAATCGTCAACGCCGGAGAACATACCTCATTCTCAACGTGGCCCTGCTCTTTTAGCCAACGAAACACTTTCTGAAAGTGCCAAGCGGTCACGTCCATCTCTGCTGCCAGATGCTCCGGCAGCATCCTCGGGACATTGTCGATCAACCCTCCGCCAGTGATATGTGCCATACCTTTCACCAAGTCTTTATTGTACACTTTAAGTACCGGCTTCACATATATGCGAGTCGATGTCAACAAGCTCTCACCCACAGACTCGCCTTCAGCCCATGGTGCGTTGTCGTGATAGCTCAGACCAGCCCTTTTTATTATTTTGCGGATCAGAGTGAATCCGTTGCTATGACACCCATCACTTGCCAGCCCTAGCAGCGCATCTCCAGCCTTCATCGCTCTTTTGATAGGGAGAATTGGCCTGCCTTGTGGAATGGCGCCTGTTGAGGAAGCCTGAACATCATAACCTTCGCTGTCCGGAAAGGAATCGGGGTGCTCCGCTGTCTCTCCTCCCACGAGAGCACATCCAGCCTCTCTGTGGAAATCGATAAGTCAGTCACGGTATGGGTAAGCTCGCAGAGAATACCTTACCGGCAACCAGCACAGATACCTTCAACAATCTTGACCGCAACATCTACGTTCAGCTTGGCAAAAGTCAAAGTATCTAGAAAGAATAATGGCTCCGCTCCTTGAACCACCAGATCGTTGACATTCATCGCCACCAGGTCTCTACCAATCGTATCATACTTTTTCACTGCACGAGCAATTTCTAACTTAGTGCCAACACCATCAGTCCCAGAGACCAGCGTTGGAGGAGCTGTATAGCCTGCATCAGCTTGGCTAAATGAGCCTCCAAATCCGCCAAGCTCAGGGAAAGCCCCCTACGCAGATTTCATAGTCAGCACGTTTTGATCCACTACTAAACCGACTTAGAAACATTGCCAAGAAAAACAATAGAATCTAACAAGGCGGCCGCTGTGAAAACAACCAACTGTTTGAGCAGAGACGATAAGTTGCAAGGGCTCAGAGAAAGATTATGCTCCCTTGAAAAGGAGCGTTTTCGCAAAAGAAGCAATTACACGTGGCCTCAATCGAAGGGCAGCCAACCGAACATGGGTATTTTTCACAAAATCTTGGTTGACTTGAAAGTATGCAAATGGAGAGGTGTGCCTTACAGGGCGTGCGGTCGATCGTACGAGAGGTTTGATTCTGTGAACGAATTCATCACCTGCGGCAATGCTTACACCGGCCGAGGCATAAGTGAGACTCTCGCCGTTGGTGAGATTCCCCTTCCTTTGCGCAGCCTGGACGTCAAGAGCTTCAAGACCCTTCTTGCCAATATCCGTTCGATAATGCATGTTTGGAAAATGGATGGTAGACATCCCTTCATATGCCTTATCTATGGCGGCCTTCAGGCTTTTAGCAATGGATGTCGCGGCAATAACCCTACCTCCTGAGGTGATCAATTTGGGAGCTTGCGCATGGCTCTGAGCCTCTGGAGCTGAGGGGATTGCTGTCCCTGCGTGAAATATTTGGGTATCCACTGGAGGAGCGTCGAGATTTATCTCGTCTCCTCGCACATAGGGGCCTGGATAGCCTCCTGCTGATGCGACGACAGTCGCAGCATATCCGGAATGAGTTTTTACACTAACAGCGTCGAGACAGCCTTCTGTACATGCGAGCATTACGTCTGCAAGGTCGCCGTCCATCAACGGCAGCATCGTCTGCGTCTCTGGATCACCAAATCGGACGTTGTATTCTAGTGTTCTGGGTCCATCTTTAGTGATCATGAGGCCTGTGAATAGTAATCCGTGGAATGGTATCCGTTCCTTCCTCATACCATCGATGGTTGGCTGCAGTATCGTCCTGTGTACTTCCTCGATCAGCTCTGGTGTTGCAATAGGGCTCGGCGCATAACAGCCCATTCCGCCAGTGTTTGGCCCATTGTCTGAATCATATATATTTTTGTGATCTTGCCCGGGGGCCAGGGTCTGAATCCTGGAGCCGTCTGAAAAGCTAAGGAATGACAACTCTTGGCCCTCCAGATACTCTTCGATGACCACCTCGTCTCCTGCAGAGCCAAACTGCTTGTTCAACATGATACCCTTCAGAGCAGCCCGGGCTTCTTCTACGCTAGATGGGAGTATAACTCCTTTTCCAGCTGCTAAGCCGGTTGCCTTGATCACAACCTTGTATGGCACTTTGTCAAGGTGCTCTTTCGCCTTCTCATAGTCGCCAAAATTCTTGTATCGCGCTGTGGGAATGTTGTGCCGAGCCATAAAATCTTTTGCAAAAGTCTTACTTCCTTCCATTCGTGCAGCTTTCTTCGTAGGTCCGAAGCATCGAATCCCACCTTTGGACCATCAGCACAGGTAAGACGTACGCAGTAGTACCTATGCGCACCTGCTCTAAAGATCGTCTCAATCCCAGCCACAAGAGGGACTTCTGGGCCCGGTACTAATAAATTCACTCCATGTTCCTTTGCGAATGCGAGAAGACTTCGAAAGTCATTTGGGTCGACATTGCTAACATTTCGAACCTTGGAGATTCCCGTAGCTGTTCCCCCATTCCCAGGTACCACCCGAATAGAGTCTACTAGCGGGGACTGGCTGAGTTTCCAGGCCAGTGCATGTTCACGTCCACCACTGCCAATCAATAGAATGCGGAGTTTTTCTTCCTCCATTGGAGTTGATCCGAACTTTGACGCTGTTTGTGATGGGTGCAAGTACCAACTGCGTGGCTGTCGATGGCAGTCAACAGCTAGCTTTTCAAAAATTGCACTGTGCAAGCTGTGAGCTGGGGATTTGAGGGGACCAAGCCCAAGAGGAGGATTTCGCTCCGTCCAGCGAGAGTTTTTGCTGGTCATGGTGGGGCAAATTTGATTCGTCAATCAGCATGCTCGTAAGGCTGCATGTCGATGTCCGGCTAAAGTCCGAGCTGGACCTTTCATTGAGGGTACCTACTCCCGTACTCCAATAGCATACAAGGGATGATGACCTCGCTGTCATGTCCTACTTCAATGGCTGCAAAGCAGTTGTCAAGGCCGCCAGATCTGTAATTGCGACTTCTAGAAGGAAATTTACGTCAACCCCTATAGCGGAAGCAGCGCAATTACCACCTCGTCCAGTCATCAAAGAAGACGACTTAGAGGAAGCTTTCCTGAAAGGGAGTGGCCCGGGAGGCCAGAAGATTGTCTGTAAATCCTACTTTAGAAGCCCTCAATGCCGGTGTCTACTGAAACTTCCTCGCTCTTAGAACAAAACCTCCTCAGCGGTCCAGCTTAAACACATCCCTACAGGCACCGTCATTAAGTCGCAAGCAACCCGGTCACGATCGCAGAACCGTAAGATTGCTCGGCGAATACTTGCGGAGAAGATTGAAGCTGTGGAGAAGGGGCCTGAGAGTAGGACTGCACTGAAGGCTGATATCAAGAGGAAGAAGAAGGCTAGTAAGAGCAAGAAGGCGAGACGGAAGTACAAAACTTCGCAAGATAGTGCAGAAGGCGACCTGGAAGGGGAGGCTGAAGACATCAGTGACGAGGATCTGGAAGAAAAAGTGAAGGAGGAGCGTGTGTGAACCGCAGGTAATTGGGATAGAGCCTATTTGTCGCCGACGTTGTGCTCGTCCCACGCATTCTCCACATACATACGGCAGCCTCATAGCGTCCACAACTACTTCAACGCTTGTATTATCTAGGTCTTCACATTTAAGGTGCGATCAAACAATGGGGCGAAGAAGGAAGCCTGGGGATACGGGCCGGGGCAGCACGCTGAGACGAAGGCTGAGGATCGGGTTCACGTAACACTTGAGGAGCGCGACTGTATGAGTGTAGCCCGCTGCTGACTACTGACGAAAACCGGGCTGTGGTGGCGGGAGAGGCAGAGCATGAGAGTGAACGTTGGTTAGTCAATATGCTCGATGAGCGAACGGATAGCTTTACTGGAGCAGTTGAAACACATTTAGTAAAGCCATGGGGGACAAGATTCCCAAGCGGACAATTTTGAGGGAGCTGAGACTGAAGACAAGAAGTCTGGGCCGTCTGCATAGCGCTTTTGAGAAGGGTAAAGCTGACGTTGGTCCTGAGGAGAAAGATGGTGAACATTCATGCTTAGCACGCTGTGGTGCTCATGCTGCCGTCCGAACTGGATCTTCTCTGTACTTTTACTGTTCCTTCTTCTAATGGCTGCAGCCTGTACCTTTGTAAAAACACCCTGTGATAAGTCAGCCATGTCACAGACGGCAGGCTCCTACATTCACACTGGGTCGTGGATCAACCGGTCCCATGTTCTGATCCCAGGCTCCACAACAACGCTTCCTGAACGAGATGGAGGTTTCCTTACCTATGTGTGCCTGGAGGTATCTTTTTCTCTTTGCAAAAGCTTGATAAATGGCAAAAATCATAAGATATTCTCACTCCCTTCGTCATCTATGCCCCGTGGTTCAGCGCGTTTGTCATTGGGTTTCATCGCTATCTCCTCGGCTAAAGTACTTATATAGGGGTGTCTTCTACCGTTCCATCGAAATCTACATGCCTTAATTCACCTCACATTACCCACGTAAATGAGGACCAAGGATCGACTTCTTCACAAGCAACCTCCTCCCTCTATTGGTGAACGCCGACCAAGAATTTCTACAGCCGAAAGACAGGCGTCGCTCCTGACAGAGAAAATATCTAATGCAAAGTCTCCGATTTGTTCGTCCTGAGCCAAATTTTGTAGCGTCGATTCATCAATAGGAGAGCCGCAAATGATTTCGACCATTCCGTGCGAAGTCCACAGCATTGTATATCCTTATTTGGCAAAGTACCTCCGAATCGTCCTGAAGTCGAATAGATCCGGTTGATCTTTGCCAGCAAGGAGGCATTGCCCATGCACACCTCAATCCAGTTGTCCACAGTAGTGAAACAGCTTTTGACATTCGCAATCCGCGCGCGCTGTTCCGTATCTAGCCCTGGAAGAAGCTGGGGTTGTATGTGGACGAGCGCGAAGCTATGATGAAATTATTGCGGCCAATGCAGAAATTCAAAATCTGGTCATACAATTTTCTACCGCTGGCGAGAAGCTCCAAGACAGGATATATTCGGTATCAGAGAAGAGAATAGGTATTAATATCGTTGTACCGAGATCGTGGTCAGTAGCTCCAGAGACTGTGAGCCAGAAGTCGGTCCCGGACAAACGTAGCCGTAGATCAGAAGGCTGACTTCCGCAGGACTTTCCGATAACCGATGACAATGATCAGGCGTGGCGACGTTCCGAATCCCTTGATGTAGATCTACTGTGGAATCCATGGCAGAGTTTGCAGATGCGGTAGGGGAGAGAGCCAAGGAATCTTCGTAACATATTGGCGGACTGTTGATGGATCTAGAGGACACTTTTAGTAGTCACGCAGCTATGAGAAGATGAAAGTATAGGAGAAGAACTCAGAGGATCAGAGGCGTAGATATAATAGAATATATTGGATAATTAAAGTTTAGTCAGAAGAGATTCTGGTCGGCCCCCCAAGAGACCAGATCTTGGCGCCGTTATCCCAGTAGAATAATGGTATTACAGCCAAGGTTTCAGCTCAACGTGATCTTCTGGGCTTTAGCCCCTCCATTATCGAACATCATCAAGAGGTTCGAATCGTCCAGCGTGAGGAGGCCTGGCCAAACGCTCTGTACTTGCCCCACAGTCATCTTATTCGCCCAGGTACTCCCTCCATCCGCACTGGTGACGAATTTCGCAGCCGTGTTGGAAGTGTAGCTGCTCGAAGGGACGGCATCTTGCGCGTCCTCGTTTGTCATGAAGCTCACTCCGAGGGCACCGCCGACGTTGACAATCTGTGGGGCGCCGGCACTGGTGTTAGAGCTATCTGGCGAGTAAACGGTGGCGCGATTGCCCCAGGAGTTGCCGTCGTCGTTGGAGGTGATGGACATGATGGAGAATAGTCCACTGGATTCGCTTTCGAAGACAGCTATGACCTTGCCGCCAATGGTAGCGACACCAGTCATGCCATCCCGAGAAGTGATGCCATCCCCTGAAATAGTCTTGGAGGCGGACCATGTTTTGCCTCCATCGGAGGAAGTACGCATGAGGGTGTCTTGGTCGGCAGCTGAATTCTCACGAGAGTAATAGATCTGTAAGCCATCCCCAGCATTTCGAAGGAAGGGCTCCCAGTTGCCATTGACAGGTCCAGGGTCCGAAGCAGGCGTGCTAAGGAATGTCCAAGACTTGCCATTGTCATCGGAATAGGCAACAGTAATTCGGAAGAATGTATAAGCTCCCGTGCTTGGGTCTTTTGAATGGTTTCTGAAGGCGCAGAGGATACGGGACGAGCCCGTCAGCTGAAGGACATAAGGGTTGTCGAGGTCGTTTGCGTTGGTGGGAGCGCTAGTCACCTCGCCTTGGGCTGCCCAGGATTCGCCATCTGGCCCGCTCAATACAGTCCTGACGACTGTATTCCCACCTTCGAAAGCAGTATAAACGCCGATAATGGTCCCGTCGGAGAGCTTGTTGGCTCGAGGGTAGGTTCCAGCCCCAAAAACGACGGGGGCACCAGCCATGTTTGGCACACCGGCGCTTCTTTTCCCAACTGCTGCTTCAATGGGAGCGGCTGCTGATGTCTTGCATAACAGGCTGATCGCAAGACCAGTGACTATACCGGAGGGAAAGTACATCGTTGCAATCTGGGATTAAACCTGTTTTGGGAGGTAGGCTGTTCTTAACAACGTGATAAATGAAGGTAACGTGAGAGCTCAGCTCTACACAGGGTACTAGCTACGATAGGTCAGCTTGATATCTATCTAATGGCCCATACAAAGGGGCTCGCACGAACTTACCTCGATATTATTAGGTACTGCCTCGATGATGCTATGGCTTCGACATCCACAAGAACTCGGAATCTTTCAGGGAAACACATTTCCTTTATGGGAGTTTCCGTGGTAGGAATGCCGTGCCATCAACCCTTCTAAATTTCAAGCATCGAGGTACTGGCCCCCAACAAGGGGATTCAGGAGCCGCCCATGAGCGATTTCGCGCTATCATAGCTGCTTTCCGAAGGCACGGGCGATCCAAATCCCTCTGCAGACTCGGACGTGCCGTTTTGACGCGGCATATCAACCACTCAAAAGGTTTCAAGACAAAGTATTCTCCGGCCTAGAGCTCCTCACTGCAAGATTAAAGTGGGAAAATATCCCGGGCGTGGGAACGCAGGAACGGTAAAGTACCATGTGGTGATGGTCGATCGAGCCGTGTTCCGAAGATTCCTATACGCGCCGAAGCGCACCTCTACGGCGTCGTCTTAGCATGCAAGCTTTTATGGTCAAACACGCAGTGGTTTCGCGAGCCTCATTCCTGTTTGAAGTTCTGCTGGTAGTCACGGGGCGACTTTCTGGTCGTTTGGTTGCTATCTACCTATCTACGTTATCGCCTCGGGCAGAGAGGATATATCATCGAATCTAATAATTACCTTGCAAACACCGATGCCCTCGATCCTTCTATGCAGAATACTGGTACTGAGGTCGTTCGCCACCATGTTATTATATCCTTCCTTCACTCTTTACCATTCCAGCTTTTGGAGAATGTGGCAGTGCTTAGGGTAACATCCCTGGAATAAGAATTATTCTGGAGCTGCCTAGACTCCTTGAGCTGAACGTTGGCTATGATCCCGCGGAGTGTATCTGGTGCAGCTTCAGTACATTACTCAATGTATGAGAATTAAGCTGTTGAAAGTTGTAAAGGCCAAATATTGTGGGCAACCCCACCCATCTGAATGCCACCTATCTTGATAGCTAGCCCGTCGTTCATTACTATCGCATGTACGCTGCGAGGACTGGTGCAGCCTCTGGCGATAGTCGTTCCCGTGCAAAACTTGAAATCTTTCCGTTCTGTCCTTGATCTGCAGACTTCAAGAAGTCGCTTACCCATGACTTGACGTCCTTGATCTCAGGCCACTGGTCTCGCACTGGTCGCTTAATGGTCGTTATCTGCGTGAAGCCGACGCCAAAGCTCATATCGTCTGGATCTTGCTCCACTATGACGTCTTCGCTAGCTGCAAGAATTGGCGGGTCTTCAAGAAGCTTGAGCAATGCATTACAGGTAAGTCCCCACCCCTTCTTGTACTTCTCTGAGAACGCGGCAGAATCGGTCAAAGTCTTCGTCAGAGATATGACAGCCGTCTTTCGATCTAGCGGCCGTAAGAGTTTCTGGGTGTCTGGCAAGATGATGTTGAGGTAAAGTTGGACGAAAACCCTACAGTTACTTTGTTAGAACAATATATGAGGCTGAGACCAATTGAACTGTATGCAAACATACCCGGATTGAATCTGCTCAGTCACGTTGATGAAGAAGTCTGTACCGAGGCCTTTGTCGTCTTTCGCACAGACGAAATGATAAAAGCGGACGAATCTCAAGGCGAAGGTATCTGTCTTGGAATTTTGTAGCCTTGTGAGAAGGATTTGTAGTATGGTGGTATAGTACTTTGCAAGCAAGTCTCTGCAGTAGTGATTAATCGAGGTATCGAGCGAATATGTAGGAAAGTACTCACGAAGTAAAATTAGCAACGATGCATTCGAGGAGCTCGAACCCGAAGATTTCATTGGTTCTCGTTGCGACAAGGTTTGAGAAGACGCCCAACAGTGTCTCTAGATGATTGTTCTGCGCGATATACAACGCCCCGCGTGGGATGATAGCAGATAGCAAACGGACCAGAGCAGGCACGTTACCTTTGGAAGCCCACGGCTCCGGCGTGAGTATTGGAGGAATCAGGGCAGTGTAGTATTTTGAGAGAGAACCGGATGGATTGGCTTCCAGAAGCGCAGCAAAAAGCTGGAACACATAGGGCACGAATTCTTCCACACGTCAGCTCAGTGTGGGGATGCGGAGACAGAGATGATTTACCTTGTACATTATTCTGCAGAATCGCCCCAAAGGATGGATAGAGACCGTTCTCGAGCTTTTCAGGTTGCGAGGGAGCCGCGAATCTGTCCTTTATAAGGAGGAAATTCTAGTAAATATTCCTGAAACGTGAGGACTCACCGAATGAAAGCTCCCAGGGCTTCGAACAGATAGTAATTGAATATTGGATTACTTGGATTCTGACTGCTTATTTGCGTGATCTTCGTGAAGTGAGCCATGGTTTCGTCTACTAGAGGCGAAACGCCTTCTCTGATCACGATGAGGACTCGCATGATGCATCTCATCAGGAACTCATTCTCCTGCAGCTTCGCAGGGTAGGTATTCTTCTCAATCAGCTCGAAGAGATGATGTAAAAGGTGGGCTGAAAGTCTTTCGACGCTTGCTCGGCCAATGACTGGCTGATTAGAGCTGTCGAGAAGGGCCATAGTGCGCTCTAGCGCAATTGCGGCGTAAGTGTATACAACATAGTCTGGAGATCCTAAGTGCTTCACGACAAGTGGGAAAGCGTCCTGCCATTGCGCTGGTGAGATCTGACTTCTGAATATGTACAAGTACTTGATTGCGTCGACTTGGAGAATAGGCTGCACACCAGTCTCCGATACGAGGTCTCTGGAAATATGGTCCTGAAAGAAATCGACGACATTTGCGAAATCATTGACGCCTTTCACACCGTGACTTGCTGTGATCGTTCCTTTGGCAGCGACCGAGGAATACAAGTACACAGCTGTGTCTTTCGCTTTCCATTTGGTATGAGGATCTCGTGAGTACTCCGACAGATAGTGATGTATGAATCGCAGGACCACTGTTGAGACCATGCGTTCGAACCTCGCCATTAATTGTCGCAGGAAATCTGTGGCTGCTCTCCGACGGGTGTCACTGTCAGAACCTTCGAGGTCTCTCCGAATGAATTCGATTGGTTCATCTTCAAACAGTTCCATATCAGAATCTCGGAGCGTCAAATTTGGTAATATCACTCGTTCAACTACTTGGCTCAGAGTGGACTCTTCGCTAAAAGCTTTTGCATACTCGGCACTGCTTGTGACAGCAGTCAAGAACTGTAGAGCTCTGCTGACCAAGATATCGTATTTTGTGTCGGGCCCCACAGTGGTCAAAAGGTTCCACGAGCTTCCAATGAATTTGCCTACATGCTCACCGAAAGCATCTTCATATTTTTGTATCCATAATACCAGGACCTCAAAGATACCAGCTTTCACATGCTCCAGAGGACCAGCTTCGCTACTTTCGTCGGCTTCCAGTAGCTTGTCCTCAAAAGTCAGGTATTTGTGGAGTAGCGACGTCACTGGGGCCAGGCTATCTTCAAACACTGGAGGAAGGTCTTGAGCTGATAGATCATACAAGAGCTTAACAATGAGGTTCATAGTGGCAAAGAGCTCTGGGAGCAAGATTTTGTTCGACTTATTTTGCTCAATGAGCCGGTCAGTGTTCTACGGTATTCAACTATTAGCCGACTTACGGCGTCATACGCTGCCTCAAGTGGGATGGATTTACCTCGACCAAAGTCAGGAAAGGCCCACCAAATTTGCCAAGCACATGATTGATCTCCGTATATAGCGCATCCGATCGGTACAAGGGCCGCCACCGCTTGAAGATAGAATGGGCGACTTGGAGCACTCCATTATTGATTTTGGGACTGTCCGGTGTGAAACGGGACACGAGGTCCTAGTGAATTTAGCTTCCTCAAGAAAAAATCCGCAACTCTAGTACATACATCCACGAGGGTATCCCACTTTTCCCAGAAGTCACTGTTTGCGATAACGCCAATAGCGTCTCCAAGTTGGTATTGGATGTTGGATGGAACAGAGATCATGAGACCAATGAGTTCTTGCTTGATGGCGCTTACTTCAATCTGAGGTAGCATATGGTTGCCTTCTTCATCCTAAAGACTTCATTAGTAGGTCGAATGGCTCAAGCGAACAATTTGGCTGAAGTACATACAGTCCAGTGTCTCTTAATGTAGTTCTTGAAGTAAAGAGCACTGGCAAGCCGCGCAGTACCGCCATATGCCTCTGTGGATACAATCTGCAGTAATGAAAGTGAAAAATTCGGCTTCTGTTCTTCTTGCAAAATAGCAAGCTCCGCTATTTACCTTAGTTAGCAAAGTAGACACGACTTGGGTAGGGTCCAAATCTAACCTTGTTTGTTGTGAGTAGGATCCAAGCTCGCCTCCAAGATGCGGGCAAGGCCCTTGAGATCCACTGCCATTGCTCGATACGTTCAACGTGTTGCACGCAAGCCAGCTCCTTGTATGCGTCGTCTTATGAAGTAAAGTCTCACCGTAGTCGGATAGTTCTAGCCGCTAAGCGCGGTGTGTTGCAGAAGTACAGTAAAGTACTAGTAAAGTAAAGTATTGTAAGTACAAAGCTTGGCATACTTGACTCAAGTACCTTACTTAGGAGTAACTTTCCCCACTTTCAAGCGATTGGTTGGGGATGGGAAAATTCCTCTACAAACATTGCCTGTCGAAATATGTAGAAGACAATTCGGAGAAAAGGTCATCGAGGTCGAGGTCAGGTACGAACAGGACTGACGAATGGGGAACATGTCCATACAATGGCCACCGCTATGGATACGCGGCCTCTTTGAAGGGATGCGGGCGAACCTGCCAAGCTTTGCAGCCACTTCTGCACACACTAATAATCGCGGCGTTTCAACTTTTATGGGTTAGTACTAGAAGAGGCGCAGTCGATCCATCATAAAGGTAAGGTACTTTAGACCAAAGCGACTTCCTCCAAAGCATTTCCTCCACGCTAACTACCGACTTCTGTTTCTAGCTGGATGCCACTGTCATAAGATCTGACTGTCTTTGGGCTACTAGGACTAATGGGAATGTTAAGAGACTGCTCTGTAGCCAGAGAGGCCAATTGGTTGATGAGTGTTCACCATCCGGGCCCGTATCAGACAGAGGACATTCTTCAGTAGGTCCCCCTTTTGATTTACCTGACATTGTCTACCGGTACGAAAATGTTATAAATCATTATTCCCGTGCGGCCACAAGGTCCTGATCGGCCTTCTTCACCACTTCTTGAATACCAAGTCTGTTTTCTTATCATTCATCGGTACGAAAATTATCATCTATTGCTCGTCGTGTCTTTGCTGAGATGCCAATTAGTAGCTTTTTGGCGGTGGCTTGGGGGGAGGCCTCATCAACCTCCTATGCAATCTAGTAGTAGACGAAGCGGGTTCGGAAATGGGGAAGATACCTTCAAAACCAGATGTCTCAGTGATCTAGACCCAGCTTTACCCCTTGATCGTCGGTTAGCCACCGTGAGCGAAGTTGCCCGACAGATCCCATTCCACTCCGTCGACAGTATTCTGGAGCTATGGAATGTAGCCGAAGACTTGACTCAAGCTTCTGCTAGTCTTGAAGCCCGAAAGGCTGGATTCGTTCTACTCAGGGCTTCGGTCTCGCACTCAGGATTGGCCCCGCAGGAGCGAGAAAGGTTCTTCCACATGATCATCATCCCCGCACACCCATCTATATCGTGTCTCCAAATCTCAGCCTTAGAAGACCTTACCAATTATGGGACCATTCTTGGGGCTTTCGAAACTAAACTCATCATCTTTCTCAATTCGTCCCTCGAGAATTTGTTTCAGGCGTCTCAGGATGCGCGTAAAGTCCATTCGGAGAAGAAAGCAAACGCAGTTAAACTTAGCGGTGACCCTAACCAGGCTTTCGGTAGTGGTGTTGCGAATCGAAACGACTTGGATAGAGATTATGGGGCGAATGTCGTGCAGTCCAAGCTTGGGGAAGAGAGGGGTTTGATCGGCGCCTTATATCTCATTAAAGACATCATTACCCATCATCCCGCAGTACTCGATGACGTACAGCTGGAGCTTTTGATCGATCGGGTTGCGTCGATTGCAAGGCAGACTACTTCGCGCAAGACCCTACACGGCGTTGTCAGGGTTCTACGGGAGGCTACGACTCACATACAATTGCCCCTGCGAGGAATAGCGGCATGTTTGCCCGTACTATTACAGATCTACCAAACTCCCAACACCAATTTCGAACCGGACCTGGAGGTGTGTTTGTCCAATCTATTGCGACCAGAGAGCCAAATTGCTCTGAAAGACAACCTGGTCAGCATACTGATGGGTCGGAGCCATGATTCTAGCGTGAATCGGACCTCTGCAGAAGGTGGAACCTTGCTAAAAAGACTCATTGACTGCATCTTTACCATTCCTCCCAGATCAGAAGTGTCATGCGGTGCAGCCATCAAATCATTGGGCACTCTTTTCATTGAAGTGAGGCTCAACATAGCCGACAAGATCATGTTCGAAGAGTATCTACGTGATTTGTGCATAAAATTGGACCAGGAACAAGAGCTACCAAGCTCAATGTTGAATGCTTTAGCTGACTTAGCTGCTGTGTGCGGCCCGGACATCACCAATAAGACCTTCGATGTTCTCCTGAACTTGATCGAAATGAAGTCAGGGATATCTTCCTCGGATCCAGCAACAGCTGCAAAAGTTACTGATGGCACGGCAAATTGCTTGATCCGACTGTTCCTGAGATGCACCCCGGAGTCCGCATCGAAAACGAGCAGGGTCTACCAACTACTCCTTCTGGCTGCTGCACCTGCGAAACGCACGACTGTTAGGCTAAGTGTCATGAAACTTCTAACGCGATTGAGATGTGACTCCGAACAGGCCATCGAAGTCGTCTTGCTTCCAGACAGTCAAGGTCTAGCAGGAAACCTTTGCAGGACAGAGGCAACAGCCGCTTCCCAAGGCCCTAACCATACACAGAATAAAAGGGAATCAATGCAGGAACAACCCCAGTCAGTCCGGCAGGGTCGATCTAGCGTTGTGGATATTACAAGGGCAGTGCGGTCGCGTTCAGCGACAAGGTCAAGTAACTTCAAAGACCAATTCTCGCGACCAACGCCACCTTTATGGATGTACAATGACTGGTCAAAAGGACTTCCAGAAGATCCACGCAAAGGGCCGAGCCAGGTTGTCTACTCAAGCCCACCAACTGACGAGAATGCTATAGTATTAGATCTCGCTCCATGGTTGGACCTCATGATTGATGTTCTCAAGGACGGAAGCGATTGGGAGGTGTACAGTTATATCTTGGTTCACCTGCCATCGCAGTTGAGCAACAGGTCCTTGTTTTCGCGCCACGTCGGACAGCTACAGATACTGCATAATGTCATAGTCGAGCAGCTTGAAAAGAGCTCCTTCAATAAGCCACCGCAATACACTAAGATGGTTGGGGGGGACGTTGCGCTTTGCCTGTACCATACCCTTACTATGCTCTTAGCTTATCACGAACATCTCGGTAGGCGAGAACTGGATAATCTGGTGCGTGCCTTCTCGCATGGCATCAACAAGTGGGACCGAGTAGGAAGGTGTTGCATTCATGCATTGGCGTTGTGCTGTCACGAGATATCTTCCGTTATTGATCGGCATATCTTTGTCATTACCCAGAAGCTCTCCATGAAGATCACGCAATCCGATTTGGCTGTGGATATCCTTGAATTCCTCGGCAGTTTAGCTAGGCTACCGGAAGCCTGTTCGAATGCCACCGCAAAGTTGCCTGATACGCGCTCAGGCTCCACAGGAGACGATGGCTCGTTTGTCAGGACCATCTTTGGCACTTGCATCGGCTACATACGATCGACGAGGGAGCAGCGCTCAAACACTAGTCGTGAACCACTCTCACAGCCAATGTTACAGTCTCCTCGGCGAAGTGGTCTTTCCGGAGAGATCGCTGACATGTCAGAGTCACGTAAAGAATATCCAGATTACGTTTATGCTTTAGCATATCAAGTCATCATATTTTGGTTCTTGGCTATCGACGTTAGTCAACGAGCTCAACATGTTGGATGGCTAGCGAAGGAGCTTGCATGGAAAGATGCCCACGGGAATGAGGTGTTGGAGGAGCAGAGCCAGGTCATTCTTGACATGATGCATCGCACCGCTTTTTCGGATCTTGGGGAGACGGAGCCATCTGAACCTTCGAATGATTCGGATGAAATACCGACTCAACAGATTTGGTTGTTAGGCATGAGTATTGTGACTGTGGAGATGCTACCAAGCAGCAACACTGGTCAAATTACAAAAAGACAAGCATCTGGCACAACCCATGCATCCTATCGTCACAACACTGCCAAATTGCCAGAGCACCACATTCCACGTCGGAAGAGAAACAACGGCCTCATCCCAGTCGATCTCCAGGACGTGTTCCCAGGTCACATGTTGCTGCAGCTTACGTCCACTATTGCCCCGGTACCCATACCTCTGCAACCCATCAAGCTTCCGGTTGATGAATCTATCCAACGAGCGCTCAGGATTTTCGATCGGGTTGACACTGTTGATGGGCACAAAGCGGGAGTCATTTACATTGGAGAAGAGCAATTCTCTGAGGCAGAAATACTCGCTAATACTCATGGAACAGACGCGTACGACGATTTCTTATCAGGGCTAGGCACCAAAGTCAAGCTTCAAGGAGCAAAGTTCAATACACAAGGGCTAGATCGAGAATCTGATGACGATGGGGGGCACACCTATGCATGGCGTGACCGAGTAACAGAGATGATCTTTCACGTGACGACGATGATGCCTACTGACACTGCGGACGATCCTAAAGGTGATAAGAAAAAACGCCATATAGGCAATGACCGTGTGAAGATTATCTTCAACAACTCTGGCAAACCCTTCAATTTTGAGACCTTTCAGTCCGAGATGAACGAAGTGAACATTGTGATTACACCTGAAGCTCATTCCCGCGGTGGCGTAACGACCACTGTGAAGCGAAGACCTAACAATTCTCCGGCGGATGACCAACATCGATTCTCGGCGGCGGACGTCTTTGGCTACTACAAGGTCGAGACTCTCAGCTCTCCAACGTTCCCGCGGCTTTCTCCTGCTGTCAGCCCTAAGGTCGTCTCGGCAGACGCTCTCCCTGGCTTCGTTCGTCAACTCGCCCTAAATGCCTCTGCTTTCAGCCAGGTATGGTCAGAGCTTCTTGGCCATGGGGAGTATGTGTCCAGCTGGCGGACTAGATTGAAGGAGATCAAAAAGCTGAGGGAGAAATATGGCAACACCCACGCATCTGCCAACGTGTCTTATCCGATGCCCTCGGATGCCGACGCCCCTATCTACGTCGAAGGTGATGAGTGGATTGGCAAGCTAGCCTTCGGCGGTATGGCCGAGCCAGACCAGCTGCTCAGAAGCGTGGACTTTACAAGATGGAGCTAAGGAATGTATAGGAAAGGGATATGGAAAATGTGCGCAGCATAGTAGGAGAGCCGTTGAGCAGGGCGGTTCCTGCGAGGAAGTCAATGCCGGGCAGAATCACAGGCCAACTAAAAGTTCAATTCATTTTAATTCTTCGTCAATCGGATGTACGGACAATACTGAGGGGGAACATAATGGCGCACTTGGAATTGATGATACCCGGGCAAAAGTCATGAAGGGTGCTTGGATATGGTACTGTATTCATATCATGTATGACAATCGCGATATAGAAAGTTGGTCTGCAATTCCACCTCCAAGTCTTCCATCCCCGTATATTGACTGCAAACACACTCCCCACTATACTCTTGGCTGATCAGGACGTATATGACAATGTTCCAAACCCGTTTAGCTATCCTGGACCCCAAGCTCATACCCAATCGTATGATTGTGCAGTAGGGGGTCGCGTCACGTGCTTGCGCGCCGCTGGAAGCGCGCTAGTATCATAAGCATTTACGGAACTCTAGCTAACAAGGTTTCAAGATCGGACTTCTTTTCACTTTCTTCACTTTCATAGAGCTGAGGCCGTGGATCAGAAATTTCATCACCATGTCTGCGTTCGCTGGGCTAAGCATCCAGGTCATCTCTGACGGCAAAACCCTGAAGCTCTACAATGATCCGGATGACGAGCCCGCCAACGACCCTCGGACACGCCAGCGTTACATCGAGGCTGTCACTGGCGCTACGTTCAAGGTCAAGGTCAGCTTGCATAGGCAATTCAAACTCCCTAGCCTGAAGGCAAACGATGCAGTCCGTGTCACGATCCATTACGACAATAGCGTCTGGTACTATGATTTTGTAGTCGAAGACATTCGTTACGCGTGGAGCAAGGGCGGGCCGGCGGAACACACGTTTTGGTCTATTGCCACTTTTGACGAAGCGTCCCAGCAATGGAAGGAGGGTGCAACTACTTTCTCCGCATTAAACACAAGTCAATTATCTATCCTAACACACTGAAACGTCACATTAACGATTAAGTAGCGGACACCGCAGATGGAAAAGCTTCATTGGATCGAGTTAAAAGCATCGGTAGAATCAAGCTGGAGGTGGACCGTATCTACCGAGACAAATACACGAACCCCATATATGCCTCAAAGAATTTGGAGAAGCCGATTACAGAGGCGTCTGAAAAGATGCTCAAGGGCAAGGCCATTGTGCATACCATTGGGTAAGAGGTACCTCGGGAATCGGCTTAGTCGTCTAACGATAGTGTATAGGACGAGTAACGAATTTGTGTCACGAGCGCCACCGCCTTCCGAGTACAAAAGCACCCCTGTGCCCGGGGTGGCCGGTCAAACGCTAATGACCCTTATCTTCTATCGACCAAGACGTGAGTAACAGCTGAGAGCTTGCCGTGTCAAAGCTGAGCGCTTCTTAGGTACACTGCAAATGCTTGGCTGCATCCCTCGATCCCCATCTCCAGACCTCGAACCTTCCCCCACGCCTGGACCTGATGTCGCCGGCCGTGAGCGAACAATACAAGACCTGCGAGCAAGTCTATCCCTAAATGCCCAGCGGTCTAGATCAGTGCATCACTGATGCTCTATACAGGCTCAAATAGCGCTTCTCGAGGGCAACGCCAACTTTAAAGCGGAAGGTCCGAACGCGAAAAGAAGGATCAAAAGGGAGATCCAGGATACCGAAGAATTACAAATTACGGAGGCCAGAAGCGCGAACAAGAGGTCTCGTCGTTCGGGACCAATAGAGACGGTGGATTTGACTGAAGACTAAGTTGGTGGCCATGGGCAGACGGTCACACTGACGGTCCAAGTACGTGCGAGGCCCCAGTAATCTGAGCGACACAACTTTTCGATTCGCGGCATTTCCTTCACCTAGCTTATTGTAAGATACCCAATTTTCGCTCCACGTTGGCTGGATGCCACTATGTATTTAGCTGTCGTCCTGCCCGTTTGCCGGCAGACCGTGTTAAGCTTGATACGCAGACCAGCTTATATGTACCGCAATACATTCTTGTAAGATAATGCACTCAGATCGTGCGGCTTACAAGAAGAATTCGCTACTTCGTGAGGGACCCTCAACGCGGTCCAGGTCCCCTCAGTAACGACGCCGAGCGTGTACGCCAGATGAGCGATAACAACGATCCGTATTGTCCATACTAGAACGTGAGCGGCTTGGTCTCCACCTCTAGGCGGCCTGACTCGCTCGGGGGGGATACTGCAGAGGGGCTGTAGGCAATCGAGTAGTTTACGGCTGCCCTGAATATCTAAAAATTTGCGTTGAATGAGCTTGAAGTAAGTGGATAAATAGCCGAGTAACTCTCTAAGCCGGTGCAATCCCAGCTGAGCCAGATTCTGATTGCATGTCCACGCAGATGGACACAACGTAACCGTCAAACGCCACTCTAACGCTCGCTATATCTACAATGGCGGCACCAAAGGTTGCCTATCGCTAGTCCCAAAATCATAGGTGTTGAAAACAAATCGAGTCTCACTTGGCCATGATATCAACATAACCCTTCTTCTTTGCCTTTCTGATCGTCCCACCTTTCCTGGCCTGCGGTACCCCTATTAAATCATCAATATTACTAGTGCCGCTCATAGCCGTCGCTGGCCTAGACGGTGGAGCGGACGGCGGGCCGGAAGCTGGGCCTGGGACGGACGTCTCAGTCGCTTGCGCGATACTGGGATTTACGGCTGGAGATGGACTGCGCGATGGATATTGAGATGGCGGGTCTGAGGACGCTGGGTCTGAGATTGGAGGTTTCGTGAATGTGATTGGGGGCATTGCCGTCGATGCGGGAAGAGGAGGTACAGGTGGAGTCGCGGTTGCAGACGACGGCGGTCGTCCTGATGCACTGACGGCTCTTGAGGGCGGACCTTTGGGTGGTGGTGGCGTAGCGGTAGCCGCAGGCGTTGCATCGGGATTCTTCTTGTCGATCCACCTTTTCTTTTCCGCATCGTAATAGAAAGAGCTTTGCTCGCCTAATTTGGCCTTGATGGGCGCATTGGCAGTACCGTGAGCATCCTCGCCTTCCTTTTTGCCGCCGAGCCAGCCCCCAAACCAACCTGATTTCTTGGCGTTGAGTTTGGGTGCTTTGTCCTTTTGGGCTGCTTTGGTGTTAGTGACTCGTAGCGTACGATGGAAGGTAGAGATACTTACCGTCGGCTTCGGCGACTCGCCGGAAGGCTTCATCGGCTTCGCGGTCCTTTTGAGCCTTTTCCCTCCTCCGCATGTCAGCTGCTCGAGCCTCGAAATCGTCTTCATCGTCATCCATGAAAGACTTCTTCTTCAATTTCTCTTCCACGGGAGACCCTTCGGCTTGAGAAATTTCGGGATTGTAGGACGGGGGATCATAGCCGCTCGAAGAGATCGGTTCGTGGCCATTTGTGGATGGTGCTCCATACGCGGACGATATGGGAACGGGAGCTGATGACGGCGGCTGGTAGCCACTATCAAATTCGTGGTTGACATGAGATTGGAAATGGTCCTGTGGCGCCTGCAATTCTAATGGTGGAGTCGGCTGATAGGATCCTGGCTGGTAAAGGGATGACGAATGCTCTTCTGGCGGAGGCTCGGGCATGTATTGGGGCTGCGAAGGCGGTGTGGGTAAGTAGCTTTCAGCACGCAAAGGATATGTAGATGCTGGTTTTTGTGTTTCTTGCTGTGAGCTCGTTGAGGATGTGGGTCTCGACTGATAGAATTGCTGGGAGAAGGCAGGTCGGAGTGTATCGGCATGTGGCGGGCGTTGGGAGTCTTGTGGGGGCCGCCCCTGCTGCTCAAGAGAGGATCTAGGGGTGTACAAACCAGCTGGCGCATAGCGAGAGACGGATGAATTTCCCATGGGCCCGGGTGGGTTCATACCGATCCCCTGAGCGTAGGAGCTGTAAAGATCGTTTGAGGACGGCGTCCGGCTAAGAGTCGGTGAGTCGCCAGCTACGCCAGCAAAAGGTCCTGCAGCTGGGTCACGACCTTTACCAGATCCTGTGGAAGCAGCATCGCTGTCATCACCTGCCACGTACTGATTGAATTTTGCCCAAAGAGATCCTGAAACTTTGTCTATACTTGGCTTCGATATCCACGACCCGGAATTATCCTTCGGCGCTTGTCGTAATCTTTCCATGAGGTTGTCCAGAGCTCCCAGTAGAAGGTTGTGATAATACGGTGAGCGCTTGGTTGTAGAATTCAAAGTACTTGTGATGACTTCACAATACTGCTGCGCTTCAGACTTGTAGCCGTATTCAGCTAAGATCATTGCATGGTATAGCTTGAATGATTGTAAATGAGGTGATACCGTCGCAGCGGAAGATGAGGCAAGTACTGTCCGCGAAAAATCATACACCTCTGTGAGGAGAATACTATCAATATCGCGGTCGTATTCAAACGGATGCCGAATGTGATCGGCCCCAAGTAATGCTACACTGACTTGCGGTTCATCAGGGCCGCCAAAGAGTCCAGGCGACTTGGCGAAGATGTAGCATATGTGGGCTGCTTCACTCCTTCCATAACTAGCCAAGAGTCGTCCTAAACTTATCAAAGCATTTCCATCGTCCGGACTTCGATTGCTCAAAATCAAAGTTAAAGTCTCTCGCCATCGGTCGAGGCCATCCAGTGCGTTCTTAGTAAGGCCATTACCTGCAGTCTTGCTCACCATGTGAAGACCGGCACGGGCAGAAGACGGGACAAGCTCATCCGCACTGTCATCCCCGTTGCCTGCAAAGGTTTGGTATAGAGCAGCTAGTGCCTCTGTGTTGCCAAATGTCTTTACCTCTTGGCGTACAAATTCTTGCGATACTTGTCTCCAAATGGTCTTGTCCAAAGTGGAAGAAAGGAGCATTGCATGCGCCCACAAACGATGGTCAACTGCGTGCCACACGGCCTTCTCCCGCTCGCCATGCAACAATATTTTACGCAACTCTTCCATCGCATCCGGAGAAATTGGATCGGTAATTGCTTTTGAGCCGCTATGGCGGGTGATACCTCGAAAAGACACGTTTGAGGATTGGAAAGAGAGAGATGCGTTGTCGCCTTGGATCAATTCTGGAGAGAGGATTGACCTTATGGCTGTTTCTACCGAAGGACTACTGTCACTCGCACCATCGTTCTCAACAAAGACCCGCACAACCTTCCATAAAAGTATTTTCTCCTCATGACATTTGCTAGGATTAGGAAGAGTCACACTGTTGGTATAAACTCCAGAGTCCTGTTCCATCTTCAATATGCGTCTTTGCAGCCAATCCAGGACATCTTTCTTCTTGCCCTTCGATTTCAGCGGACCCGGAAAGGCTGCGATATCCTCTTCAAGTGGCAGAATCTTGCCATCTTGCAACTTAATTTCACCAGGGCTGCACTTGATCATGGGTGTAGGCTGTCCAGCGGCATAGCGTGGGACTCGTGCTGGAAAACTTGTCACAATTGCACCACCGAATCCGAACGAAAAAATCGGAGCGCCTTTCCACCGTTCCAGGGGATCCAGCACCCGACCGTCCGTCGGTTTGATGTAATTCAGATCCTTTGAAGAAGTGTTTCCCCGTGGTGTTGCCTGATTTGAAAAGGGCAGCTTAGTCTCTGCGGACGAAGGCGACATCTGGTTATTGACAGACGCAGGCCGCTGATATGGAATCTGCACGCCCACAGCTTCCGGTATGTATCTAACTGCGCCTGGTGACGAGGTCTGAGATCTTCGGAGTGGGTCATGACTTAGTACTGTTGGCGCGTACGAAGACATGTCTTTGTTTTGTTGAAACAGGGCTTGTCTGTCGAAGACCAACTTGCCGGGGGCTGAGTCGTTGATAGCGTACGACGGTTCTTGTGCGAAGTTGCTCACAGGCGCATGTTGGGTTGTGGGAGGCGATTGTCTCGTCTGAGATGGAATCGCCGTTCTCCCAATACCCTCACTCCGATACACAGTGGAGTCAATGTTTTGTGGGCTTTGATGCTTCGGGAAGGGAAAGCTAGGAGCTCCCAATTCTTGTGCGTACGGGCCCTGCCTACCGCTTGATTGAGGCCGGCGCAACGACGGATCAGACATTGATCCTTGTTGATGTTGCAATGGCAGAGAATTACCCTGCGCAAGTGGACTAGATGTGCGAGGTTGGAAGGGTAAAGCCTGGGAGGGCGGAGGACGACTACCGGTTGATGGAGACGCTGCATAACGATTACTTGGTGGTGGAGCACTGGATTTTTGTGGTGGAGCGGGCGAGTACCTTGCATTCACTGCAGGTACAGGCTGACCCGCAGGTTCTGCCTGAGCGATAGTCCCATAGAGGCTCATCCTCTCAGGCGGTAGAAGTTGATATGGCTGTAAGCTCTCGCTTGGCTTGGATATTGGGGCCTGAGGAAGTGAAGACTGTCTTAATGGCTCTCGCTGAGAAGATACAGGTGGCGGTGGAGTTGGTTCATTAGCTGGCGGCACAGACCTGCCCATACTACTTGACGGACGAGGCTTGAATGACGGCTTTAATTCTTCAAAGAAACTACCCATGCTAGGCGAAGCATTCAAAGGCGGCGGAACGGCATTGCCATCCTGAGTCGATGAGAAAGCATTGGGTAGACGCGGCACAGGAGGTTGGGACTTGGCGAGTTGAGGCGTGCCGGTGAACATGCTGCTACTTCTTGGTGGTGGAGGACGACTTGATGCCGGCTGCACGTCGAGACTGGGATTCATTTGTTGCAACGTACTGCGCTTTTTGGGTCGAGTAACGTCCATTGGAAGATCATAAGGTGAAGTATACCCTCCTTTAGACTTATCGGCAAAGCTTTGCGTTGACGCTGGCATTTGAGGCCTCGAGGGTGCCTGGGACGCGTACGATGGCTGCCTCATCGCATCTGTGAATCCTTTTGGTGCGGAAACGGAATGGTTCAGAGATAATGCTCCGTGTGGCAGCTGTTGGAATGGTGTAGGCTGAGACGTTGTCTTTGGCAGATACTTGTTTTGATTAACTGTTGGCCTGGAATTGGTCTCAGCAAATCCCCACATCTCGCCCTCAGGAATATGAGCGGGCTCCAGGACCGGAGGAGATGTAATTGATTGCGAATGGTATTCTTCTGCCTGATTTTGACTACCTTCAAGGAAGCCCTCGCCATCATCTTCAAAGAACGCTGAGGGATCCACTGAATTTTCTTCCTCTTCAAGGAGTTCGTCATCACCCAGTGCAGCCTTCCACATCTCAGCCAAATCCTTGTCTGTCGGTGACGAATCCAAAATGTCGCCATGCTGTCCTGAGAGGACTTGCGATTGTACGGTGTGCGCAGGTACTGCGATACCTTCCCTGGTCACGTTGGCCACCGCAGGCTTGTCTTCCACTATTTGTGGCTCTGTGCGAGTTGTACTGTGACGCGTATAATGCATCGAGTCCAACACCTGAGTTGTAGATTTGCGATCTAACGGACGTGGTTTGAAGGAAGATATATCCTCCGATGATTCTGGCTCGAATTTGTCGAAGAAATTATCCTCGTCTACTGAATCAGGCGCCTTAGCCTCCGCTCTTATCTGGTCGTCTAAGGGATCTGTGGGTTCCAATTGCGATGATTGGATCAGAGGTAGGCCTTCATCGTATCTTGAATTTCCCTCTGCTTCGCCGATTGAAGTAGTTGCCTGGGTCAGGGCGCCTTGTGGATTTGCAAAATAATCGTCGTTCGCTTCTTGAGCATATGCCTCAAAAGGATCCTGGGGCGCAGTATCCTTTAGACTCGTAGAAGGAAAAGCATTGTTGGAAAAGTCATGGTCGAAGGCATCCGCAGTCTTCTCTTCCTCTATGATATCCTCGGCTTGCGAAAGAGGAAGTGAAAGCGGTGGCACAGGCCGATCTTGTAGGAGGGGAGGCACCGCAGGGAATGAGTTTGTCCGGTTGAATTTGGCCACTGTATTTGATGGTAGTCTTTCCTCCTCGAGCTCCCAGGCTCTATCCATCTCTCGCTTGTCGCCTAGAGCCTCCTCAACGTGGCTGGGTTGCGCAGTGGGAGCCACTGGTATCTCACGTGTATCATCATTATCGTACAGTGACGATGTGTGCTGGGTGGGTCCAAGTATGGTTTCGTTTATAGACTCTCCGGATTTCTGCACAAGCTGTGCAGAATCGGTCTGAGTTGTGTCAACGTCCACCGCGTGGTCCGATGGTTCGCAGGCTTTATCTACACCTGTAAATCGCTCATAGCCTTCTGATTCTTTATCATCAGCGTCTTCCAGCGGAGGGATAACATCATCAGCGTGCTGTAGATCTATGGTTTGAGAGGGAGGGGACAGTGGCTGCTCTTGCAAGCCACTTCTTGGTCGAATTGGCAGCTGGAATGTTTGGGGACCTCTTGCAGCAGTGTACTCATGAATGGTAGAATCTGGAAGGGTTTCGATGGTCTGCTCGGCTTCCTTATGGTTGGCCTCATGCGCGTTTGGTCTCATTGCAGGATGCCATGAACCGAGTCCATGCTGCTGATTTTGGATCAAGGGTCGTGCATCCATCGTCTGGAGCTCTATCCACAATCATAAGGGGCTATCGATAATTAGCTACTGCCATGACAAGGGTCGATATCTACGGCAAGAACCATCCCTTGCTCTCGAGGTAGGGGCGCAACACACCAGACTTCAGTAGCCAACATATTAGGTAGACAAACGCACCATTGGCTGGTACAGATCAGAGTCCATGAGCTTTCAATAGGAGAAGTCGGCCCAGGTTCATCTTTGCAGCAAAGCGTGAACACCGGAATAGCTGTAGATTGTCATCTTGCACTAGCGGCGGGAGAACTCCGGATATTGTAAGGTAGCTGTAGATGTTCTGAGAAAGACAACTATCCCCAGATTCAATACCCTCATGCGAAATGTCTAATAGATTACTGCATCTAAAGACTTGCACAGGCCTTCAAATCTCGTACCATGCCTTCTGAACGCGCACCCGGCGACTACAGAACATTGCTGCTGGTTTACATCGTCGTGGCCTATAGACAGCGTCGATGACACTATGTCCAGAGCTCATCAATACCACCAGCCAAACCCTCCAGATTCGCCCCTCGATGAATCAGAATCTGATACAGAGCTTGACCTGCACGAGCTGGATCCAGCTACAGCTCGGCACGGAAGTGGACCATACAACGATCAATTCACCCAGGACAAGCGAATACCTTTAAGAAGTCTCCGAGTTGGGAGGACTAGGGGATTCGGGCGTCAGAAGCATGTTTATGCTACGTCTGATGTCGGAGAAGATACCCAAGGCTTACTCGACGGGAGCGCAAAGCAAAGCGATTCAGCGTGCAATTTGGCCATCTCCGAAGATGACGCCCCCCTTCTCCATCCAAGCGGCAGTCGGAGGTCGGATGTCTACACAAACGAAGGGCGTCGAGGATTCCTATCTTCCCGCCTACGGCTACCGAGCTTCATGTCTAGAGAGTCCGGTCCTGCAGACTCCTCGCCAGAAGGGAATGGAACAACGCAAAGTACTGGAATGTCCCGCAAAATCAGCGTAGGACAATATCCACCGCCGCGGTTTCCCCCAAATGCTGTGTCAAATGCTAAGTACACTGCCTGGAGCTTTCTCCCTCAAACTTTGTATAATGAATTTTCTTTCTTTTTCAATATGTATTTCCTCCTCGTGGCTTTGTCCCAAATTATACCCTCTTTGCGGATTGGGTATCTCTCCACGTATGTTGCACCATTGGTATTTGTTCTTGCGATTACATTAGGAAAGGAGGCGATGGATGACATCGCACGACGGAAAAGAGATTCAGCGGCAAACAAAGAAGCATACACTGTACTTCGGTTGCAAGACACCTCCACTTCACGTGCCAACAAAGCAAGTCGCAAAGGGCGATCGCGTATGCAGTCAAAGAAAGGAAAAGGTAAAGGAGTACCAGACTCTGTACGTCTCGACGCCATCGAAGAAGAAGAGGAGAACGTTGGGGAACGTAAGCAAGGCACAGATTCTAACATTGAGGTGGAGGAGATTGAAATAAGATCTCGGGATCTCAAAGTTGGAGATGTCTTGAGATTGCGAAAAGATCGGAGAATACCAGCCGACTTGGTCATTCTAAAGAGCTACTCAATTGAATCGTCGATCCCCGTCACACCAAATTTGCTCACTGGAGACGGGCATCTAAAAGACTCAGATTTACTTGTTGAACCTGTCGACCACCCTCCAGACGCTGACTCAAAGACAATCAAGACCGGTTCGAAACAGTCAACGTCTTCTAACAGCTCTACTACGTTAGTCGATGGTGAAGGCGTTGGTGAAACCTTCTTACGAACAGATCAGCTTGATGGTGAGACAGATTGGAAGCTACGTCTTGCTTCACCCCTTACACAGTCGCTTGACCCGCGCGACTTTGTTCGACTCAAGATCGTGGCTGGAAAGCCATCCAAAGAGGTGAACGAATTTGTCGGTACGGTCGAATATGCATCTCGACCTCTGTCAACAGGAAATGGTATCGAATCTGATCAGAGTGTCAAGAGTTCTCCGTTGACTATTGACAATACGGCATGGGCCAACACCGTACTAGCGTCGAATGCTACTGTGCTTGCAGTCGTGGTGTACACAGGAGCCCAGACCCGACAAGCTCTGTCTACGTCCCAATCTCGCTCAAAGTCTGGACTTCTCGAGCATGAGATCAACAACCTTACTAAGATACTATGCGCTCTTACTTTGACCCTTTCCGTTGCACTTGTGGCCGTCCGAGGTATCGAAGGTCGGCCCGGTCAGGATTGGTACGTTGCTGTTACACGATTTCTCATACTTTTCTCGACCATCGTTCCAATCAGCCTTCGTGTCAATTTAGACATGGGAAAGACGGTGTATGCTCGTTTCATCGAACGGGACAAGGACATACCTGGAACGGTAGTCAGGACTAGTACAATACCCGAGGAGCTCGGTCGGATTGAGTATCTCTTGAGTGACAAGACGGGCACTCTGACGCAGAATGAGATGGACCTCAAGAAAATTCACGTGGGCACTGTTTCATATGCTAATGAAGCTATGGATGAAGTTCGGTCTTATGTATTGCAAGGGTTTTCAGGAAGTGTATCATCGCATGCTAGCCAATCAGCTCCTCTAGCCACACCATCATCGACCTACATCACCAACTCTGGCGGGAGTGTTACAAGGACACGGCGGGAGATTGGATCACGAGTGCGAGATCTGGTCTTGGCGCTTGCACTCTGTCACAATGTGACGCCGTCCTCAGAAGAGCAAGAGGGCCACAGCGTCACCACTTATCAGGCTTCGTCTCCTGACGAGATTGCTATAGTTCGGTGGACTGAAAGCGTTGGTTTACGACTCATGCACCGGGATCGGCATACCATCACCCTGCAATCTGTGGATACCTCTCGAGTAGTGGTCCGAGTCAAGATACTTGAGGTGTTTCCCTTCACATCAAGTGGAAAGCGCATGGGTATCATCCTGCAATTTGTCCGGGGGACCGAGTCCACAGTGTCTTCTGAAGTGAATGCGGCAGAAATATGGTTCTATCAGAAAGGTGCCGATACTGTTATGACCTCAATTATCGCTGCGAACGACTGGCTCGACGAAGAGACAGCAAACATGGCACGTGAGGGGCTTCGTACTCTGGTCGTGGGGAGAAAGAAGGTGTCTGCGCAGCAGTATCAAGAATTCTCCATCCGGTATAAGCAGGCTTCAATGTCACTTCAGAAACGAGATTTGAGCATGTCTAAAGTGGTGAAAGACTATCTCGAACACGATTTGGAGCTTCTTGGAGTTACTGGCGTCGAAGACAAGCTTCAAAAAGATGTCAAATCCTCTCTGGAGCTACTTCGTAATGCAGGCATTAAGATATGGATGCTGACAGGTGACAAAGTCGAGACTGCAAGATGCGTTGCCGTCTCGGCCAAACTCGTCTCACGGACCCAGTATATCCATACCATCACTCATCTATCCACTTCCTCTGGTCCTTCAGCAGCTGTCGATGCTCTTTCGCTCCTCCGCTCCAAACCCGAATCCACAGCTCTTCTAATCGATGGTGATTCCCTGTCGTACTTCCTGAACTACTATCGGCACGACTTTATCTCTCTTGCCGTCCTTCTCCCCGCAGTCATCGCCTGCCGCTGCTCTCCAACTCAGAAAGCTGACGTCGCAACTCTGATTCGGCAATTCACCCGAAAGCGCGTTCTCTGCATTGGGGACGGGGGTAACGATGTTTCCATGATCCAGGCTGCGGATGTCGGGGTTGGCATTGTTGGCAAAGAGGGACGGCAGGCATCTTTAGCTGCTGACTTCTCGATAACAACCTTTCACCATCTCACAAAACTGCTCGTGTGGCACGGCCGAAATTCGTATAAGCGCTCTGCCAAGCTTGCTCAGTTTGTCATACATCGTGGTCTGATTATCTCGGTATGTCAAACGTTCTACAGTATCGCCACTCAGCTTCAGCCTCACGCCTTGTACCGTGATTGGCTACTTGTCGGCTATGCCACCGTCTACACCATGGCCCCCGTCTTCAGTCTGGTGTTGGATAAAGACGTGGATGAAGGGTTGGCCAATCTGTATCCCGAATTGTATAAGGAGCTTACCACAGGTAAAAGCTTGAGCTATCGTACCTTCTTCGTTTGGGTCGCCATTAGTATATACCAAGGTGGCATCATCCAGGGCCTCAGCCAGATCCTGGTCGACACAAATTCTGACCGCATGGTCAGTGTGAGCTTTACGGTGCTTGTCATTAACGAGCTGATCATGGTGGCGTTCGAAATTGTGACGTGGCACTGGATCATGGCGGTCAGCATATTGGGTACTGCAATCATCTATGCGGGTAGCGTGCCGTTCCTAGGGGGGTACTTTGACTTAGAATTTGTCTGGAGTTGGGCGTTTGCCTGGAGAGTGGCGGCGATATCAGCTATCAGCCTGGTTCCCCCATACTGCTTAAAGGTGTTGAGAAGGACCTTGAAGCCGCCGAGTTACAGGAAAGTGCAAGGGTTGTGAGAAGATGGCTTAGCGAAGGCGTTGGCAGGAATCGGAGAAGACTCCTTCGTACAGCATTAGATGTGAAATCATTGATTGGCCTCTGTCGCTACATCTGGCTACCCGCACACCCACCGTAATAGGAGGTTGTAAACGATGAGAGATTCGGGAAGTCCCAATACAGGGCAGACTCTTCATGATATGATATAAACTAAAATAGTGAGAATTACAAATCAATAGATAAAACCACCTGCGTGAATAGTTCAAGGGTAGAATTCGAGCTTCCCATGCTCGAGGTCGGGGTTCGAGTCCCCGTTCACGCATTATGATTCATTGGACTGTTTCAAATGATTTTTTTGGGTTTGTCATACGACATCCTTCGCTTCGAAATCATTCCGCTGTTACAACTATTACAGTCCGGGTCTGCGCTCGACGTCTCGACGAGACCCGCAGTGTAGAGCAATAGTTCTCACGCAGGCGTTCCGGCCCCACTCATCCCACCATGCATGCATGTCAGCAGTCCCGCACAGACTCAGAAGCACAGGTCCGCTCGTGGGGCTTTTCCCGTGTCTTTACCTGGACTGATGGCTCGTACGTCTCTCTCGCGCCCTAGACTCCCTGGCACTATACTTCACTAATGGGGCCTATCCAGCAACGCACACTATCCTCCACACTCACACAATTGCCTCACAACCCATCTGATCCGCCGTGGCACCCTTACAATCATATATCCCAAAGATGATATGCCAGAGGAAATGACTTTCAGAGTGGGAGACAGGGTCGATGTGGATGCTGGGAAAGTCCACGAGGTTTGGATGGGTGGTGAAGGTTGTGAGTATGTAATTGGGGAGATGTGAAAGCTACAATCCGTGAGAGGCCAAGGAAAGACTTGAGAAGAGAGCAAAGATCATACAAGAAATTGGATGTGGCATGCTGCTGGGCAAATGGGTCCAGTGCCAGACTATCTCCGAGATCTCGGGTCCAGACAGCAAGCATAGACGCCACCATACAGCTCGTCTGACGCCCTTTGGGTGTACGACGAAACACTTGCATCATACAGAAACGCAATCCAATGAGCAAGACAATGCCATCGCTTCAATAGCTGTAAAAGTGATCACAGTCTAGATCTAGGGTGAGTCACAGGTGTAAGGATCAACGCCGCGTTTAATCTACAGAGCTCTTCTTATTAGAGCATCATCTTCTTAGGATGCAATGCGTCCCTGGGATAATAGCCAACAACGGAAAGCTCGATATTCGACACAAGTCAGATCTAACTAGAGATAATTGGACCCACATCGTTCGCTGAAAACAGCTGCCCTCCTGAGATTGTTCAGCGCCCACATAGTCCAGAGTATCCAACGTCCTCAAGGCTTACAATCGCCCGTTCCATGGAATGGATGAGGGAGCGGATGATCAAGAAGCGATAATTCAGTAGCCTCGGAGAACATCTTGTCTAATAGAGATCTGCCTCCCCATGGCTTGCCTCCATTGACGGCAACAACCGCTAGTGCTGTATACGCGCCTGTGAAGCTAAACGTCAATACACTGGGGTATCTCGGAAAGTGCGATTTCAGAGGAGTCAGACTGGGGTTAAAGATGATGTACTCGCTGGCAACGGCACCTCTATTTCGTAGATTGTGTATGTCGACCCGTAGAAAGAAGCTGCAGGTGTGTGAGAGCATTTCGGAACAATGTATTTTGCCAGTACAGTGACAGATGTTATCTTTGATGGTACAGATTTTGGTCCAGACTTGACACACCGGAAATACTTGTTCTAACCTATTGCGTTCTCTCACCCTCCGCCAACTTGTAATGGAGGCGTCTGAGCTACTATGTTTGACAGATATCAGATAGTGAGCTCCCCATCAACCCCTCTTCCTTCTAGAACGTCGAAAGTCTTCTGAGCCCCGGATCTGAGTCTTGGCAGCGGGATAGAACTAGGATGATCTAGTAGTAGCTTATACTGTGGTAGTACTTCTCTAGCTTCATGCACCCCGCGTCCGAGGGCGGTCGCTTGTCGCAAGTAGCCGTAACGGCCGCTCGAATTCTGGTTGCCGCTCCTCTCAGCAGAGTGCTCAACTGCTCATGCAGCCCCTTACGAGATCTCGCATTTCCCTTTCCAGAGCTATTAGGTAAGGTACCAACGTCGCCAGAACCAACAACTGCTCAAAGCTCACACCAATGACCTGTCCGATATCCCAGAAAAGACCGCAGGCAAGCCGATTGGCAACAAAACCTGGTTACTTTGTGTCATAGTCTATGGAGAAGCCCAGGAACAGTTGCACATGGCTTAGAGTCTCTCTAAGATGCTGTGCGGCATGGCCAACTTGGGGAATCATGACAGGATAGCATCATATGATTGATGCTCAGCAAATCGTTCAATAAAAGCCGTAATCTCGGCATTTTCACTGAACTCTTTTTCACGCATCCCCTGTCTGCTCGCTCATTTGGTTTATGTACTAACATTCAGACGCAAGATACATATCGTTGACCTGCGTCTTCCTGTACATTGTCGTCCACTGATTGTCCACCTTTTCCCACGCATGCGCTCCACTGCCTCTGTGTGGTGAATGCTTTGACCTCTCTGCCGCTATCTCTCCGCATATTCCCTCTTGCCCGCACATTTCAAGTCGACCGCGCAGGAGAATGGACAAGAAACCCAAGTACAGCCTCTTTCCGACGCACCCACCTTCCACTCCACCTTCCACTCCACCCAGCGAACCCCTACCACCACTGCCTGAGAGGCAACTACCCTCACCTCTTGCTCACACTAAATTTCCTCGACCACCTTCACGAGGATCGTCAATTAAATCTCACGCTACACTTCCTTCACGAGCACTACAAGGATTACCGCCGGAACCTCACCTTGCATTTTCTCCACCACCTTCACAAGCATCACCATCCGAACAGCCTCACGCTACATTCACTTCATCACCTCCACCACCCCATCAACCTCCCGTTGCATCTTCACGCGAACAAGGACCCCCACCACATCACTTCGACCCAGCCTTCCCTCCACTTCTTCCACATCCAACACCACGATCACGTCCACACGTCGGAAATCCTCAACGACTTCCACAAGCACCCGAATCTCAACACCACCAGTCGCCATTGACAGCACCAGCAGAATTGGAAGCGAACAATCCGTGGCCACCCCTCAACAACTCCTGGCCACCACACGAAGACTCCGCCTCGACCTTAAAAGGCACCCCCACACCAGCCGCATCCATCTCCTCCCCGAAAAAGACCATGCACACACCCACCAATTCCACCTCCACCACCTCCTCCTCTTCCTCCCTCCACAAACCCGCCACCACCAACATCGGCACCGCTCCCTCACAACCCCAAAACAACGCAGCCAGCACGCGCCCACGAACGGTCTACTTTCACAGCGGCCTCGGTGGCGCCGGCAACTACCACAAGGCGATCAGAGAAGACAACGTCCTCAAACCCATGACAGGGAACCGGTCCAATCATCCAAAGTTTCTGTCCAGTCTGTTAGGGACCCTTGGAGGGAAGAAGGGCAGGAGGCAACAGCAGCAGCAACAACAGCAGCAGTATCTTGGAACAGGCAGTGGGAATACCAGCGATGGGACGGGGAGCGGGCAGTCCAGTAGTCAGGCATTACCCTTGGGGGCAGCGGAGGTGATGAGGAGAAAAATAATGGGGTTGGACGGCAAGGCGAGGTCGAAGTGTTGAAAAGATCGTTGCGGGAGGTTTAAGCCTCTATCGGTGAACCACGATGATGATGAATAATTGGGGTTGCTTACACGGGGCATTGCGGGCGGTAGCGATGACAAAATGCGGACGGTGATACCAATCTTGTACGATACCTTGGTGGTTTTTCGATCGGAGAAAAGTTCTTGTCCTTCAGGGTTTAAAAGCAAAAAGCATCTCTAATGAGGATGGTAAGTGAGGGATACTGGAGTGTGGTATCTCTGGCATGCATTTGAGCCACAGCTTGAGCGACCAGTTAAAAGATAGATATTGAACAGAGATACGGGCAGACTTGGATCCCGCTCCAATTGATGATACAGCATCACTGCTGAAAAGTGCTCCTTTATGGGCCCCGTTTCCTCCAAAGAATCTATTTCTCGATGCCAAAATTGCCAGAATTGAAGCAGTCTCTTGACTGAGGCGATTGAAGTCTGTAGGCCTGTGAACCTCACACGACCAAGGACAATTGATTAAAGGCAGTCAGCCTCAGCAAGGGCAGCTTTGATGCTGGACCGTCGACTTCTTGCCTCGGAGAAGGGGACGTCACCCTTGTCGTCAGCCAGACTGCATGCACTGAGGTATGCTTGATCACGGCAGATGCTTAGTTCCTCCTCGGTACACTCGCTCTCATCAATCTACTCAGACAACAAGCATTTCAACAATTCCTAGAACGGTCAAACGTCATTGTATGCCCAGAGTATCGGATGTTGGTTCGGGAGGTAGGGGCCCATTGAGTAAGCAAACGGCCTAGAAGTCCAAGCGGCTGCGCAAGGCTTCGCTGTTCCAAGATTGGTCGAGCGGATATGACAAAGGTTGATGAATAGGTTTGGTTCCGAGGACTTCAGAATTCACAATCCGGCATACTGCTCCTTCCTCGACGCAATCTCTTCCAGGGCTACTTTCTTACGATCTCGCTCTTTCGCTCCTCTGACAAAAGCGAGCAATCTCAAGGCACCCGCAGGCGTAACACCCTCACACCTTCGTGCCATGCCCACACTCTCGGGGCGTGCGACTTCGAGTGCTCGTATCTCCTCAATACTAAGTCCATGAATGCTAGAATATTCCAGGTCCGAGGGCAATTTGAGCTGCTCGTCTCGTTCCAGGACACTGATGGCGGCTTTTTGCTGCTCGACGTACGGAGCATATACGCTTTCGATCCCCACGCGAGCTCTGACATGTGGCGGAGATGCAGCGATTTGGGGTACGTGCGGAATCAATGAATCAAGAGTGATTCCAGCAAGACGTATAAGCTCGAAAGCGGACCTTGTTGATGCGTTCTCATGGACTTGAAACCCCAACTTCCTCCAGGCATGTGAACTCATTACAACGTCCTCGAGTGCCGTCTGGAGTTGCCGCATGTCTGCAGCAAGGCTGGAGAAGTGTGTCCAACGCTTATTGCCAACCACTCCTGCAAGTCTTCCTTTGGCCGTGAGACGAAGGTCTGCATTATCTGCTCGCGCACTCATTCGATATTCACTTCGAGACGTGAACATTCGGTATGGCTCGCTAACACCTTTGGTGATAAGATCATCGATCATTATACCTATGTAGCCATCGCCTCGGCCAATTGTCATTGGCTCCCGCCCTTGCGATGCAAGCCCTGCGTTGATGCCCGCTACGATTCCTTGTGAAGCGGCCTCTTCGTAGCCAGTCGTACCATTGATCTGGCCTGCTAAATAGAGACCCGAGATGGGCTTCGTCTCGAGCGTCGACCGTAGACTGCGCGGGTCAACGAAATCGTACTCGACTCCGTACCCGGGCTGCAGCATCTTGACTTTTTCCAAGCCAGTGATGGTGTGGAGCATAGCGTCCTGTACGGCCGCAGGTACGGTCATGGATATTCCATTAGGGTAGATCACATCTGTATCGAAACCCTCCGGTTCAAGCCATATTTTGTGACTGTCTCTGTGTCCGAAGCGAATGACTTTAGATTCGAGAGATGGGCAGTATCGAGGTCCTTTCACCGTCTCACGTATGTGTATGCTCTGATCCAAATTTTCCTGAATAATTTTATGAGTAGCGGCATTGGTCTCAGTGCTCCAACAGTGTAGCTGTTCCTGAACAGACACTTTGTCATTGAGATATGAGAAGGGCGTTGGGGGCTGATCACCAGGCTGGATTTCTAGTCGAGAGAAGTCGATGCTTTTCTTGTCGAGTCGAGGTGGTGTGCCCGTCTTCAATCTGCCCAAACGAAAACCAGCCTCTCGGAGGGAATTGCTAAGTCCAAAACTGGCTGCCTCCCCCATCCTTCCACTTGGAAACACCTCCAAGCCAATGTGGATCTCACCTCCGAGAAAAGTCCCAGTCGTAATAACCACCTTTGCACAATCCAGCACCTCCCCAGATTCAAGTCTGACTCCCACGATCTTCTTCTGAACACCATCCGTGATCGGCGCCGTGACAATGTCGGCGACCTTACCCTCCAAGACCCCTAAGTTTGGCGTGGCCAGAATTTCGGCTTTCATCTCTTTCTTGTAAATCTCCCTATCGATCTGGGCCCGCGGTCCCCACACCGCCGGTCCTTTCTTCCTATTCAAGACTCGGAAATGCACTCCAGCTTTGTCCACAATTCGCCCCGCCAGCCCGTCGAGAGCGTCTATCTCTCTTATCATGGTGCCTTTGCCAATACCGCCGAAAGAAGGATTGCATGAGCAGACACCGAGATTCGATACTGATGGCGTGATAAGAGCTGTCCTGGCGCCAGACCGAGCGGCGGCGGCGGACGCTTCTGTTCCAGCGTGGCCACCTCCAATTACGACTACATCGTATAGACTAATACACATTAGCGTAGGTAATTGTAAGAAAAGACAATTTATGCTGCTTAAGATCGCATACCTTGGGCGCTCGGCAACTGTGGCAAACCCTCGAGATCGAATTCTGAGAGAGAAAGATGACCTTACACGTGGGCTTTGACCCCAGCAACTCCACGCTGGGGCTCGAAGAGACACAGACAAAACCATCAGGGATACGAAAGCGTCATGGTGAAATCGAATCGGCAGGCGTCAAGTTATTTGCTAAGCAGGAACCCTTAACTCCGACTAAAACCGTAAACAACTTCAGGCAATCCATCAGAAGAATTTGCATCTGGAGTGATTCAATTTCAATTTACACGGAACGTCACAGCTCTGGAAGCGGAGCACTACTATGTTGCGGACTCTAGCAGAGTGGCTTAGGATACAGTCTTCTAGATCCTGTAGGATTTCGAAGTGTCTAGTACCTTCAGAGTCATACCCTTATTACTAGCGTTCCTTATAGCAAGCACCATGTTTCCTTATATCGGTCTAGATTAAGGACGCTCTGATGTGAAATCGCTCAGTTGCTAGGCTGAGCCATCAACTGCTCCTCCTAAGCAGCAAACGCCTTAATTTGGCCATCATCCAACATCAAGTTTTTCTGCCAGATCCGCCACAGCATTGAAGTGCTGCTTCCTCTTTCCATTTGGTGCGGGCGGAGGCGCTTCTGTCCATGCAATATCTTCAGTGGTGCGATTACTTCACTAAGTCTAAGCTGGCATGCGTTGTGTGCTGCAAGCAGGAGGGCGGAACGGGCTTGGTCGTCTGCGTGTTGGCAGAGGTTTTTGACCTGTCTGCATCTTGAGATTGCGTTGGGATGATCGTCCATGGCTTGCTCGAATCTGTCCACAGAGCCGTACTCCACCATCATGATGGTGTCAATCAAGTCAGCTGGGCATTGAGTGGGGGGATTTGCGCTTGGAGAGAGCATCAGTATCAACATTGTGGTTGGAAATCTTTTCGCAATGGGGCGCTAATGATTCCTCAAGCTATTGTATCGTTGGAAACGTCCTCGAAGTGATCAATAGTAAGTCATAGCGGGAAAGATATCAATATACATGCAATCCCATAATAAGTCACTAAGGAGCAATAAAGGCAGTCCTACATGAAGTCTGCGCTTTGCTTGCCCTGTGATTTCACTGCATCAACTGAAATCTACAACCGCAGGTCAAGGCAGGTTGATCTGTCCGCAAGTCGGATAGTGCAGGCATTTATGGAAAGTCTATTAGATTAGGAAAAGGGAAGATAAATCAGACAAGCGGATGAGTGGTAAGTAACAGCTAAGGACGAGAGAAGTCGTAAAAGCTGTCTTGATAACAGCAACAATCGCTCTGAAATGCACGGGACACGGATAGAAAAGGTATCGAAGACTTGCGCGACTTCTGACAAATCGCAGGATGCTCTCATCGTAGTGTATGGATAATCATTTCCCCTGGCCCCAACTTGGTTGTCTATATTCAGTTTACAATCACGTTAGCGCCCGCGAACCGTCCCAGTCGTGACTTCGGCGCTGCTTGCGGATGATGATCGCCGTTACCTTCTGCCCGTCTCCTTTCTTAGCCTCGCAGCGGCAGTAGTAGGAGCGGGTTCCGGCCAACTCGATACTGCATCTTCGACTTCCTCGAGGAACGTGGTGCTGTTGTGTAAAGTTGTTGACCCAAGGACAACCCTTACCCCTGGAGAGCTGGCGTTGACCTGGGCAACCATCTTTGCCTCTTCGTAAGTTGCGCCGCCGACAATAAAAACAATGATGTCTTGTGGCTTATCCCTTGTAGATCCGCCACCTTCTACGAAGGGGTATTGCTGTTCTTTCAGTCTGGCTGTTATGAGATTCTGCAGTGTTGCTTCTAGGCGAGGGGAATGTTGAGTATAGACATTCTCTACTCCTTTGAGCCCCTTGAGCCTACTTCGGGCCCCCGAGAAAATGGATGAAGATTCAAAGAGATCGGAGAATCCTCCAGTAGCAGGTGGCGCTTGAAGAGAGTGATAATAAGCAAGGAGTTTGGGTATCAGATCGACACGACGTTGTGACACGTTCCCAGCAGCAGTGAGGAGATCCAACAGTACTGGTATTTGGTTCGAAGGATGTCTTTCATAACGCAATGAATACAATGCCACAAGGCGTAATTTGCTTTCGGCTGAGAATTGCGGTGATGATATAATCCGCTGGACATTCTAGGTTTGGGATCAGTTGGTGAGCTAGAATAAATATTGATAATGTCATCGAATACCTTGATATCGTTCGCATGGCTATCGTTACATGCAAGACTTTGCTCTACTTCGCTGACGTCTAGCAACGAGTCTTCACCGGCACGTCTGCTCAGCTCGCTGACAAGAGCTACATGCTTGCTCACGTTGCCAGATAGCTTCCTAAACTCTGGGAAGTCTTCGACAAATCTCTTCATGTCCGCGATTGACTCAATGTTCGCGCTGGTTTTCGTTTTGGACTGATACTGCTGAACATAGTCTTTGATAGTATCACCAAGGTCGCCAAAATTCAGGTACATATTTTTCTTGAAGAAAGGGTCTTGATCTTGTGACAAAACAATTTCTTTGAGCTCCGGCCTTACGTCTGGCGCATCGCTCAGATCCACTTTGCCATTGTGTATCCCAAGTAGTTCATGCACCTGTGCTTGATATGTCCACTGGGTGAGCAGTGGAGTGATGGGGTCGTCTCGTCGATCCAGTAGTAGCAATATTGGCGGCGTATCTGCTTTTCTAAAGTCAAAGAGTTGCTCTTCTTGCGTCATCTGATATCGAACTTCGGTGGCTAGCTTTTTAGCCATCAAGCTATTCTTCTCATACCGTATTAATGGTTTTTTCTTCAGGGACAGCAAAAGGGCTATAACTCCTTCAGTGCAGCGTTGAAGTGAGTCTGGGTTCCAAATATCTGGGCTGTTGCTCCAGAGGCGCTGCTTTGGGAAGCCCAGGTCTAAGGAAAGAAGGTCTGGATTCACAACGATATAGTCGGCAAAGTATTCCTGGATGGCCTTGACCACTTCATTGTTGTCCGCTTCTGCAAGTCTTTCAAGCGATGATTTGCGAATGACGTTTGTGAAATCTGCCTTCATTAATTATGCATTCATTCTAGGCCGTAATCAGGAAATACTCACAGATGGCATACTCCCCGTACTTTGGCTCTCGAAACTCATCGATCAAACGTTGTATTGTATCTGGTGAAGGGCGAACAAAGCAAATGCACCTTAGATGGCGCATTTTTTCTCTAGAGGTATTATCAAGTCGACTTTGACAATGGTCAGCAAAGTCCTCTGCACCAAGCCAAGGATCACATACTCTACCAGGTAAACCTCATGATTGAGCAAAGCAGATTGGTTTATCGCAGCTGACACGATGTTGATCTGGCAGACAATTAGCCAGAGACCTTCGCACTCTAGTCATCTTAGACTCGCACTGTCTCACTGTCGAGCAAGAGGATCTTCATCTTGGAAGAGGAAGTCCCCAAAGCGGAATCCCCAGCGGACACCATCTTGGAGATGTAGCCTGAGACTGCCGATGCCACATCCATGATTGCGAGTATTTGTGATTGACATTAGACCAAGAGCATCTCCTCAGGGATGTCTCGCCGCGAGGAGAGCTGCGGGAGAGATCTTGGCACGATTCCCATGCCAAGCTGCCAAGCTGACTGCGAGAGACGCAGCTTTCCGTCGCGGAAGTCAGGGTGATCCTGGATGCGTATGGCCTCTTGGAGGTAGATGAGCTGCTGACTGGCTATGTTCGTTGGGAACCATTAAGGATCTTTCAGCGCCCAGATAAGCGTTCTGGTTACTACGTAAAGAGGTAAATTACTACAGTACTAATAGAAGCTAGATCTATGCCTCCAGGGCTAGGGCACGGGTAGATTAGATAAGGGAGGTATTACAGCTACACCCCCTTTGCCTACATGTACACCCCCCCGCACTGGGTTTAGTGTCGTCCGTAAATGAAAATACCCGTGCACTTAGCCTGATTGGCTCAGGGTCTGCCCCTGGCGTAATGCGTCCTACCCGGGCCCCGGGGCCTGCTAAGGGAGCACTGTACCCCCTAAATTCTAGGTGTGGGCTCCCTAGGAAGTCGATACCCTGGAGCGACCGGAATCAGCTAATTTAGCCGAGTTCATTGGCCGCCCGCTAAGGGTAAGCCCCTAGGCCATAGGCCATGCGCTGTTATTAGGGGTGACAATTGGGCCTTGGGGTGATAGCCCGCGTCAGCCCCGGAGCTTAATCGGGTGCGCGCTCGTTATTTCCATTGCGGAAGAAGCTAAACCTAATGCGGGGAGGTGTACATGTAGGCAAATGGGGGGTGTGCATGTAGGCAAAGGGGGTGTAGCTGTAATACTTCCCTTACAACATAGATAAGAGCTCTTACTACTATGCACTACAACAGTACCAAGGGTCCGAGGGGTTCCCTCGTATGTGCAGACTACCTATGTAATTGTACCATAGAGCGCACCGTTAAATATAGTCTGAATCAAAACAAAAATTGAAATATCTCTGTCTTCTTTTGCTGCAAAGGAACTAGACTGTGATACTGGTGAGCCCGGATTCCAAAATTCAGGTCACGTGATCAGTATCTCATCAGATCTCTTGGCATGTATGCACATATCCTGCATGCGTTCATTATCTTTTACACTCATGAATATCCACTAAATATCAGTCCACCCCGTATCACAAAGGCCAATTGCTCCCAATCCAAGGGAATCACCTTGCCTTCAGAGGCCAGGATGGTAGCCATTTTCGCAGAGTTGTAAGGGAGTGATGCGAGTTTGGCCTCGCACATATAAGCCAAATCAATTAAACGTTGGCAAGTAAAGTTGATCTTTTCAGACATTGATTGCATCCCCCTTACGGTTGCAGTCTTCCTAAAAGGATTGCTGGTGGTATCATGCCCATGATTTCGATCATACATACAATTGACATTTTCCTATTGAGAAACATACTTCGAACCGGTTCCGTACACGAAAATGTGCCCCATGTTCTATCTCTGAAGATAGCACAAACCGTCATGCTCATTGCTCATACTCGCCTACACTTCAGATGAACCTTATCCGCATCACGCATCCTCAACAACAACTCCATATCACAGTCCTCCGTTGTAGTCAAAGCTCTCTTCGCGGCCATCTCCGCGCTCTCCCCGGGCTTCTGGACAATTTCGATGCGATGATCGTGAAGAAGGCACGCCAGAACAGCGACGAACTCGACCTGGGCGAACTTGGCTCCAGGGCAATTCTGTGGACCGTCTGACCAGGGGAAATAGGTACTCTGCTTGTGAGCAACGAGTGTTTCCTGACGCAGTCGCGTGCTCAGGTCAGTCTTCTCGTAATGCTCAGCCATTGAGGCGATAGAGTGGGAGATCCATCGCGAGGGTTGCCAGTGCAGAGGATCATGCCAGTATTTGGGATGCGTTTGGACAGTGAGTAGACTGGGCATGACGCCTGTGTGTGGTGGGATGGTAATTATTCTGTCGCCAATTCGGAGTGTCTGTGAATGCTGATTGGTCCATTTAGGAAGTGCTAAGATGGGTGGATAGACGCGAAGAGTTTCAAGCTGTACATGGAGTTATTTCTTTGGTATTGGATTGGGAATTCGAGGTAGGAGATATATACCAGTACTGCACGGCATCTCTTGAGATCCGGAAAGACTTGGGCGTAGTCCCAATTTTCGCTGCGATCATTCACGGTAACTTCTCTTACTTCTTCACCAACCCAGTCTTGAACTTCAGGGTTTGCTGCCAGTAGTAGCATACTGAAGGCCAAAGTATTTGCAGTGGTGTCGTGCCCGGCGAAATTGATGACGAAAATGTTGCCGAAGATCTCGTCGACTGTGAGACCTTTGGACTGTTGATCCTCATTACTTTTCGCAGTCGCCTCTTCTTTTTGATGGGTCCCCAATGCCCGCACAAAAGATGTCATCAAGCTCCCTGTACCCTTCTCGCCACGGTTCATCAGAGATGTCTCCTCATCCAACATGTGAACCATGTACTGTTTGAACTCAGCGGCGGCTTTTCCCAGGCGTGCCCACGATCGTGGCATCACTGGAAGCCGTAATAGCCAAGGAGGCACGAGCATCAGGAGTATGGCGTTATCCAACACAGTTTGTAATGCATCCCGATAAGTACTTGCTTTATCAATTTCTTTAAGGCTAGAGCTGCGAAATTCATATGACCGGCTAAATCCAGTTGCTGCGAGTACATTGAGTGAAAGTGTCCGTGTGTCTTTGGCAACACTTGATATCCCAGACTTTGTGTCAATAACCACGACTGTAGCATTTCTCTTGTCTGTTTCAAGGACTCTTTCCAGACGAAACTCATGATGCTTTCATTGAAAGGCGCGGCAAGGACCTTCCTATGGCGCGGCCAGTCTGTCCAGCTAGCTGTAGAAATACAAGGTCCATAAACTTCGAGCAATTCTATTGCCGAATCAGGTGAGTCTTACGATGATCCTGAATTCACTTACTGTACATCTTGCTGGGACGTTCGAAGTCACCTCTACGAATGAAAATGTCGTGAATTGCATCAGGGTCAGCAACGTAGACGTAAATGTCACGAGGGCTCACAAGAGCCCAGGCTGGGCCATATCTTAGGTGCGACTTCGCCTTGTCATGGAAGTGCCATCCTCTACGAGAATATTGACCAAAAGTGCCCCAATCAATTGGGAGGTAATCCAGCAAACGCCAAAGCGTTGGCTCCAGCAAGATCCAGGTTATATTGAGAGGATCAACAGGTATTCGGACCAAAGGGATCCCCATAGAGGAGGCACGGCGGTAATTGACCTCCATCGCAGCAAGACTCCAGGTGAGATAGGCTAGAGTAAGACATAGTAACAGTTGCACAATCATGATGTTTGGCGGAGGAGTATTCAAGTAACTTGGCTTGGGATAGGCCCAAACCTGCAGGCCTATAGGCCAATTTCGCTAGACGTTGCTTAGCAGTCTTTTATATTGGGTAAGACATGTTCACTGACATATCTTTTACGCACAACGCCCGTCTCCTACCAATCAAAAGGCTATAATATGTATATATACTACGCTTCAACTTAGTCTTATATAATTCGTATTATAAACCATAGTCGCCGATGTGAAGTGATTGCAGTACTTATATCTTTAGGGTTAGACCCTCAGCCCTAAATCTTGGCAGGGTCTTGCAGGAGCAATTGGGTGGGCCCGTCTTTCTACCCTAATTCCGGGAAAATGTCGGCAACGACTTTTGTTACCGACCCTCGGCCCGAGGGCCTCTCCCTAGCCAAGTCAGGGATTCAAGCACCAAAATGACTCGACATCAATTGATGACGCCTTGGAGAAAGCACTTCCATTCTCACAGCGATCATAGGAAGAAAGCTCCTATTGCAACGTGTTGTCGTAATTTGGATAGACCGCAGTGCTTGCTTGTGTTGCCTGTGACCTGGAGCTGGCTCACGGATGGTTGTTTTGGTGTCAAACCTCATTACTATGTAAGATTCCTTAGCCGTATCGTAAGATATGCTAGATCCCTCGCTAGAGCGGCAGGGCCCCGAGTCTGGGGGCAGATCTTATTTTACCTTACCTTAGTCCCCTTCAATTGCCAAGCGTTTCTAGTTGGGGTTCCCAACTGTTGAATTCAACATCATGAAAATCTTCATGACCATCCACCCAGAGTATTAGGATCTCTGGGGTCCATCAGTGGAGTAGCTGTTGTTACGCTCGTTGGAGCTTCTTTATCTCGAAACAAGATGCTGCCGTACATAGATCTCGGTGAGCTATGAATTGATTCAAGCTCCCATAGCTCAATATAGCTAAAGTGAGTATAGCTTTTCAATATGCCGCCTCTCTTACTGGAGCGTCGGTCGACGAACGTAAGGCGCCAATCAATTTAATCCTCGAATTTGTGCTGACCGAGAGCAGTGAAGCTCATCACCTCTTTTCTCCTGTCCTACCCGCTCGCCGGAGTCCTGAAGCGTATACCGGATGCCAAACCCTATCGGAAGAATTTGTTCATTATAGCGTACACCAACATGATCGATCCCTTGCCGTAACGTCTCTGACCCAAGCCTAGAGTCTCCCTATTCTATCTTGTCGGCCTCTTCGATCTTTGGACTGGACTCCGGACAATCTTCATCAGCTCTGCTGGGGCATATCTCATTGCCAACTATGTTGATGGACCTTTCATGCCATGGATAGGTTTCGTCTTCCTCATGGGCCATATGTCGGTCAACCACATCCATCGGCAATTTATCAGCAGGCCTGACAAAGTTGACATAACGGGGGTACAAATGGTCCTGATCATGAAACTTACAGCCTTCTGCTGGAATGTGCAGGATGGCCGTCTGCCACAAAAAGATCTTGCCGATTTCCAACGGGAAAGGGCTCTGACTCAAATCCCAAGTCTTCTTGATTATGTCGGTTATGTCCTATTCTTTCCCTCCCTGTTTGCAGGTCCGGCTTTCGACTTTGTCGACTATCGTCGTTGGCTTGAGACTACCATGTTCGAGCTTCCACCAGGCACTGATCCCGCTTCTGCGCCCAAGACTCGCAAGAAGCGAAAGATCCCTCAGAGTCATACTCCAGCCACCATCAAAGCAGTGATTGGACTGCTATGGATATTATTGTTCCTAAAATTCTCTGAATGGTATAATGCCGAGCTCGTACTCGGGGATCAATATATGAAATACGGCTTTCTGAGACGAGTTTGGCTTTTGGAAATGCTGGGATTTGTAACGCGGATGAAGTACTACGGTGTATGGCATCTTACCGAGGGGGCTTGCATTCTTTCAGGGATGGGTTACAAAGGAGTCAATGTCAAGACGGGAAAGGTAGACTGGAATCGCTTGCAGAATGTGAATCCTTGGGGGATTGAATCCGCGCAGAATTCTCGTGCCTATTTGGAAAATTGGAACATGAATACCAACAACTGGCTCCGAAATTATATGTACCTAAGAGTAACGCCACAAGGGAAGAAGCCTGGCTTCCGAGCAAGTTTGGCGACTTTTGCTACCAGCGCTTTCTGGCACGGATTCTACCCAGGATACTATCTGTCGTTTGTTCTGGCAGCCTTCCTGCAAACCGTCGCCAAAAGTAAGTACTTCTCGCATCTACAAAATCTGGCCCGGGCTAAATTGAACCTTAGACTTCCGTCGTCACGTCCGTCCCTTTTTCCTAACACCGGACGGCCAGCGTCCCACCCAGTACAAAATCTATTACGACATCTTCTCCTACCTCGTGACCCAAACCGCTTTCTGCTTCACCACAGCACCGTTCGTCCTTCTCAGCCTCCCCTCATCTCTCCTCGTCTGGGCTCGAGTCTACTTCTACGCAGTCCTGGGAACCGCCGCATCCGTAGCTTTCTTCGCCTCTCCTGCCAAACCATGGCTCGTTCAGCAGCTGAAGAGGAGAAACCATTACGCACAGCAGCCGCCGAAAGAAGCCAGGGAGCACCCGCTTCTGGGAATGCCGAGTGATCCTGCCGGAGACGTCGACGAAGCCGTTCATGAGATTATGGAGGAAGTGGAGGCGAGGCGGAGACGAGGCCAAAGCGTGAAGATGCCTACTGGTGGCGAGATGAAAGCTACTGTGGAGAACAGGCTTGGGAAGAAAATATAGTGCACCGAGCATGTGGAACAATGACTCAAAGTTAAGGTTGTAGTTTACTGGTACCCAACGTATTTCCGTGCACATTGTGACACTCGGTCTTGCCGAAATTGCAGTCATGAAAGATACCAATGACGTCGCGTTTGCGCCCTTCTCCAAATCATTTCACATGTTCTCTCATGTCAAGACGGCCCTTCCTAGCACCCTTGCTCTTGAGGCCGCGTTTTCTCGACTGGAGACGATGGAACGCTTGCAAACTCTGTACATTATGGGCGGAAGCGGTCCTTTGGAGAAATGAAGAGTATCTTATTCTCGTAAAAAAAATAAAAGTAGAAGTTACATATATCATATCGCTGAACCGTAATCAGTCATCGCCGAGAAATGAAAAACAACCGGTTTTGTGCAAGGGTATTGACCGTATCCACATGCTCGCTCATGGCGTTATATAAACGTCCTGCACCTCGATAGAGTGGTACTTATACATGCATTCTCGTCATCATTATGAGCAGAAAGGAAAATATTATTTGGTTAAGCAAATCGAAAATCTCAAATAGCGTAAATGGTCATTCCTTGTGATAGAATTCGTAAATTGGTAATCTGTGGGCCTTTTTGGTGTGCTTATCTGGCAGAAACGGCAGCGATAGCAACCTTGAAGTCCGGTCAGTCTCAATACCATGCAGCATGTCTTGGACTACTTACAACGGCAACAACAATCACTATCCCTACGAGAGACATGATGCGGTTAATGTTGCGCCACCATCTCGCATTTTCGTAGCGTGCTTCGTCAACGGGACCCAATTGCTTTTCAAGATCTTCCGCTAATGGCGTCCGGTTTGGATTGTTCTTGCCTTTGACGCTGCTGGTTTCCGGCCTTGGGGGAAGAGGGAGGAAGGAAGCAATGAACCATCCGAATGGGAAGATAAAACCAATGACAAAGAGTGCAATCTGAGCGTTCCCCTTGCTTGGCGCCTTTCCTTCGGCCTGCCTGTCTATGCTCGGAGCCTGGAAGATAGTCCGCCTCCTTCCAAGTGAGGTCCTATCGTGCCATAGGTGCGGCGACAAATTCGGAGATATCTTGCGCCTTGGTGGCCCTCTAATTTCAGCGAGATCAAATACCTCGGCTCGTACTGGCCGAATTGCAAGGGAGCTTCGTCTTTGCTGTTCGTATGCTTCACGATTATTGCGAGTCCGTGGGCGGAACACGTTCAGCGAGATATTGTCCGTGGACGTGGAAGGGCGGCTGCCATGGCCGCTCTTCGGAAGTGACGACGAAGATTGAGGGCGAGCATAGTAGGCTCTGATGAATCCGCATTAGTTGGCATTGCATAGTAAATTTGAAAGATATACGTACTTTGCCCACGCTGGAATACTGTCATGAAAGAAGCTCCTATTGGAGCCACGCTTTGTGATTACACTGTTCCGATGTCCTCCAGGGGCAGGAGCAACGCCTGGAGTTGCTGAATCTCTGGAGCCAGGTATCGGCTGCAGAGCCGGTACATGGTCCTCTTGCTCATTTACAATGCGAATAGTGGAGCCAGTAAGGTCTCTGTGTCGGATTGGAGGCGGACTTGATAGGGGAAGAACATTCGGATTCTCTCCTGATGGGGGCGGGCTCAATAACGGAGGCACTTCTGAGCTTCCTCTTCCATTCAATGCCATAGATGAAGACTTGCTCACACGATTCGAGCCTGGGAGTGAAATGCTTTGACTGCTTCTTCCCTCTAACAGGGATCCAGTCCCTTCTGATTGTACCGTAGAAAGATGAGGATTCCAGCGACCTTGATCGCATTCCAGCGTCCTTTGAGGTCGCTCCGGAGTGGAGGCTGGAGGTTCCACCCATGATGCTGATGCACTTGGTGGTCTTATCACAGGGTACTGAAGATTCACTGAACTTTGGCTGGCAGCTTGTAGGTTTCCGTGGACAGGAGAGGAGGAAGTGCGACGTTCTGTTGGTGTCTCGAACGACATGAAAACAGGAGAACTTGGAGATATAGGTGAAATAGGGAACTCAGGTCCAGTCATATCTGTAGCGACCGACTTTTGTGGCGTATATTGAGCTAGAGTAGATCTCGAGGAGCTTGGGCGTGCCACATTTGGGAAAGCCGAATACGAAGCACGTTTTTTACCATCTCGATTCTTTGTGACAATCATAGTACCAGTGGAATTTGAGGAAGAGAGTGATGATTCCGAGTCTTTCGCTTGCACTGGCTGACGTCCCAAAGGAACAGATGTATTCGGTGGGTATGATCCAGAGAGCTCTGATCTGGAAGGGACGCTGGGAAGCTGTACAATGTCGTCCGACATACTGTCACCCTCCTCAGCCGGCGGGTCTATCGCAAGGCAACTAGTGCTTGTGTCCATGCTCGGCGTAGCCGTTTGAGGAGTATGGGAAGAGGCATCAGTGGAAGATTGGGGCGTGGATGAAGCATCATCAACATATATGGTGCCCGGGCTTCTTTTGCGGCCTTGTGAGTGTGGCAAGCTCTCGTAACTCCCAATGTGCTCTCTTGTTTCACCTGGTACATGTCTGCCATTCGAAACACCAAGCTCAGCCCCAACCGTCGATCCTGCGTACCCCTTAGGCGAGAGTATCTGTGATGGCTTGGTGGGGTAGGGCGTGCCGTAAATTGTTGCTTGAGGATCTCCAACCATGCGTAGAGATCTTTCGTTGGTGTGTGAGTCGGTTCTCTCGTGGAGTGCTGCCCGTCTGGGCGGAGAGCCCCTGGGCGGACGCTGTGGAGAGGGCATTGTGGAAGGCAGATTGCATAATGTTGGCGTTCTGATCGTCAATTCGTGTGCTTAAATGGTGGTCGTATGTTGGTGTAGTTCCGTACAATGAGTACACAATAGCCGGTAAGGTAGCTGAAAAGAGGGTGTGAGGCCTCGACGCTGGAGAGAAGGAGAATAGAAGGAGTGACGGTAATAAAGAATAAAGTATACGTATAAAGGAGACAATTTAAAGAGTGTGGCGAAGGTCAATTGACATGCATTATGGGTATAAAGAACAGAAAGAGTACGCTCGTGAAGACAGTGATGAAGTTTTGGAAGGAAGGATTTTGAAGTGAGGCTTCCCGGGCTTTAGGGGGTGGGGGCGGACGCTAGCGTCAGGTACCAGTTTTGGAAGAACCGGAAGGTCAGTGTCCTGTTCTTGCACCGTTCCGTGAGTAATTTCGAAATGGAAAACCAGACCAGCTGTAGGAAAGAGATTCAATAAGAAAAGGAAGCAATTCGGCCTCGAACATTGGGCCCATGAGCACCAGGTTTCGCCCGCGTTGAATACTTCAAATCTCCCAGCAGCAGTCTTATCGATAGGGTCCCACAAATCACCGCTATCGTAGCGCCCGAGGACGCGTTAAGTGTTTCTATTACTGGAGCGCGAAGTTGAAATTGCCCAGCTCAGTTCGGGCCTAGCGCAACGGCAGCCCGTGCTTCTAGTTCTGACAGCACACGCCACAGAGCAGTCGGAGCACCTACGACCAGTGAACCTCCGCCAAGCCTCGATAACGGAAGATGCAGGCGCTGCTTTTGAAACAGCACCACCTTGATGCAACTGTCTGTCGCGCAAAGGAGTGATTTTGGATGGGACATACCATATCTAGGCATGACAAGGCGAGCTCCCCAGTAGTCAGCGCCTCATGGCGCCCACAGCTCTCTATGATCGACTGTCAAGCTATCTTGCAGCCCCAGGTATTGATCGGCTCGCTCTGGATACTGAGACATGAGACTGATTCGAGGCACTAGAGAAGGTGGAAGCCCCTATGCTCTCAGCCAATGCTGCTGCTGCCCTCTCTGTAAGTAGTTGTTGCTTCAAAACATCAACTTCATCTTCTTTGTCTCTACAGTGTCCTGTATGAAGGGTGATAATAGCCAGCTATACTATTGTGAGAAAGGACTGGTCTGAGAAGTTGCAAGAAATGTCCATGCTCGCTCTCGTGCTTTCCTCCTATTGGAGATGTTTCCTCCTGTAGCTAGCTACGCCCTGTGTCGCAATACGTTCAAACTCTGGCTCATCTTATTCATCGTGATAACAGATCGCCTTCACACTTTTCTACGTCCTCCCCTTCTACCTCTCTCCAACAACGCGGCCATCACCCACTCTCAGCCGCGATGCTCCCTCTGTAATCCGCGCCCGCATCCGCTTCGTCAGCGCATCAGTCGCCATATGCTCCGTTCTTACCATCTACATCCTCTCGACACGCGGCCATCTCGATCCCTGGTCACTCCTACACCAACTAGGATGGTACCCAATCTCTCTGCTCAGCATAGCAAGGGTCTCGCTCCTCACCGCACTTCTCTTTGCTGGTCCACTGTCCGAAAGAGCCATCGTCGACTCCGGCTGGCGAGAATGGATCAGCGGCCGCGAGATACATGAGACTCTCAGTAGCTGGATCGGCTGGCGTAATTTCGTCGCTGGCCCCATCACCGAAGAAGTCCTCTTTCGTTCGCTTCTACTTCCCTTGCATCTATTGATCCTTCCATCGCCGTCTCCGACCACCCTCGTCTTCGCTACACCCTTGTACTTCGGCATAGCACACGCTCACCACTTCTATGAATACAAGCTCACCCATCCGTTCACACCAATGCTGCCTGCATTGCTGAGGAGTCTGTTGCAGTTTGGGTACACAACTGTCTTTGGATGGTATGCTACCTTTCTGTTCTTGAGAACTGGCAGTCTCTGGGGAGTGATCCTGGTTCATTCATTTTGTAATTGGATGGGCCTGCCAAGGGTGTGGGGGCGAGTAGGTGGAGTGACTATTGAGGGTGGGATTGTAGGGGGCCCAATGCGAGGAAAGGAGGACGAAGATAGGGAAGATGAGCAGCGAAAAGGTTTGGGAGTGAGGTGGACTGTGACGTATTATTTCGTCTTGGTTGCAGGGGCTGTGACGTGGTGGAAGGGTTTATGGATTTTGACGAAGTCAGATGGGGCCCTGGTGAAAATTGGGAGTGGCTAAGACAATGATTGATCGTCAACGTATGCACGTAGACCATTCGAGGATCGTTATCAGCAATGGAGATATCGACATGGCTAGACGCAGTGCTGATGCTTGGTAAAAACTGTGAATCTGCAGCGATCTTTGCATATTTGCGCGGCTCATATCCCGCCATCCCATTTAACTAAATCCACCAACGCCTTGCTTCCATTTGGACATACAGATTCCCAGCTTGCGTGTCACTCATGGCGGCACGAACAGCCCGGGCTTCATATTGATCCTACAAAGCTTCGCCACGCAACCCCACAACTGCACTAGCGTCTGCATGCCCTCCAAAACTCTCATGTGGCAAAATCCGATCTCCCTAATGAATTCCAATCGTGCATGCTCACTCAGTCCGGGCATTGTCTTCGTGACTCGGAACATACTGCTGACAATGTCGTGACTCGAGTATCCCAGATCCCATAGTTCGGTCAGCCCTTCTACGGCTTGTTCGATTTTCGTTTCCCAGCATGCCTTGATCACCGCCTGCACTTTGATTGGATGCGGCGCGTCCACAACTCGGAAAACATTTTCGCCGGATACGAAACCGAAACCTACAAACGTAGATTGCAGGTTATTGATCGCTTGACGCATATCGCCCTCAGCGCTGAAGACAAGAGCAGCGATACCATCATCCGAAAATTCCACCTTCTCAGCTTCACATACCTGCATGAGTCTCGACACGATCTGCTGGTCTGTGAGACGGGCGTAGCGAAGTATAGCGCAACGCGATTGGAGAGGTTCGATGATCTTGTTCGAAGCGTTACAGGCGAAAGCAAAACGGGTGGTCGAGGAGTAGATTTCCATGGTTCTTCGCAGGGCCTGCTGCGCACCGGACGTCATGCTGTCTGCTTCATCCAGTATTACCAGCTTTTGCCGGCCGGGCGGGAGGGTGACTTTCTTCTGGGCGAAGCCTTTGATACGATTGCGAACAACGTCGATACCTCGCTCATCGCTGGCGTTCAATTCTAGCACCGCCTCTTTGTATGCATCGCCCAGGAGCTGTCTGGCTAGGCACAGGATAGAGGTGGTTTTCCCAATGCCTGGCATGCCGGATATGATAACGTGCGGCATGTTGCCATCCTTAGCAATGATTTTGAGACGTTCAATCGTCTCGGTGTTGCCGACTATGTCATCGAGGTAATATGGTCTATATTTCTCGACCCTGCGGAGAAAATGTGAGCTTGAGGGCGGTCGGCATTGGTTGAGGAAGCATACCAGGGGAGGTCATGTGCAGCAGCAGCAGAGCCATTGATATTGGGCTTGATACCGTTGTTGGCAGCAGCTTTCGATGACTCTGCCTTTGCCATCCTGACTGGCTTAAATTTTCATCAAAGATGTCGAAAATCAGTTCTATTTTCCGGCACGATGTTACGCGCTGCTCGGACGCGCTATCTACTTCCCGCTTGGTGGGGCTTTCAGTGCTTGGCATCAAGGCACTGTTACTAAAGTACCTGCTAAGACTTCCACAGCCTTTAACATCCTTCAAGTATCAGGCTACAACCACTCTAGAGCCGTATTATTGCTCTAGTCAGATAGCACTATCGCGCTGGGGTCCTACGTACATGGTACAGTTTTGTCGTGACTGCGGCGAGGCTACCTTTTCCGAACAGTCATCTAAGAGCATCCATCGACGACCACTATCCAAGACCTTGAGAATCCATCAACTACACTTAGGGATCCTCCTACGATTCCACGTGCAAAAATCCCCCTCACAGCTCACTCACGCAGTATCGGCAGTGCCTCATTTGATACAACCAGATCGATTTGATATGACGCGAACAGCTGCCAAGCATATACCCGCCAGTGCGAAACACGTCTCAGGCTTCCACCTTCTACTAAGTATCTCGTTATGTGAGATTTGCCTTGCTTCGAAACAGGCGTCATGTCCTCTTCAGCAATTTATGATTTCATTGGTAGCTACCATAGCAAAACCACAGCCACGTACATGTCAACTGCTCTGGATCTTCCTATCCCCGACTCGGCATGGCGCTGCCGTTGGGGTACGTCAGCTCCCTACGAATCCCAAAGCAATAGGACCCTCCGGCACAAAGGTTTGGTAAGAACTAAAGGAGGATCGAGTCCTAGAGTAAGGTGCAGTCATCGAGTGTGTAGTACAATCTCGGTATCTAAGGCTTAGCACCATGCAGTGTCATAGCTTCCGTTCTTTCGGATCTTTTCCTTCCATGAAGATTCGCCGCGTCAGCTCTGGTATAATACCAAAGCCTCTCTACTTCATATAACAAGCTTTTCAACTTATATCTCTCTCTTATGTCCCTTCCATTTCTCATATCCTTTTGCCCTCTCAGAGCTCCGCCTCATTGAGCATCATCTCGTCACATAAATTACTGAGAAAGAGTCCCATATTTTGCTTGAAACCCAAGACCAAAATCTAATACACAGCCTGAGTCATGAAAGCGATGACGGCATTTGCTCTGGCAGCAGGCCTCTTCACCGCCAGTCCAGCCCTCCACCTCGTCCAGAGAGATGCCACTAATGTGGTCGATCTTCAAACCCGCAGGAAAGCCGTCCAGAACCCGGCGAGGCGGGATGCAATACGCCGCAGACAAACTATTACACAGGCACTCGATAACGGGGAGACCCTCTACTTTGCCAACGTCAGCCTAGGAACGCCTGCTCAGTATCTCAGGTTACACATCGATACCGGCAGCAGTGACCTATGGGCCAACGCACAATCATCACAGATATGCTCGTCTAAAGGCGATCCTTGCTTCGCCTCGGGGACATATGACGCGAATTCCTCGAGCACCTCCAAGTTCGTTTCCAGTGCTTTCAATGTTTCGTACATTGACGGTTCGGGAGCGTCGGGGGATTATGCTACAGATACACTCAGTATTGGCGGCAAGGCTCTAAAGAGTTTACAATTCGGAATTGGATACCAGTCTACGTCACCAGAGGGCATCCTGGGCATCGGTTACACCGCGGACGAAGCACAGGTCGACCGCGCAGGCCGGAGAGGCTACTCAAACGTTCCTCAGGCTATGGTAGACGGAGGATTGATTCACTCAAACGCTTACTCTCTGTGGCTAGACGATCTTGAAGCAAGCACCGGGACGATCCTTTTTGGTGGCGTGGATACTGACAAATACCATGGTCAGCTGCAAACACTACCCATTCAAAAGGTGTTTAATGACTACGCAGAATTCATTATCACTTTGAGTTCGATGAGTCTCAGCATTCAGGGCAAGAATACAAGCATGACAGTGAACTTACCGACTACAGTCATCTTAGACAGTGGAAGCAGCTTGACGTATCTTCCCAATGAACTGACTAGCGCCATATACGATGCGCTGCACGTTGAGTACAATAGCAGGGAAGCGGCCGCTTATGCCAGCTGCAGTCTCGCCAATGAGGAAATCACTTTAGACTTCACTTTCACCACGCCTACCATTTCAGTGCCGATCAGTGAGCTCATCATCAACGGCGACACGTCGGACTCGACGGCCAGACAGAATCCCGATCCTCAGGACAGTGGGAGCTCGTCCAATTTTGGCAATGGCATTGAACAGTGCATATTCGGCATTGCACCATCCGAGGGGTCAACTGCCGTCCTAGGTGATACCTTCCTTCGGAGTGCTTACGTTGTGTACGATCTGGCGAACAATGAGATCTCCCTCGCACAGACAAACTCCAATGCAACCGACTCTCACGTTTTGGAGATCGGCACTGGCACCGCCAGCGTCCCAGACGCCACGCCTGTCGTCAGCGCCATTCAGGCGCAAGCATCTCAGACTGGAGGTGCTAGAATCGCGGCTGTCTCGGGGACAGGTGTTGGGTCTCTTGGACCAGCCTCGACTGGTAAAAATGGCGCAATCTTGACGCATGTTTCTTACTGTGGTCTAGCATTAGCAGTCGGTGCTGCGCTAGCTTTCGTGTGTGCTTGATAGCTGGGTAAACGATCTTACGAAGCATGACTTGGATTACAGTCGCATTCAATGGCACAAAGGGAAGCTGTTATGCATTACACTGAAAATGAATGGACATAGTATGGCCCTGAAGCCTTGTATATAGATTAGTCGGAACAATGTTTCGAATGAAATTTGAAAAGTTGTTGCTCAATATTATCGGCGATCGTATTTTGCGGACACCTTGTGCTCAGAGCGTGCCGGTCCAGAACTTGCTATTGCCGCCAAGGCTTCACCGTCATTCTGCAAGTCGAGTTGGAGCATTCATCAACTTGACGAAAGCCTCATGAGCAAAGGGCAGCGAATGAATTCATGACGATGGCTTCTAAAACGTCAAAAATCCAGAAGACTATTGCGCGACAACAAGAAAGGTACGGTGTTCCCCATCCTCTCTTCCTCTCGTATCTCTCTGCTCCGTAAAACATACCACGCATCTCACCTAATCATCAACGTTTCCACCATGCTTACCGAACATACTTCTATAGAATCTCCGAAGGTCAATACTACGAGGCCCATCAGCAACTCCGTGTCGTGGCCTCCCGCTACGTCAAATCTTCGGATTGGGACTCAGCAATCGACATTCTCTACAGCGGCGCGCTTGCCTTGCTAAAAGCGGGCCAGGGGGGCAGCGGTGGGGATTTGGGATGTTTTCTTGTCGATGTGTTGGGAAAGAGTGAGAAGGGTTGTGGCGCTGGAGAAAAAGGTGCGTGTGTGCGAGCAGTGTAAGAAGGGCCCTGGTGTAGGAAGTTTACTAGCGACTCAAGGTTGAGAGAGCGGACGTAAACGCTGATATGACGGTGTGCTATCTGCAGGCAAGCTATTGACTCTGCTAAGAGCCTTTCCGCCAAATGAGCCTACGAAGAAGAGGTTTGTCTCGGAGATGATTGCATGGAGCGGAAAAGCTGGAGAGTACCCAAATGGGGATCCTGAGCTACATCATGTAGCAGGGACGTTATTTGCAGAAGGTGAAAGATCTCGTCCTCGTCATATCTCTTGCCGCTGACGCCCTTTCCCTCATGCAGAAGGCGAACCATACGATGCAGAGCGACATCTTGCCCTTGGAACCAAAGACTCCGCCGAAGAGCTTGCAAAAATCGAGTACGAATGGTATACCCAAGACGAATCCCACACGGCCGCTCTTTACGCCGCCAGAGCCGTCTTTCCATACCTCATAACCAGCAATCTCCGCTCGGCCAACAAAGCCTACCTGATCTTCACTTCGCGCCTCAGCTCTTCCAACAAGTCGCTTAGCGTGCAGGAGGTTAGCAGCACTTCTTCAGACATGCGTGTCTACCCTTCACTTCCTCTCCTCAATTTCCTTGGTCTCTTGCTGCTAGCGGTGCAGAGAGGGAGCGCAGACCTGTATAAGCAGCTGGCGAAGCATTATGCGCCGTATGTAAAAGAGGTGGGAAATTGGGACGATGCGTTGGCGCAGATCGGGGAGATGTATTTTGGGATTCGGATACCACGGGGAGGAAATCCGATGATGGAGTTGATGGGCAGTATGATGGGGTTTGGAGGGGGAAGTCCAAAGCCGAAGCCGAAGAGGGTGGATTCGCCGCTGCCGCCAGCGGAGAAGCTCGACTAATGTCAGTCCTCATCTAATTTTTTTGAACATGATTATGTAGCATACGTCCAACTTCTCCGAAATTCAATTGCCCGGCTTCTCATGCTCTGCTTCGTACATCCAATTGTCGTCGTCAAGGGAAGCTACCTTACGTCGTAGACTTGCTTGGACCGCGGCAAGAATTTCTGACATGCACACATTAGCCTCGCGTCTTACCAAAGCGCTAGAATGTGCAGACTAACCACCTGGTTCGCCAGGCTGCAAGCTCCTATCTTTGTACCTCTCTAGAAGCATAGCATCGAGCTTCTCTTTCTCACTGGCAACATCCTCCTCTTGTGCTTGATCCTCGTCCACGACTGGGTGTAGGGTCGGTATCTGAACGTCGTATTTGCCGTTGCGGTCTCGGACTACAATGTCTGAGCTATCGTCATGCATGGCATCCTGCAGCGTGGTTCCTGAAGCTGAGGTGGATGCGCTTGTCGGTCGTCTACTTAGCTGATGGTGGAAGAGATTGCGGCGAACATTGCGGGTACTACTGGCTGTTGTGCGCGAGGCTGCGGGTTTGGAAGTCATGGTGGATGGCTATCCCCTCTGAGAACCGAAACGCACCCCCAAAAGATGTTCAACAAAGAGATTACAGGCGCAAGCGCGCGCTAGAGGCAGATCTGTTTTGGTTTGGCTCCCCTTGTCCCATCGAATGGCAAGTGTCGACCCACAGACTGTCGGATAGTCTGTGAATGCATTCACTTGCACCATACCTTCCCGACTTGGTTATGAGCAATGTACCATGCCAGCAGTAGTCAGTGTTTGCTCTCGGAACCCTCTTTTGTACCTGGTTTTTAGTGCATCACACGAATACAGCCTTGTTTGGATATGGATAATTTCCCCATACTACCCCTGGATCGATTCGCTGGCTCAAGCGCCGTGATACGAAGGCCCAGAGTACATCTACAGAGCTTTGGAGTATGGCAGTAGACTAACAGCGTGAAGGAAATTGGTTACTTTTCGTACGACGATAAACATAATTATCACCAAGACGAGCGATCTTTACGTTGTTATTATCCGCCGAGTTTGCCAGCTGATTTATCCAAGGGTTTTGATACTTTTCAGCAGCTTGATGATACAGTAGACGATCATTTAGACAGCCTATTAAACACCATTATTGACCTTGAGCAACGTACTGGAACCCGATGTACCGCAGATATCATTACCTGGTAGGTTTTTGTGGATGCAGTATCCTACTCACACAGCGCGTTTGACTTCTCGACATCAATCCATAGAGACTTGCGCTGACTCAAGAACCTCACTCAGGCGTGGAATGATGACCAAAGTCCATACTTCTATCCTGGATCCCAAAATCTACTGACCCTGATGTAGATCATGGCCGTACCTTTCGAGAACATGAGCGGGTACTGTCTTTCCTAACATATCATTCATCTAGCTTCTCTGATTAATTCTAGCTTTGAGATGAACGCAACGAAGTTACAAGTGGGCAAACCTGGGACAGATCATGGCTTTACTTGTGTAGTCGCTGACTGTGTGGTTTGCCAAAGGATAGCATGCAAGTTTAGCAGTGGCACATATTCGTTTTGTAGGCATGCCAATAAATGCAGATTCATCGAAGAGAACCACGATTACAAGCTGCAATCGAGAGCCCAGCAATACAGCCAGCCTTCGATATCAGGGGCTCCATCCCAAGATCTCATGAGCTATTGGGGCACGTCCGATATCTATAGCCAGCTACGTATGTCTAATTACTTTGTTAGGGTACAAGTTCGAGACTCTTTCCTTGCTACCCGACCAATGGGATCCTACTCCGCGCCATTATATTGAAGGCCGCGAGGACATGGTTGTCAATAACTACGCTCAGTATTGTTCCGTCGTCAAAACGGGAATCGGTAAAGCCAAGATGATTATTGCCGGCGAGGTCGATGCTCGTAAGTACAACGATCCATGGAATATCAATGCCTGCTCATGGTTGCTCAGTGTGGGACTGCAAGCCCTCAAATAAAGATGACCCGATCAATTGGGTCGAGCTAAAGACTTCCGCCGAATGCGAAACTGACAGAGACAGGCTCAAGTACGAGCGAAAGTTACTGAAGTTTTGGATACAGTCCTTTTTGCTCGGTGTACCAAAAATCATTGTGGGCTTTCGGAGTAAGAACGGCATTTTGCAAAGACTAGACGAGTTGGAGACGAAAAACATCCCGAATTTTGTCAATAAGCAAGGGAAGGGAACATGGAATGGGAATCTCTGTATCAATTTCACCGCCAACTTCTTGGACTGTACGAAGGCGTGAATTGAGTCCATTGAACCTCAGCTGATATCTTCTAGGGCTGAAACAAACCATTACTGGCGAAGGTGTCTGGAGGATAAGACGCAAGGCAAGGTCACCTGTGATAGAGGTCTTCAAGAACGAAGAATCTGGTCATGGCGATATACTTTCGAGAGAATTTCTTGCATGGCGAAGCGGTCAACAGACCGACGGGGACGAGGACGTCGAGGCTGCGAGAGCCAGGCTACTAAATTCAATTCTCAATGAACGTCCTTAGAGATCACGATAAGGACCAAAACCCGCAGAGGTCGATGACATGCAACGTTGTTCTACTGTGCAGGATCCATACAACAGAAGCAATGGCTTCCGTGCAACGTAATCCAGACCCTCTTAAATTAAGGTGCTGGCTTGAACTTCAGGTACTAGTACAGCGCGAATACCTTAAGCAACAGACGCTTTAGGCAGACTACCTACCGTAAATGTGGCAGGAGCCAAGATCAAAATCATATGGACATGGCCGCTTGTCTGCCCCAATTCACGCTCTCCGAGATCCACTTGGTCCATGTAATGTTCTACAGCTTCAACTCAGAATACGTGCTGTGGCACATAACGAGTCACTACACGCCCAGAGCGTTGCCCTCACCTCGACATTACACTACTTGCTGTCCTCATCACCACTTCCCCCATCGAGCGTATTATGATTCGTACGGGACCCTTCGTTCTGCTTCGCTGCCAAGTCGGAGTAGTCGCCTCCTGTACCACCTGAGCTGGTACCGCCAAAGCCAACTTTGACGCCCAGAATTTTGGAGTATCGACCAAAACCAGTGTGCTTAGCTTTGATATGCTGTTTCCTTAGACATTGGGACTCAACTCTCTCTTCCGGGCACAGTTTCTCTACATTCTCAGCTTCTGCTGAACCATGACGGTGTTACCATCTCTATCCTGTAGGTCCTCCTTATTAGTATTCAATATCCTGGCTGCATTCTAGATCCAGGGGTACAAGATTTTCCAGGGCTGTAATACCTGACACCATGCGCTGTCTACCTATCCGTTTTCAAGATAGATCACAGCAGCAATCGGCAAGACTTTCGGGGCTCTAGGATACAAGCGCTCATTGAAATCAAGGCACGGAATCACACGCTTTCGATGTATGTAAGCAGTGTCTGACTTATTCTCAAGCAAGGTCAAACATCATATCAAACATCTTTAGGGATCACCACTGTCAGGCCATCTATTGTAGACTGATTGAAATCTCTAGAAACCGGCCCATCTTCTTCCTATCTAAGCAGCGAACAGGGGGCATCCTGGGACGTAAGCCTCAATGAGAAGCCTTCTCCATGGAATAGAGCCATTGGCCAAGCCTCTTTCCATTCGCAATGCATCGAGTCATAAGCACGTTCATAGAAATAACGCCGTCGAATTTTGGCCAAGGTACCCCTGGTTTAGGGCGCAGGTCGGCAGTATCTGGGATAATGGAGAACATCCTTGTAAGGCTGACATGACAACAAAAGAAAGCCAATACATGCATACGCACGTGCATATCACTCAAGATTGTTTCCCATAATGTATTGATGAATTTAGTCTTTTGGAATATTCTTCCTTGGGTACAAAGCTTGCCAATCGATCTTTGGTCTCACGGCACATTTGTGCCCTTTGCTTTTAAGATGATTGATCCACTCAGATCCCGACATTAAGGTCTTATTACACGTCTCGCACAACCTTGCGGACTTAGTATCCCCTTCGGTCATGACCAGGTTCTCCTTCGCGGCAGCAGAAAGTGACCGAGGTTGAGGGAGCGTGCTACCAAGCAGGAAGTCTGCTGTAATTGCGGATGCTTTAGCTTCGACTTCGAGCGACCACTGTGAGAGGTCAGTGCCATCTAACAGGAACATGTTATCTCCGGCACCTGATGCCTTGAGAGCCCGCTGCAATCTCAGTCTGATCCACCGGGTTTGGCGTTTGGCATATTGCCTGGTCGCAATCTTTGTACGTTCAACTACTTCTTGCCGAAGGCCCGTCGATCTGCTTTCGTCCATAAAATAGGGGAGAAGCTCCTTGAAGCCGACGGCGACCCATATGCCGCGGCTTTGATCGTTAGCAATGCCTTTCTGTTGTTGGTCTCGAAGAAACGCAATCATGGAAGCGACTTCTTCAAATAATCCTTGGGAGATCATGCTCTCAACACGCTCCTCCAGCCGTGTACACAGAACATTTGAAGAAGCATGGTTCCAGAATACCAAAGTGTCATATCGAAGAGGAGGCTCTAATCCCGAGGAAGACCGTTGATCATCGTCATATGGATCGTCACATGATATGTTCCTCGCATCTAAATTACTTTCATCAATTCGCACTTGTCGCTGTTGGTCGTAGATTTTGGAGGCTTTCTTGCCAGTCTTGAGGTATATTTCTAGGGAGCGCCTGATTTTCCTCCGGTCCTTCGGATGCCAGCGCATAGCCATCACCGGATCAACCCTCCGGAGTTCTTCCAGCATCTCTTCCGATGTTGCGTTCAGCACTGGCCAATCTTGCACTTGCTGCTTTTGACTTATGTGTTCTGACTCCTCTGCAACAACGGAACTCTCGAAGAGTAGAGACTGTGTATAATAATGCGTTCCACCCACCAGGATTGGCAATCTTCCCCTCGATCTTATTTCCGCAATAATCATCATAGCTCGGGCTAGGAACTGCATAATTGTCCATGGCTCCTCCTTTAGCTTTACGCATCCTAATAAATGATGCGGTATTCCTTTCCTCTCTTGTAAGGGCATCTTGTTCGTGGTGATTGGCAGGCCTTCGTACATCTGCAGGGCATCTCCATTGATGATCTCCCCATTGAAGCGTTCTGCTAGAGAGACAGCAAGCTGGGATTTGCCGGTACCCGTAGCACCTACGATGGCGATCAAAGCGTGCCGTGGTGGGGTTGGAGACATGGCGGAGCACCTGGCCACCGCTCTCCGCATTGGTTTAGCTGGGATGAGTAGGCATTGCCTCCCATGTGCGGGTCGGGCAGAAACGTTGAAGAAAGAAGAAGCTGTTCCCTGAGGTATTTCAGACCGGTTTGTTTCCTTAGCGTCATGCAGAGCGATAAGATAAAGCTTTTTTAGCCTTGAACACTCTTCAGTCAATGGATCATCATCTCGGTCCCCGATATGTTGCAGTCTCATTCTTTTCATATTTCACCTTGACGTCTAGATATCTGCGTTTTTATCACTGAAGTCCACTCGATGTCCACTACCAATGGCCATCTTCCCAAGGAAGAGCCATCCATTGAAGTCAAATCCCTGTCCTACGCTTTTCCCGACGGATCCTCTGGTCTCCAAAATGTAATCCTCAGTCTTCCACCTGGCAGCCGGACTCTGCTCATTGGAGGTACCTATCACGTCCCATTCTGAGTACTTCCAGGTCTAATGACGTGCAGCCAATGGCGCTGGCAAGTGAGTATATCTTTCGACTTCTCCCGGAATACCTTTGTATGAGCGTTAGATGATTTCGGGCAATCTCGATATCCAATTATCCCTCAAACAAGTCTCCAACGTCTACTACAATCATCATTGTGAGTGTATGGTTCATTGGTCAAATAGGACAACCCTTCTGCGCCTCCTTTCTGGCAAGCGCATGGCCCCAACCGGTACCATCAGCATTGCCGGCATTGACCCCTTCACCTCAGGCCTTGAGGGTGTCACCTATCTCGGCCTCGAATGGGTACTCAACCCTATCGTTCGCACGGACATCGATGTGCTTACTCTTCTCGCCTCTGTTGGAGGCAATCACTATACTGAGCGGAAGGATGAGTTGGTAGAGATCCTGGATATAGATCTAGCATGGCGTATGCATGCCGTAAGTGACGGTGAGAGGAGACGGGTACAGCTTGCTATGGGACTTCTGAGGCCGTGGAGGGTACTCTTGCTGGACGAGATCACCGTCGACTTGGATTTGTTAAGCAGGAGTAGTTTCCTAGCGTTTTTGAAAAGGGAGACGGAGAGCCGGACGTGTATAATCGTGTATGCGACTCATATACTGGATAATCTGGCGGGGTGGCCGAGTCACTTGGTACACATGCATATGGGGAAGGTCAAGGAGTGGGGTGCCTTGGAGAAATTTGATGTAGGCGGGGTGAGGAAAAGTGGCAATAGTCAATTGGGGGAATTGGTGTTGGAGTGGCTAAAGGACGATCTGAGTGATAGGGGTCCAAGAGGTGGGAGGGCTAGCGAGGGCAAGACGTATGAGAATCTAGAGGGAAGAGGTGGGTATGGCAATGAGAAGCGGACTTGAACATACATATCTCCTTTGGCTGGCAATTTCAACATGCCAGGATCTGTAGGGAGCATCTTAGCGGTATCAGCATTGGATTCAAGCTTTGCCATTATTTCATGTCCGTGCAATGCCTGAGACAGAGACTAGTCGTAACGAACTATCGTCACTCGCTATCGCTAATTGCAGATTTCCCTGCTCCCTTACGTCAACGCCAGCTGCCTCATTGTGTGTAAAAAGAGGTCGCCAGGCAAGCTGCGTTACGGATCTCGAAGGTTGAAGACTGCCAGACCCAGTCATTCACTGTATCTGGGTCAAATTGGGAAGGACTCACGAGTCATCAAGTTTGTAAGTCTGCCTTATGGTCCAATCGGATACCTGTAGCACATGGAGGCAGACTATACCCGTTTCGGTCCCACTTGCAACGATAAGAGCATCTTGAAAAAGCCGAGGGAAGATATCGACCGCTGTGGCGCGAGAAGCCAAGCTGATTGTTGCCGTACACTTGCAAGTGTCGTCCTTGAACGTCCAGATCCTGACGGTCTGATCCCGGGCCCCCGTGGCAAATATTCTGCCCGCGTCAAGCGGAGCCCAGCTACAACTGAGAATCATCCTAGAATGGCCCTTAGGGTTCGAATACTTCAGCAGGTAGCTTTCAGGACTATGTTCATCCCTCTCAAACACAGCCCATTGTCTGTCTCGACCAACGCTGAGCAGATATCGATCGTCTCTAGAGAAGCGTAAGGCGGTGACAGTCAGTGAATGAATTGTTAGTGATGGTTTGACCTCACGCCAATCTCTGGTTACATACAGCCGAATTACAGCATGATCTAATGAGCTAGCTTTGCAGGATGTGGCAACCAACGTGCTGTCATGGCTGGCTGCAACAGCAGATATCTCATAGCCATGGCCGTAAAGCTTTTCTGTTTCTGGCCACAGAGTATGCCGTGCTAACTGGTCTTCCACAGGTGGATAGTCCGTATCAGATGGTGACCCGTGGGTCGCGGACGGGGTTCCTGGTGCGGATCCTTGGGCTTCGGTTGGCTCAACCAGAGATTCGTCGCTTTTGGGGTAGTCTATCGCCTTATTGGAGAGACCCAAGACCGGAATATTTGCAGCTTCTGGCAGCTCTGCTTCATCGTTGATCTTGACGCCGCATAGCCGATCGAGTAAGTTCGCTATTGCTCGAGGTTGGTCAAACACACGCAGAAGCTTCTCGTCGGCCCCACTGATAAATCGTGTCTGGCCGATCGAATCTACGCAGTTCAAATCGTATCCATGGATTTGTGGCCTTGCCATTTCGTGCCAAGACCGCTCAGTGCCGTGTTCCCACGCAGCATGCATACGCGTAGTCTGGTCAGATCCTGTGGAAAGGAGGAAGGAGCCATTTTTTGACCAGGCGACGTCGACAACAGACTTTGTGTGTCCACTGATGCCGATCCCCGAAGTCCAGCGGGTCTGGTCCTTGTGATAATTCCACAGTCTCCAACTGCCGCTCCTTCCCAGGCTCACCAGAGTATCTCCATTCGGAGACCAAAGGCCAATCCAGAAACCCCCAGTGCTTCCAGTCGCTGTTGTAGATCCTTTCTGAGCACTGATCTCACCCAACCGCGTAGTGCAAACCCAGACCCCAGAGCTTTCTTCTGATTGCCAGATTGCCAACGAACTGTCTGCGGATGCTGAGAGTAGTTGAAGACACCCATTGTCAAGGCGCCACGAAATATTGTATATCCAATCTTCATGACCCAGCAGTAGAGCCTCAAAGGTGATATTATATGAGCTTTTAGCAACTTCAAACTTGTGGGCTTTGTTTGAAAGAGATACTCCATGAGCACAGATCCGGTCCTCAGTATTCTCGTTGATCTCTCCATTGCTTTTGGTGATGCGCCACAACCTGATGTACTTATCTTGGCTCGCGGACGCCAGAAGCAGATCGCTTCCCCTGGAATTCTTTTCTACTGTGATGGCTAAAGATCGTATCCAGCTTTCATGCCCAGCCAGAGTTGCTTGATGGGTGAATACACCATCCTCTGAAGTAATGTAGACCTGCACGATGCTCTTCGTACCTGCCACGGCAAGCAAGAGACCATCCGCCACGTCTAGGCTGTGGAGCGTCAATGCAAGGGGAAATAGACGGGGTTTGATTTGTATGGTCTGTACAGACTCAAACTCGGCCTTACCTCCTGCAAAGTTCACTCGCCAGATCTTGAGGGTTGCATCAGCAGATCCTGAAGCTACGATGTTTACGCCTTTAAAAACAGTTATACAATTGATGGAGCCGCTATGCCCCTCCCAAGTTGCTGTCAGCTCAAATGCGGTCGCGCTCTGTTCTCTCCATACTCGGATCGTGTTATCAACGGATCCGCTGAGGATGATCCTAGGCTGGTCTGATGTGGTTGGAAAGAACTTGACGACGTTAACGATATCTGTGTGACCACGTAACAATGCCTTCACGCCACGATTCCCAGTGTCCTATTAGTGATGTGAGCAAGTCCATATTGTTCAACATGGCAATTCTAGTACCAACGGTGACCACAAGGCTATGTTTCTATCTGTGCCGTAGGCAAGCAGTCCACTCTCGGCATCCCAATCTGCTGCAGATGGATGCCGATTACCGCCAGCAGCAATGTAATCAGCCTGAAATTCAGCCATTGGCGCAGTCATTTTGTTTGAAGCTTGCCTTCTTGAGCCTTGGCGCTTGCTTAACCGCGCGCTTGGTGACCAAGCTACGGCAACTTACTTTACTTAACTTTAAGACACGATATCCACATAGTAAAGTAAGTAAACGTTAGTGGTCCCTCAGAGGTCTACAGTAATACTTGACTCAGATCCCGCGAAAAATTTCATCAGACGAGGCTTGAACACTATTTGCTGCAATGGACACCTTGTCTATGGAAGTCGAAGTGATTCCACTGTCTGTAGAGTTCACGTCAGTAAAGCGTCCTACACAATCTACATCTTCTTAACTTATTGGTAGCGGTGGACTTGAATTACTCTTTTCAAACCAGCGAAAGCTTCAGCTATCTCTGCCGACCAAGGATGAGCACGGCCAGCAGGCAAATGTCGGGTTTCTTGTACGGTACTTGTGTGAGAAGGTGATGAAGGACACTAGGAAAGAGATGTTTGTCATGGACGGGACAGTGTAAGTAATCTCCACTCCCAAGTCTATTGTGTGTATGTTATGAGCTGATGATCTGGGAGACGGCCGGGCATTCTCGTACTGATCAACGATGCCGATTGGGAATTGGAAGGCGAGGGTCGTTACGAATTAAAGGAGAAGGACAACGTTCTCTTCGTCTCTACGCTCCACGGGGGTTGAGAGGATGCTTTCGCGAGCAGACAGCGCACACAATTTGATTTGATCAGCATTTTGCTGGCTCGATATTGCAGGACCACTTGCCTCCTAGAAGACATTTGTTGGGCTTCACCACGACGCAAGGATGACCTTTGCACTAATCTCGGAGCGCTCTTCCTACCAGCAGATATTGCCCGTCTCCAGGTTCCGCAGGGGTTCCCACACCATTGAGCGGCGAGCCATCTACCACCCGGGGCGAGCTCGTTCCTGTTTTTGGGGTGCTGAGACCCATTGCTATTACAATTCGAAGTCAGCACTTGCTCATTGATACACCGCTTTCAATTATTGCAAATGCCTGAGAAGGAAGAAGAAATGGAGAAGGGCCCAGTGATTCTTCCGTGTTGTCTCGCCATTACGACAATGACCACCAATCGGAGGATTGAGAAAAGACTGAATAGACAATTTCTTTCCCCAGAATGCCTCGAATTTTGGACAATAACCGGGGCTTCGAGGAGCAATTAAACAACATATCTTACGTGTTATGGTACCGCTTGGGGGGACCGGAATCTTGATATCTTCTGGGGAGGCTGGAATTATATTGTCCTCAATTCCAGGAATCGTTATCCTTGTAGCTTCATTGTTGTAGCTTGCCGGGATGATTTCAATGATCTCGTTCCTCGGAAACGAGAGAGCTGGTATATCTGTTGCATTGCAGGCCATAAGATAGCCATACAACACCCGAAGCACACTTTCGTGCGCAATAATCAAAAGATCATTCTGTTCTCTTTCTAGTTCCAAAATGATGGGCTCAAGTCTGACCGCGAGATCGTGATATGACTATGTCGGGGTCAGCCACGTGTTTCAACATGCCATGTCCTCGATGCGTCTGAAACGCAGAGGTAATTTTCCACGGCAACACCAAGTTCCACAAGCAATTTGACAGGACATGAGATACAAAACTTGGAGACATACCTCCGCTCTAGGGTATCTATGGTGGTAAGGGTCCGCTTCGTGTTTGACCACCTCTTCCGGATACTCCAATCTGATGCGTTTCTCGGATTTCTTCTCACACACTCCAGGGTTGAGTTGGCTCATTTGAGACCTCTGGCGCACTCTGTACCCTTGTTCATACAAGTACTGAGATGTCTCAACCGTCCTCCCTGTTCGAATTCTGGTCAATACTTGCACATAATCCACGATCATTGGATGAGAGGACACGATGTACGACTCATTACGTCAAAAGAGGAAAAATATGGAGTCGAAAATGCTACTTACGGCGGGTTGACGTCCACACTGTGAGCCTTTTCAAAGGAATGTCAGGACCACCTCGGTCAATTATGGCTTGTCTCTCTCCCTCTCGATGACGGATTAAGGTGTCTCCTAACTTCTTTGCATACTCGACCCCTTGCTCAGACAGGGAGGCATCCGTCTTGTACGAGTCTTCTTCCCTAGAAGTTCCGGCCCTTGCAAAGTAAGTATGCCTGGACTTGATATGCAAATTTAACAGGTAGAAGACGATTCTATGACTCAGATAGCCAAAAGAGCAATTGTTAACGGTTATTCGCTCTCCAGCATTGATCATCTTTATGTAGTTGAGATCGGACTCCTCCATGGTCTCAAAATGTGGTATTTTTGCACTCATTCTTGTAAGGTAGTGCTTTACGGCGTCTTCCTGGCTCCAACCAACCTGGCACCATTGGGAGTCAGCGTATACCCGCCAAGATGATACAACACATAGCATGCTGAACGCGCAACATGTGTTTGTGACTCAGGGTACGGCCCCCTTACAATTACGCAAGTCAAGGATCAACAGCATCTGAAACTTCGAAAGATGGTCTCACATAATCTGGACTAGAGATTTTGACACTGCGGACGTTCTCTTCTATGATCTTCTCGTCATCACAGGCACTTTCAATAAACAAAGTCTCCACATCATGTTTTGCAAATTCCCTTGCTAAAGATCTTCGGCCCGCTGCAATGGGGTTCACTGCATCCTGTACGTGGTTTCGTAGTCAGCACTGCCATTTATGGGTAGGAAGCAAGGTCGTCAGGCGACTTTTGCCACAGGAAAGGAAATCGAAAGAGCAATTGCTCCTGGAACTTTCGCCTGACTTGAAGCATTACAAGAACAGGGGAACAGTGAGAAAAACACACGTAAATGGCAATCTGACCGTTCTCGTGGTTCAGAAACTGTGAAATGTCGTCGCGGCATTTCTTGAGGATCTTTTGGCGGAGGAGCACTGTGGTAGGAGTAGCGTTGACAAAAAAATAGTCATTAGGAACATCATTGCCATCTCCAACGTGTTGCCTTCTATAGTCCCCAAGGTGGAAGACGCGCGTCTTGACTCCCAGCCATCGAAGATATCTTGCTAGCGCGACGGAGAGATGTGTCTTGCCTCTTGCTGGCAAGCCCACGGTTGCAATGACTATACGACCTACCAGACCCTTCGGAGTCAGCATTGCTTATCTACGCTTCCACATGATCAAGATGGGGTATCACGCGGGCAATGGGCCCCGTCCCAGAAGACCAATGCTGTCTCCAAGTGTACTGCCCGAATATTGCAAAGGCCGCCCCAGAAAGTACAAACCTGAGTGAAACAGACGACCAGATTCAGTAGAATAGAGTTGGGCTGGCGCTAGCTCTCCTCTGTCTGGCATGTCATGAATTGCATCGACGTATGTGCTAGACTTTCGTCTCATACGAGAGGATTTGGCCGCGACATCGGCGGTTCTGTACGATACGAGCAGATCAGTTGTAGAACACGGTAGAGTAAAGGGACGAGGTTCGCACAATAGCGTGTCCATGACTAGAGGCAACTTCTCAAAAGTTCAGGTCTATCCCATTCACTCTGAGTTGTGATCAAATTGTTGTATCCGTAAACCAAATCTGCTAGATGAATGCTTTCGTTGGAACCTTTATCGATAAGGAAGGACTAAAGAGGTTAGTAAGCTTGCAGCCCTATCTGGCTCTGCCAAAAATATTTGGCACGAGGTCACTACGTCCTTCAGGTCGCAGCGCCCACGTCGATGTACTAATGACCATCGGTATTCAAGACACGTAGTTCTTTTTCACAACTCCTATCTAGTTTAGGATAGCCTTTATCAATCGAAGCCTTCGCATTCCGGCGTGCGGGCCCTCGGTCGCCTCCTGTCAAACAATGGGAGATGTCAAGACTTCAGAATTCCTACCTCCGTACCTAAGAAGCAATGCAGTCGTACGAGCGCTTCGAGACACATACGCCTCCTTCTCAGAACGACGGGAAGCACTGGGTCTTTCGAATCCGGGGTCGGTCGAAAACGTTGCCCGAGAAGTCCAGAAAGATGTCTTTCTCACCAACCTCATGTTCACTGGGCTGCGAGCGGATCTTAACAGACCACTCAGTGTATCGCCAATGTTTCAGTATAACCATGCCTTCGCTATGGGCTCGCAGGGTCTCCCTCCATATGCTTTCTCAGCGATCTACGGGACACAAGGAGTAAGTAGCGCCTTTGTTCAGAGAGCAGCGGAATCAGCTAACACTGCTTCCAGATTTTCATGCAAGGCAACATCGATAAAGACGGTCAGCTAAGTGCAAGAGCGAATTACAGATGGAGCAGTGCTTTTGTAACAAAATTCAACGCTCAAATAGCTCCTGGACCGGGCCAAGCTATGCTCCAATTGGACAACGAGTACAATGGAAAAGACTTCAACGCATCTCTGAAAGCTATAAATCCGTCAGCGTTGGATGGCGGCTTGACTGGCATCTACGTCGGTAGCTATCTTCAGTCTTTGACACCAAGTCTTGCAGTCGGTCTGGAGACAGTGTGGCAGCGACAGGCGTTGAATGCCGGGCCTGAGACTGCGTTATCTTACGTTGCAAAGTACAAGGGCTCCGACTGGGTCGCAAGCGTTCAAATGCTCCAGGCTCAGGGTGCAGTCAACACCTCATATTGGCGGAGGTTGACGGACAAGGTGGAGGCGGGCGTAGATCTCAATCTACAATTCGCGCCAGGAGTGGGTGGTGGATTGATGGGTGCTGGTTCAAGAAAAGAAGGGACTACGACTGTTGGTGCCAAATACGACTTTAGAACCTCAACATTCAGGGCACAGCTCGATAGCTCCGGCAAATTGAGTTGCCTTCTAGAGAAGAGGGTCCTACCACCTGTGCATATTTCCTTTGCTGGAGAAATGGATCACTTCAAGGTATGTCCACAAGAAGAAATACAGTAATGCGGCGATAGCTGGAGCAACGTTGTGAGAAATCGCTGACATACAGTGTGATCCAGCAACAAGCCAAAATCGGATTGGCCGTTTCGATTGAGGTGGCTCCAGAAGAGCTCATGGCCCAGGCCGGTGCAAACGCAGCTCCTCCGTCCGTCCCTTTCTAGCATATTTCGACCGTCTCTCCATGCATCGTACCGAACGCCGTTATCGATGTCGCCATCCTCTCCACCAAATCTCGACTATCACTCCTCTCGAGCTCCTTCGTCGGTCTTGGTAGACACTTTTCTCCGATGGCGGTACGGACGGCTAATCCTTCGTATCGCGCGAGCGTTGTCTTAACTAATCATTGAGCGGTGTATGATTTAAACGCAGCATTGGGGATCCTGCTGCATATACGGTTTGGCGATTGGCAGTCTGACTCGCATATCATGTACAAAAGAATTGACGAACAAGCTCCTGTTTGTGCATATATAACAGTTAGAACGCAAAAACGAGTGAAGCCTTCAAGCCACTGCCGAAGGCCCACTCGCGTTGCATGGCCTTCTCTTCGTGCCGGGATACGTAGAAACATGCCTGATCGTTCTTGGTTGAGTGAGCGCGACAGGATTCCATCCACCCGATATCAGTCGTCATTCCAAAAATACTGGATCATGTTTCCGATGAGATGGTCTAAATAATGATGCTGCATCCCGCGTGTAAATTAAGAGCAGAAGCTGAAACACGAAATTCTCTCGCATTATGGCTCGCATGGCGAATTCCAAATTCCCAGAGCAGAGAGGGATCGATATCTGTACTTTCGTAGTCTCGGAAGTGGTCGCAGGTTGCAGCTTGCCCTGGCAGGGTCTTGGATAGAAGCCGCCGTGGCCTGTACGTCGGAGGAGGGTGTGGATACCCGCCGAGTGTTTTCCCACGCTCGTTTGATTGAGGCTGTATTTCCAATTGGCCGTACATCGAGTCCTGTGGTATTTCTGGTCTACGGAGTGCGTACTCGTTCAGGTGGCAGCTAGCAAATGTATGAAAGGGTCACATTGAATGAGCAGATGGGATCAATGCCCACAGCATGCACTGTCTTTATTGTCACAGCTATCATGCGGTGTCATGATCGCTCTACTGTGTATGCCCTTACTGTCGACCATGAGGGGTCGAGAAGCGTACATTAGTCTGCTTCCACGCCATTCGCGGAGCTATACATGCACTTAGCCTGTCATGCAAGATCACAAATGGGCTGGAATCTGTGTGCGGAGAATATTCACTTCACCATGCTAACATCCGTGATGTCTCAACAAAGCATCGCCTCCTTCACAAATGTGAAATACGGTATGTGGCATAAAGAAGAGGCGGTTCGCCACAGTCAGCCATCTCTTGCCCAAATGATGACTTTACACTTTGCAGCCAAGATTTAAAGAAGCGCCCGCAAGATGCACGACATTCTGGGAAGCCAGTCCAAGCTTCGAGGTACCTGTCTCGCTTTTCACTAGTCCCATGACGAGGGTGATTGGCCAATGCTCGATAAGTGACTGGTAAACGTCAAGACTTCATCCTCCACCGGAGAGACGGCTGTCGAGAAGGTTCGAGGGTGCAGACGCCCGACCATGGTCTCCACTCTGTGCAGCGCTGCTTTCGATGTGTGTATCGTCGTAGCTTCCGACGCGTGAACGACTTCTTCTGCTGGCTCGTTGATTATGCAGCCCTGCTGATCTTCAGCGATTGGAAAGGTCGAAAGGTAGCTCGCCCTGAGGTGGCACTAGAATAGACTGCGCTCCACTGCTGTCGTCATGTTGCTGGGTAAAGGAAGGTAGTAATGTTGATGTGCAAGGTTGGAAGAAGACGAGGAAGCCCCTGGTTGTGCGCATCAGCGATCGCACTCCATCAACTTGTGCGGTTCCTGCGCCTGGCCCATCTGATTGACGGAGACGGAGGGCCCACCAAAATTGGTAAGTAGGACACATGACCAGCTTTCAACCGTCTGATGATCTAGCGCTAGCGACCGAGAGAGAATCCCAAGCAGCCAAGCTTCCCCTCAAAGCTTCCTCCCTTTGGCCATCGTATCTATCATCCGTAGACGGTAGTTCTATTTCTGCCAAAGCCTCCCCCTGACAGAAAAGGGATCGGGTCTTGTATCCATCCAAATTCCAGGCACGCAGCGTTTCAACCAACTTCCGACAGACCTGGACCTCTGTCGTCTTCCACAAGGCCTTGTCGTCCTAGCACCCCCCCCTGCCTCAATTGTGGCTTGCCGCTCGTGCCCGCATCACCCCTCTTGTTCTCTTAGCAGGACGCTATTGCCTGTAGGAATCGCTAAAATCACTTGTGGGAAAATTGGGTTGAACCAATCTCTCGGGCTGTGATCAAGTCGCACAAGTCTAATACCTACGGCGACAACCAAGCCTCCAACATCTTCCGACTCCACCTACCTTTTGTCGCGCATTCCCCAGCACCACACCCACTCCGACTTGTATAGAGGCACACCTCCAGCTTCTCCATCTACTTTACTTTATCCTTTAATAGAATCAGTACGTCTACTGTACCGAAGGGACGGATAACACAGCCGCGGGAAGTCTATTCACACGGCGTGTCAGGCGACTCTCCCAAAAGCTTCAACCGACTCCGCTTTCCCTTCGAGCTCCTCCCACTACACCTAAGGAACATCGTCTTCAATCCTGACACCGTGTCTTCCATTACATCTTCATACAGCTAGCCAACTGCGTTTTAAGAGGGTGGTCTTGTTTCTTCGAGCAATCGCAAACACAATCATTCCTTGCCCACCCCCTACCCTGCTCCATTTGCCCACGACCACAATCGATGCCAGCATTGCCCGGGAACTCCCACAACCTCCAATAGGCACACGCTCGACTGTACATCGCACCTCGTAGCGAAAAATCAATAACAAACGGAAAGGATTCTGGTTGGATTCATCTGCTTGGCGACTTACACAACCGCCTCTCACTTCCTCTGTCTTCTTTCTCCTCCCGACCTTCACGACTTCGAACCTTCTACCTCGTCGAGTCCGCCCAACACGGACTCATCTACATCCCTTCTACTGCCCCTTCATCGGCTCGATTCTTCGAGTCCTCCATACTCTCGGTAACCAAAAGGAGCACCGTCGTTTTGCCCAATCAAGATGTCTACGCAAAATCGTCCGGCAGGCTTCACGAGCTTACGTATGGGAGGTAAAAATGACGAGGTATACCTTCATACTGCAAGATTGCTGACGTTTTGTAGAGGTCATTCGTGAGAAAGTGCAAGATGGCTTGACTGGCGAGACGAGAGAGATGCAATACACACAATGCAAGATCGTAGGCAACGGCTCATTTGGGGTTGTCTTCCAGACCAAGCTGGCTCCCAATGGGGAAGATGCAGCCATCAAGCGCGTTCTCCAAGACAAGCGCTTCAAGGTAAGGTTGGACGCGTTCGGGTAAAGACTATGGAATGCTAACGGGAGTAGAATCGTGAATTACAGATCATGCGTATCGTCCGTCACCCAAACGTCGTAGAGCTCAAAGCGTTCTATTACTCAAATGGAGAGCGAGTAAGCAAGCTTTTTTTCTGGAATTGTAACGTTACTCCCACACATAGAGAAATTTGCTGATACTAGTTACAGAAAGAGGAAGTCTACCTCAACCTCGTTCTCGAATTTGTACCCGAAACCGTATACCGGGCGTCGCGCTTCTTCAATAAGATGAAGACCACCATGCCAATCCTGGAGATCAAGATCTACATTTACCAGCTTTTCCGCTCCCTCGCCTACATCCATTCTCAAGGCATCTGCCATCGCGATATCAAGCCGCAGAATCTTTTGCTTGATCCTAATACTGGCGTTCTTAAACTCTGCGATTTCGGAAGCGCCAAGATTCTGGTTGCGAACGAGCCAAACGTCTCATATATCTGCTCTCGCTATTATCGTGCCCCTGAGCTCATCTTTGGCGCAACCAATTACACCACCAAAATCGGTAAGCTCAGATAACGCTGCTCCTCATTCTTAGTTGCTGACAAAGTTGCAACAGATGTCTGGTCTACGGGTTGCGTCATGGCAGAGCTAATGCTTGGACAACCCTTGTTCCCTGGAGAATCTGGAATTGATCAGCTTGTGGAGATCATCAAAGTTCTCGGAACGCCAACTCGCGAGCAGATTCGTACCATGAATCCCAATTACATGGAGCACAAATTTCCTCAGATCAAACCGCATCCCTTTCACAAAGTTAGTAATGGCAATCTTTTCAACGTACTCTGACCTACTGAGCTTTTCCTCGTTCTTCCAGTGTCTGGATAATAACAGGTGTCCAGGTTTTTCGGAAAGCTACACAAGATGCAATCGAGTTAATCTCGGCTCTTCTTGAATACACTCCGACTAAGCGCCTCTCGGCCATCGATGCCATGGTGCACCCGTTCTTTGACGAGCTTCGGGCTCCGGACTGCCGCTTTCCTGATTCTCGTCATGCTGCCGGCGCTACGAAAGAGATGCCAAAACTCTTTGACTTCTCCCGCCATGGTAGGGCTCGTGCTAAGTGATATTGTGGCATGGCTAATTTTATTCTAATAGAGCTGTCAATCTCTCCTGAGCTGAATTCCCGGCTTGTTCCTGCCCATGCGCGTAAGGAGCTGGCCTCTCGCGGTATCGATTTGGACAACTTCGTCCCAATGTCGCAGGAGGAGATGATGGCTCACCTGGAGTGAAACGAATGCTCGGCTACGAATCATGCGTAACGAAGTTACGGTAACAGCGTGTCAACACTCGCCTAGCGTGGCGTTGACCAAATCCAGTCGTTCCCATATGTTTTCGCCGTATCAGTGACATACGGTATCACTGAAGCAGGTTGGGTGGACCAAAAGCATGGCATGGGCCCACCAGAATGGTAGAGCCTCGGAGTTTCCGAGTCTTCACCCATTGGCAAAAGTATGGATGCATGGACGTCGAAATACTCTTGCACTGGGAGGGAATCTACTATGGTGGATGATTAGGCGGACAGAAGGGACGCGAACAGCAAAGATGAGTTCCGCCGGGCGATGATAGATTAGTGGACCCTCGAGTGAGATGCTCCTATACCTTAGATGACGCATTTACACTACTCCTTTCATCTTCGCTAGCAACCCCAACTCTCCAACTCTTCTGCTTTTCCGTGCTCCAAGTCCAACCGAGGGACTTTCCTTGTGTATCATGCAAAGCTGGGGTTTAACGTAGGCTGAGTGAGACGTGCGTTATTGAGTCGACTGTCATGCACGCTTCTTTGTCATTATTCCTTTATGACCATGAGGCGTTTCTCGGATTTGCAAAACATGTTTGAAGATCGAATATCCATAGCGCGCTTCACTGATAAGCCTTGGGCACAGTGATCATCGACGAAACTCAATGAAGTAGCCACTAGAATGCCCCAAGCCACGTTGTCTATACAAAAACCATCCATGATGAACTCTGTGAGACATCTTCTGGGTTCAGATGGGCCATTTCATAAAGGTATCAAGCGGAAGACTTGAGCTGTCAATCGGCTGATGTAGGATGTTTCCCGATACGATTGGGTGGATAGAATAGGGGCTGCGGCATATATGATAGTCCTACAAATCCACTCTACCCAGCATTCCATACATCCTTTAAAGAAGCCTAAAAGTTTGATGACCCGGATTACGTGAAGCAGGCTTGCTTTACACTGGTAATTTCAATTCTTCAGCCGTTAGATGTCACGGTGTCAAACAGGTTCAGCCCTATCAATTTCAAGCGGCAGGGGTGCCCAAACACGCTAAGCATCTGCGCAATTCACCAACATCTTTCCCCCATTATCACCAAAAAGCGCAGAGATCATTGATGGCTGATTATGACAGAAGAAACGGTGGTCATCGTGGAGGCTACAACAACCGCAAGCGGCGATATAGAGGTAAGGTCTTTGAAAAAGCCTAGCGCGACGTCAGTCTAATCTTGGGGTTAGAGGATGATGACTATGAACGACGACCACAACGCAGACGGTATGAGGAGCCCTTACACCTCAAGGTGCGGAAGCAGTTACTGAGTGTTGCGGAATCTGTACGTTCGATTCTAGACACAGGCGATAGTTTCGAGCTAATGCCATCACAGCCACTGAGGAAAACGGAGGAAGAGATTAGCAGTCTCGCGAAACTTGTGGTAGACAATTACGAAGATGAAGAGGTCAAAACCCAATTCTTGAGCCTAGCTATCCAGCTGTTGGTGCACCCTGAGGTCACTTGTCGTGTCTGAATTGATCGTGTCTACAGAGTCCACGAGCAGCCTTTTAAGATCCCGTATATCGCCGCCATTATCATTGTAATTAATTCACAAAAGCCAAATGCGACCGAGCAGATCTTGTCGAAAGCCGTGGTTGCGATACAAGAACATCTGGAAGCCGGCGCATGGCGCGAGGTCAAGCTCGTACTCCGGCTCTTGGGGTGCTTGCAGGGGATTCTGGAAGAAGATGGGGTGTTCCCGATATTGGACGAATTTTTCTCACGGGCTGTGGACTTGCAAACCGCATCTTCGGAAGATGTGAGTACAATGGCTGAGGGGTGACAATAAAGCTAATCATGAATGCTCCAGACCCTGGGCCTAGAATTGGTCAAGATCATCTTGCTCACTATTCCTTATATCATGGCTTCTTCCGCGACTGGTTTCGAGGGGCTGGCTGTAGCGCTACTAGAGAAGACAGACATCATCGCAACAGCACCTCACGCCCTTGAAACTCTTGTAAACCCGTATCCGGGCAATGACGAAGGCGATGCGCAAGAACCACAAAGCGTGATCAGCCTACTACAGAAACAGTTGCAGGGAGAAGCTGCGCAGGCCTGGAAGTTGGCTTGTTTTCCTCGACCCTGGAAAATAGCAAAAGAGGAAGGGAAAGAGCTTGATGGAGAGGACACTTCTGCTGTGCCAACGAAGCATGCAGTCCCTCAGATCAGCGTACCCTCTCCAGTGACATCAGGGGCACGGCCACAACTCCCGGAGATATACTTTTCTGTCTACGCTGACCAGGAAATCGAGACAGTTCCCTCAACATCTGATGTAGCATCGTCAATACTCCGGGACTCCCTTGTTGATACCATCAACATCTTGGATTACAATCGGAACGCAACCGCCAAATTCCTCATTGATCTGGATTGCTACTTTGCCCCGGGTACTTTTGTCAAGAGGGCTACACAGTTTGATAAGTTACGTAATGTTGACGAAGGTCGCTCGAGGTGGAAACCCGAAGATGTTGCAGTCGACGCAGTGTTCTCACAGATGCTTCAACTTCCTATTGCAGAGCACAAGCTGGTTTACTATCACGCGGTCCTCACTGAGGCATGTAAAGTTGCACCAGCAGCTATTGCGCCTAGTCTTGGGCGAGCGATCCGCTGGCTGTACAGAAACGTAGATGGAATGGATCTCGAATTGGTCTACCGGTTCGAGGATTGGTTTGCTCATCACTTGAGTAACTTCGGGTTCACGTGGAAATGGACTGAATGGTAACAGAACAGCATGACTACGATTAGCCAGCGCTAACCGGCATCCAGGGTGGACGACGTACAGCTCCCAATGATTCATCCTAAGAAAGCCTTCATGATGGGGTCATTGGAGAAGGAGATACGGCTCAGCTTTGCAGCAAGAATCCGAGGCACTCTCCCAGAACCCTATCAGCCTCTGATCTCCGAAGCTAAGGAGAAGGACACGCCCGATTTTAAGTACAACTCCGATCGTAAGCATCTCAGCTACCATCTTGATTTTGACATACTGATCAGCCTAGAAACACCCTATTGGGAGCCCGCCAAAGAAATACTCCGCCTCCTACGCACCAAAGCCCCCGATGTCGACCTTCAAGCTCCTCTTAGCACCATTGAAGAGACTGCTACCTCCCGTGGCGTTACGGAAGCACTCGTCCCCTCAACCGATGCCTTCGTCACAGCCATCTGCTACCTCGGCAGCAAATCCCTTTCCCACGTGCTCTCCCAAATTGAACGTTGCAAAGACCGCCTATTGTCAATCGGCCATCAGAGTGAGGCTGCACGTCGGCAAATCATCACTTCTGTGATGGAATACTGGCATGAAAAGCCTGGAGTTGGCGTCAACGTGGTGGATAAGCTCCTCAATTATACCATTCTGACGCCGGTGAGTGTAGTCATGTGGGCATTGGGTGACCAGCTTGGGAAGGGAGAAGGATTGGCATTGAGCCATGTCTTCGAGATGGTCAGCAGCACAGTCACGAAAGTCACAAACCGAGTCCGCCAGATCGTCGTCGCGCGAAACCAACCGGCACTGCCCAGAGATCAAGTGAATATTCTGGACGAGACGTTGGCGCAGGAGAGGGAGGAAATGGGCAAGCTGTTCGCCGTGATTGAAGACGCTCTGGTCGGTGTAGCCAGTGGCAGCGTGGACGCTATGGCTGAGAGCACTCACCAAGATGAACAGCATGAGGCGACATTGAGGGGCTGGGGTTCCAGATGGTTAAGGGTCTTTAGACGGAGAATGGCCGTCGAAGAGGCCTGGATCCTGGAGCTGCTAGTGCAAGGCCAGAGGCAAGCATCGGCGATGGAGGGTATGGATGTCGGTGGGGTGGCGACGGTGGCGCAAGTTGGCAGGAGTACTGGCAACGAGTTGATGGAGGCAGAAAGGGAGGGAGACTTTGACGACATCTCGTGACAGCACATCTGAGAGATACGTTGATATGTCTGAGTATAGAGGGCAGAGGTTGGCAACGAAGGCTGGACGCTCCGTGAGAAGAAATCCGTCGGGACCTGTATGATAGACCGGGGGCCGAGCGAGGGCTCCGTTGTATTCGTTTGTATACAAGCACAAAAATGTCGAAATATTGCTGATACAATTCTTGCTCAATACTCGAATGCAGGACCAAAATTGCACGGATTGATCGAAAGATCGGGAGTAGACAGATAGGCCAATCGACAGATATCATATGCAGATAAGGTATGTTAACGTTCCCAGTAGCAGAAAACCACTCGCCTATTTACCCTTGCAACTCTCTTCTCCACCCTACCGCGAATCGAATCCTTGACAGTGAGTCTCCGGATGTTCGCTTTGCATGTCCACTGCAGGCACCTGCCGTTCCCCCCATTACCTACAAGGCATTCGTTTCAGCTTGACCAATCGTAGATCGTCCTGAACTCTATGTTTGACCACACGTAGCTTCATGATATCCGCGCCTCTCCGAACGGATTTTACAAAGCCTTCTTTTGCAGACTTCTCGCTTCATCGCCGTAATCTCTGTCATCGTCACCCTCAACCTCCTTTTGTAACTTCTCCATCTCTTTTGTCTGCCTTTCCCATTCGGCTTTGCTCATCTTCGACTCTCTGCTGAATAGCTCGTCATTTGGTTGTCTGTAGCTTCCACCCAGTCTGTCCCACAGAGTTGTGAATTGACCATAGTTGTAATTGAAATACAGATGATGCATCGTATGGCAGGCGGCGCCATTGACGATATACGAATTAGCAACGTACTCGCCGTCATCTACGTTAACAACATTAGCAGCTAGCGAAGCTCAAAGGAATATGGAACCTCACGGATGAAGATCGTCCAGACGTTGATGAAAGCGAAGAGTGCAACGTAAGCGAATTTTTGAAGCGGAAAAACGAATGGGAACACATGATATGGTACACTCTGCGCAAACCCATCCAATGGGTGGAAGGCATGGCTGGCATATGGAGTAGGCATGATCCACTTGTGATGGGGCTTGTGCAGCGTCTTGTAAATTCTAGGATGGTGCAAACCCCTGTGGATCCAGTAGATGCACAGATCGGTGAACAAGATAAACAACGGGAACTGCAGGATGTTGTATAGAGAGAAGGGAGCATCCGAAGGGGCATCATAGAGTTTGCCATAGCCGCGCACTTCGGCGAGGAAACAAGGGGCCGTGAAGAGGGCCATTATGGGCATTGAGATCATGGTTTGGCGAATCTCGAGCGATACCTGGTTCTTTAGGTATTTAGGGTGAGTGAAGGTGGCGTGGTCAAAGATGAAGAGATAGGAGAGCGAGGCGCAGATGAAATAAAGGACCAAGCCGAAGAGCCTGGGAAAATATTAGAGAGTTCCCAAGGAAAGGAACGTAGTCCAGGAAGGCATGTGGCATACCAGGTTATCAGATACAGTGTAAGGAACTGCCTCCAGATATTATCGCGTGGCCACTGGCTCATGTACGCGTATTGGGAGGGTGCAAGGTGGAAGAATTGAGTGGTCGGGTGGACAATGGTGGGCATCTCCCGCATGCTCGAGAAGGTCGCGGTAGCTTGTTTGACAGCATTTTCGGTGTAAAACATGGAAGATGCAGGGTAGACGGCGGTATAGAAGCGGTCGAAGAGGAAGGTATCGAAGATCTGGAGAACAATGTCCATGGTTGAGTGCGATCCAAAACAGGCGACGGTCTTCTCGTAAGGGTGGTCAATCCCAGCGGCAGGGCAGGTACATCAGTTCGAGTAGTGGTACTGAGTGAGCTTCTCGAGCGCACTGAGCATAGAAGGCTGTCGTCAAAGAGGAGGGAATCGCAGGGAGGAAAAGATGAGATAAATATCGAAGAATAAAACACAAACTGACCCCTCGATTCAGGGTCCAGCGATAGATTTCCTCCGTCTCATCGTCGTGCCGGAGACAGGGGCGGAAGCAACGGCCACCAACTCTTCCGGTGGTGTGTGCATTAGTCAGAAACCGTTTCAGGGTCGGCGTCAGGGTTCGTTTGGCTTACAGTACTTGGAATACCAGTCCTTACGCCTCAGCGTTCTGTCACTCATAGATTTCAAGCACCACTACTAATACGAATATGATCATTGTATGTGGATGTGATGGTGCTGGATTCTCTGACAAGGTTATGAATGCTATCACTCATAGGCAGCCGCGATTACTGCACAAGTCAGTACATTCACAGGCTTGCTCCTCCCACTTTCGTCCAGGCTTTGCCCGGGCTTTCACCTCACTGCGTCAAACGCCGAGCGGCCTTCTGATAAGAGACTCTCACAGATACTACCCGTCATGACGAGATACCGCTGCTGATAATGCTTCCCTCACTTTCGACTTTGACCCCCGGTTCATCACCTCCGATGCCTCTGATCCGCCGATCCTTGCCACGTCCTTTGATACCCTTGTTGCTGTTCTTGTACAGTGTTGAGAAATACTCCCACAGCTCCTTGTCACCCTCGGACATGCTCTCCCCGTCTTCGATAGATTCAAATCTGAGGGCTAGCATTTGGAGGGTCTCGGTATGAAATTTATTTTGATGAGACTTGTCTTACTGTCAGCAACAACCTTTACAAGCTGATACCTTTTTCCATTGTACCTTGAGATTGCCTAATTGTGTAAATCTCTTCGTGCATCCTTCTAGTCGACAACAGTATGGCTTGACGCGCTCGTGTACGGTTCTGTGGGCTTGAACGTTGCCTCGCTGGGCGAACCTCCTCCCACATTTGTCACACGAATACGGACGCTCCCCTGTGTGACGACGTTCGTGGGTCTAGCTATAAGTCAGCACATACTTCGGCTTACCCAGCCAAGGTGCCAACCTTGAGATTCCCCAATTGGGAAAAGCGCTTTGCACACGATGTCTCTCTGCAAAGCTTTGAAAAGGTTAGTGGGCCATGACTGCTTAGTGGGAATCAACATTCTGGAGGCCTCACATATGGTTTGTAGCCCGTGTGTGCTCGCGTATGTATTTCAAGGTGAGTCTTCTGTGTGAAGACTTTGGCACACGACTGTATCTTGCAAGGATACCTTCTCCTTGCCGAAGAACCGTTTCGGATGCTACTTTCTGTGGATGACGAACCAACGTCGCTGCTTGCGCTTCTGCGCTTCACGCACTTTGGTGGGGCCGTCTGCATCCTGTGTGATGACCTGCTAGTCTTGGTCTGGATGGTTTTCATCAAAGTGTCGACATCAGTACCCACGACGTTTGAGCGTGCAGCGAGTGGATGCTGCATTTCTCCTCCGACCCCGTCATGACAGCTTTCAATCTGCGAGTCTTGGCTGTCCACTTCCAACTTGATGGGTGGACTAGCTTCATCATCGAGATCATGTAAAGTGGGCTGTAATACTGCAGGGTACATAGTCTGCTGCCCAAACACTTGCTGGGGAGACACGTTGGAACCATATTCAATATCACTCCCCACGGACCCCAACCCGAAGTCGTAACCCAAAGCCAAAGAGTCGTAAGCTGCTGAATAGCTGAAGACAGACTGGGGGAATAACGAAGAGGCTAGGTCGAAAGCAGGTGCTGTGATGGTGGCATGTGGAGTGTGCTTTTGATGCCAGGGAATATCAGGCATCGTCATAATCTTCTTCCGAATATCACTGCCGTGCAGGTTTCCCCAGAATTGCCTCTTCACCGCAGCAAACGAGTCAACTTTAGGCTCAATGAATGGTCGAATATCCCCAGGTACTCTTCAAGTAGAGAATCCCAGGTCTCCCTCGATTGAAGTATGTGTATGTCCTTTAGGCAATCGAGCAGGCAGATGGGAGGAACTGGCAAGAAGACTGAAGAGAGGCAACGCTGGCCGGATGCTCAAATGTACCAAGTTGAAAACTCGGCTGCATTGTATTATCTATTCTCAGATTGAAAAAAAGCCTGGGGCAGCGGCTTTCGATAAGCTTTACAGATAAAGGGAGACTGCCCGGAGATATGGCAGAGTAGAAAGGGCGTAGCTGGCAGCATAGGAACGTAGGTTGGTACGACATGCCATCGCGCAAGCGTACCAGGAACAATACTCCGGCTTTACACAGCTTGCGGGGGGAAGATGGCGTGGTCAGAGGTAGGATCAGCGAGTTCATCAGGCAAGAAATACCGTTCTGACATGGGAATTGGGAATGGGGCGAGCGGGAAATAGCGTGAAAAGGCGAAGGCTTTTTCCACACATTGGAGAGGATGCCGCGGGTGCGACTCCGTTGGTGTGACAGGGAGCGCTCAGAGCGGCGTGTGAGGTAGCTTGGTACGGAGTTGTCAGGAGATTGGTTGGTTGGGAGTGGGGGAAGTCGATGGCTGGCCACACACTTCGGCTGATCACCTCTGAGAGTGGGGCCTCTTGACAAATTCCACGACTGTTGCAAAAGAGGTCGCTGATAAGATAGAGTGCAAGAATTAGAATTCTTCTCACGATCCAAGACCATTGACGATTGCTCAGCAGTGACGACAGCGGGTCACGACGGAAAGCTAGCTATTCGGCCGTGTTCAGATTGGCCTGCTCTGTACATCTTGCCAAGCGGTGACATGCAAGGCTGGCAGTGCGACGTATCGCAGTTGACTACTAGTATGCGGATGGAGACCATTGGCGATCATCTTCGGGGTGGTCGACATTGAAATCGTGCGAGTCTGTCAAATTTGAACAGGCCTCCGCGCGGCTACCCCTGTTCCGTTAATTCTGCTTCTTTCGGACTTTCTTCGCCACCCTGCGGCCGAACCACTAAAATTTTACCTGAATGCTATTAACTACTAAAGATACCCCTTATAATATTAGAAAACCTTTTAAAAACTATCCTAATTAGGAAATCTTAAAGCCCTATCTTAATATAAGTATTAATAATATAATATAACCTTAATTATTAAATTATAATTATTTATAAGTTTTTAAATATATCTCTATTTCTTTTTATTATTTAAAAGAATTAAATTTAGTAATACTTATATAATAACTTCCCCTTAAAGACTATTATCCTTTTTAAGGATATTATATTATTATTTATTAGGAAGATTCATGATAATATTATAATATTTAATATATATATACTATTACGATTCCACTTACTCCGAGGAGGATAGACCTATAATTAGTTCTCTTGAAGAGGAGTATCAAGGATATAGATAGGTAGGCTTCATCTAAATAAGTCTAGTATAAAGTATTATATTTAGTACTTAAGAGATATCTAGGATTATAATATAAGTTAAGTACAAAGCTCCTATCTATTAGAAATATCACTACCTATATAGATATATAAGATTCATGTTAAGAGTAATACTTAGTATACTTAGCTACTAAGCTCCCTAAGTAGTAGTTAATACTTAGTATACTTAATCGCTAAGCCCCCTAAGTAATAGTACTACTTAGTACCTTAGCCTGCTAAGTAATATTATACTTATTTATATATACTAGGTAAGTATATTATATTATACTCTAACGTGCGTTATACTAGGTCCCCTCCCTATGATTTCTTATCCTAAGAAACCTTCTATACTCTATACTTAATACCTATATAGCGTTACCTTAAATTAATATCTACTATTTACTAGAAAGCTCTAATCGATAAGCTTAACTATCTACTTAAAAGCATGCGGGTATATAAGTATTATACAGACTAGAAGTATCTAGAGAAATATCGGATAGGAGCGTAATTAATAAAGTGCGTGGAATATATTCGCTTAAGGTACTAATATAATTTAACTCCGTTCTCTATAGCATAATAGCTTTATCTTGAATATTAATAAAATTAAAAGTTAGCTAAGGCTTATAAGGTACTTATAAAATAGTCCCGCCTTCAAGCGGAGGTAGACTAGTTAGAAAAGAAGAGGTAGGAGCTAGTTAAGGGCGAGCTCCGGAATATTATTAATCTAGAGATAGAAGAGAATACTACTAGTAGTCCTTCTTTAAAGGACTTCCTCTTTAACGTTAGTTCTAAATAACTTATTTTAGAAGATAAGTTTAATTAGAACGCCTTAGGATTCTTACCTAATAGAACTATTATAGAAGTATCTAGTAGTTCTAGAGGTATTTAATAGGTTCCTAGGTATTTTCAGTTTCTTTATAGTTCTTCTACTTAATGAGGTACTCCTAATTACTTTACTCTAGGATCTTTTTAACTTTATATTCTTCGGTCTTAGCCTTAAACTTCTAGTCTTCCTAGAGCGGCGTTTAGGGGTTAGCTAGTTCTAATAAGGAGATATAAAATACCTTAAGTACTTTAGCGTCAGGTAATAATTATAATTTATAATTAATAGGCCCTTTTAGTTATTTAATTAAAAATGGTCTAACTTTAATATAGTCTAGTTTCTTACTTAGTCTCTTACTCTTTAGGTTTTTTATATAAAGGTAAACCTTATCCCCCTTCTTTAATTAAGGATATATTTTTCTTTTCTTATTAACTCTAGTCTTAGTCCTTATATTAACCTTATTAATTTATTATTATATATTACTATACAGTCTTTTTATATTAGATACTAATACTATCGCCTTTTCTGCCCTTAAGCCTTCTCGTAGCTTTAGAAATAGGTTCGCATATCATCTATAGTTTATAAAGAATGGCGATAGCTATATAATATCTAATCTTTTATTATTAAATACTAACTATACTATTAGAAGTAATAAGACCCAGTTATTCTATTTATAATTAATATAGTATTTTAGGTACGCTTCTATTATTTAATTAATTCGTTCTATCTAACTATCTGTCTCTAGGTAGTCGGCGGTTAATATTCATAATTTAATTCTAATTATAGCGATTAGAGTCTTCTAGTAATAAGATATAAAGAGTCTATCTCTATCTAATATAATAGATTTAAGTATACTATAATCCCTTATTAGCTTATTAAGGAGTATATATCCTAGTTAATCTACTTTATAGGTTTCTTTATAAGGAATCATGATAGCGTACTTTATTAACTTATTAATAATTATTATAATTAAGTTAAAGATATCCTTTATAACTAGATCCTTTAATTTTAGTAATTTAATAATAAAGTCTATCGTAATATCCTTTTATAATATATCTGGAACCGGTGTAAATTATATTTATCTATACTTAGCGTGGCGTGTAAACTTATTCTACTAATAATAAAGATATTCTTTAATGTATTTCTTAACGTGTGTATATATTCGTGGCATCGCGTATATTCGCTAAAGGAGTTCTATTATTTTAGATACTCCTAGATACCTAATTATAGGGTTATTATAATAATCCCTAATTACCTCTTTTATATACTTCTTAGGTAAGTACGTCTTTCCTTTATATTAAAGTAGTTCTTATCCTAGTTATTAATTTTATAGCGTTATAGCTAGATTATTATTAATATAACCTTCCCTTAAAATTAGAGATATATCCTAGACTATAACTCGCGTAGTAGTTACTAAACTTTATATTAGTATTAACAATCCGTCTTTTTCCTATTTAAGAATTAGTTTCTCTGTAATATCCTTAGATTCTATATAATTAGCTCGCCTACTTAAGGCGTCTACTTAGCTATTATCCTTTCTAGGGGTATATAATATCTTAAACTTATACTATCCTAATAATTTTAACTAATAAACCTATCTTCGATTTAACTCCTTTATTATTATAAAGTTAAGGAGGTTCTTATAATTTATAAAAATAGTAAGTTCTAAATAACTTTCTACGTATATCCTTTAATTCTAAAGTATATATATTATTATAAGTAGTTCCTTATTATAGATATTATAATTCTGTTCTACCCCTAATATCTTACGAGAGTAATAGGTTATAGGATACTACCTATTATTCCTTTATTAATATAAATAAGTATTAATTATAAAATCCGAGGTATCTATTTTAATACGTACTAGTTCATTAGCCTGAAAGGTATAAAGTACTAGTAAATCTATATAAGCTTACTTAAGTATCTTGAATAATTACTTCTAAGCTAGTCTTTATTAAAACCTAGTTTCTTTCTTTATAATATTTATAAGTAGAAGTACCTTTTTTAAATATCCTTTAATAAATCGTTAATTAAAGTTAGTAAATCCTAAGAAACTCTAAATTAATTTAATATTATATGGCGTAGGCTATTCTAATATTACCTGAATTTTCTTAGGGCTTATTTAAATACCCGTAATATTTATTATAAATCCTAGGAATTCTATTAATTCCTTATGAAATTCGTACTTCTCTAGTTTAAGGAGAAGTCCCGCCTGTAATAAGTATAAAAGAACGTCTTATATATACGCGATATACTCTTCTTTATTCTTAGAATAAATTAATATATTATTAAGGTAAGCTATTACTAAATAATCTAGCTAAGCTTAAACTATATTATTAATAAGTACTTAGTAGGTTACTAGTATATTAATAAGTCTAAATAGTATAACTAGGTACTTATAATATCTATAATAAGTCTTAAATATAGTCTTTTATTCTTTACCTTCTTTTATCTTAATTAGATTATAAGCTCCTTATAAGTTAAGCTTTATAAATATCTTTATCCTAGAGAGTCTATCCTATAGCTTATTAATATTTAGTAAGGGATATTAGTTCTTAATAGTAATATTATTTAACTTTTAATAATTAATATATAGCCTAAGCGTTTTATCCTTCTTTAGCGTGAAGAGGATTAGGTATCCTACTAATAATTTAGATTCTTAAATAAATCCCTTTTTAAGGTTTTTATTAATATACTCCTGAAGTATACTAAGTTCCTTTTCTAAAAGTATATAAATTAGTCTAAATATTAGG